>JGI24700J35501_10930207_pt1 | contig 12150 bp, 4 predicted proteins | sample TergutTh196P1_FD_35501 | JGI IMG/M metagenome (IMG submission 35501) | reverse complement strand
ATGCACACATACATACATACATACATACATACATACATACATACATACATACATACATACATACATACATACATACATACATACATACATACATACAGACACACAGATAACTCCGTAACCCATGCGAGTAATTACGTCAAATTATGCAGAATGCATAAAATTTAATTACAAACAATTTAAATATTTACCAAACTTATTTATTTTAATTAGTTCAGCATTTTTAATTTCCTTTACCTGCCAGTAGCTGAAGAGATTTGTATATTTCCCACAACACTTTTCATTTTTAAATATGTGTTTTCATTTAAGAACTTCACATTTCATCACTCCTCTTCCTGCAGTAATTACAGTACGTTACACAGAGGAACAAAGGAATGTGTCGGTTTTTGTCTCCTGTGGCGCTGCGGCCCAACGCGGTCTATGGCCTCCTCGTTTTTGAGGTTTCAAGACCACACGTAACTACGCACCACAGTCGGTAGGACTCCTCTAGACGAGCGATCATCTCGTCGCAGAGAAATCTAACTGAAAATATACAACACTCATAAGTATACAAATATCCATGCTCCCGGCGAGAGCATGGGGTCGCAGACACACGCCTTAGACCGCGCAGACAATAAATTGGTTTACCAAGAAGTAATTTGTAGGATTTAATTTTGAAGAAAAATTTTGCTTATTTTGTTCAATAACATGTACATTGAAATTAATATTACGTGACGAATACTGACAAAATCTATCCATGAAGGAGCGCACAAAGAATCCCTCACCCTATGAAGCTAGTATTGCATCTCTTGTTAGCAAAAGTACATAAGGCCTGTCATCCAGAAAATAACGTGCTTCCGAAAGCTAAAATTTTCAGTTCGGAAAATCAACACTCGACGCACGCTTTGTAGGCTTCAGCTGATTAACCCAGAGAAGAAAGGAAACCCCTCCATTCCCTCTGCCACGTTGCCTAGTACGAAAGTCATTGCATATTACACAAGCATTTTCAGTGCTGTATTTACGTATACAGTATTCACGTTAAACACAGTCAATAATTTAAGAAAATACATCTACATGTACACTGAATTAAATATTTTTCCACCATAGTATGAATTTTGTCTGTGATATAAACATAATTTCAGAGGATATGACTACTATTTCTCGTACGCGAAATAATATCCTTCTTCTTATTGTATTACAGCAATTCTCTGTTATTTGTTAGTAGCCCACCGGCGTGCGTGATTTATATATAAAACATTCGGCTCTACGCATCGGCTGCACCTAATTACAACGTTTGTTATTAAACCTATTTTCCTGATATTTTGGGATAATTTATCCTGCATTCCCCTCTTTCCCAACCACACGAAATCCTTCGCAGTTAGCGTCTCGACAAAACTGAAGTTCTTCATACTGGTAGGCTTAGCTTTTCTGTTACATGCATAAACTTCCAAAACTCTGACTTGTGTTCTGGAAGAATAACATAACTAAATATTTCAAAATTGCAGTTCATGTGGTTGTGAATAAGAATATAACAGACTTCTGGATTACGTCATGTCATAGTCTAGATACTGGTAAGAAAAATTATACTGAGGAATCTGCAGTCTCCTTCTTCAAGGGAGAGGTAAGCAAATAATTAGGCAGCAGGTTACTCCGAAACATTGCAGTCTGCGGCGTCATAGCGCTGGTGACAACAGTATTAAAGATTCTTATGTAATTACGTAATGTAAACCAACAAAATGTATATTCTTTTAAATTAATGTTTTAATTCAAGTCTTCGTGTCTTCTACATGTTTCGAACATCACGTGTTCATCATCAGGAAGACAATTTGTACGTGCAGTTCTTATATGGTATGTTTTTCATGTTTAAATTAAAATAAAAGGTTATAAAATATCTGAATACAATATGTTAAGTTTACAATATATCGATAAGAGCACAAAATATGTTAGGTTTGATCTGTGATAAAAAGTGTGGAAAACATACTATATAAAAACCGCATGTACAAATGGTCTTCCTGATGATGAACACATATTCGAATCATATAGAAGACACGAAGAGTTGAATTAAAACATTAATTTAAAAGAGTGCGCATTTTGTTGGTTTATATTACATAATTGTATCACAACGTACGGTACAAAAAACATGAAGTTTATTAAAGATTCTGTTTGCCTCAGAAATAAGCTCGAGACAGAAGCTCAGCCACTAAAGCAAAGAAATAATAACTGTATTACCAAAGATCGATTCCAAGAAGGGGAAGGGATTTATTTACTTTACTTCCACGTGCAAACCGAGAAACTGGTGGACATTTCACGAGAAAAGAAGCAGTGCGAAGATGATTACTGTCTGATATGCAGCTCCACATACACGTATTTATAGACCGATGGTTATACTCAGAACCCAACCTTACTTCTAATGTAACAAATTTACAAGCAGAATATTTGGCCACATCGTACTTAAGCAATAATTTTACGGAGAAATTTCGTGATGATTTTCACAGATTTTATTATTCACATAACATATTTCAGTGTTTAAATCAAGAGGAAGGAGATGGGCTTAATTTGTATAAGGCATGGGAAAATATAAAGGTATAAGGTACAATAACTGAGCGCTTTAATTAGGCGAGATATTATGGGAATCTTCAGTGTCAAACAAGGATAATATTAACCCATCAAAATTGAGAATGCAATTTATAGCAGTGAAACACTCAGTTGGAAGGACACAGTCTCGGTTGCAATAACTAATCAGTTAATGCTGTAAAAGGAAATACCTTGTTTGTTCTGAGAATAATAGAAACACCAAAGCGCTCGGTGGACAGAATGCAGAATTTTTTAATGTTAGACGTATTGGTGTTTGAACTAACCACTGGGATTTAAAAGGTTAATGTGGGTCTTCAGAGAGACTGGGTACCTTGTAGAATGTAAGTTGTAAATTTGTCACTGGCCGGCAGAGTGAAAACAATAGGAAAGGGCAGGACAATAGTGCAAACACAACACTCGCCTTCCACTTCCTTAAGTCTGCAGCATTTACATGTTAAGTTGTCCTTGCTCACGCCATGAAGACCTACGTAGGACTCAAGGCATTGGCGTAACTTGGCTAATAACTTTGAGGGGGAGGAGGGGTGGCAAAATCAACCATGTGTATTAGGAACTCAGACGTCTCAATTCGTTATACAACATAAACAAACCAAATGCACCATTTCTAAATTAATATATTAATTTTTAATATTTGATGTCTTCTACATGTTTCGAATCCGAGGGTTCATCTTCAGGAAGAAGGTTTTATATACAGCTATGGTATAGTGTGTTTCGTATGCTGAAATTACAATAAAAAGGCTCAGCATATAAAACACACTATATCATACCTGTATATACAACCTTCTTCCTGAAGATAAACCCTCGAGGTCGAAACATGTAGAAGACATCAAATATTAAACGTTGAAATATTAAAGTAGAAAAGGTGCAATTTGTTGGTTTTTATTATATAATTATGTTACAATGTAAAGTGCAAAGGACATAAAAAAGTCTCTATTCGCTGGTTTTTCTTTTTTTACACAAGCCAAAAAATCGTTTAAAATATTAATAATTTTTTATTTGCTCCTGTTTAAATCAGCAGCCAAAGAATTTCGTAGGTAGAAAAATGTTGCGGGGGGTAGAGCGGCGTTTGTCCCTCCCAATATACCCGCCGAAGTTAGACCTATTAATGAAGGTACAGTTGCACACACATTTAAACCCAACACTAGGTGAAAGTGAGTATTCAACTTCGTGACCATTACGCTTTTCTCCCCGGACAAACAGCACACGGTTACAAACAAATGATAAAGTTTTCATTCTTCTTGAATGATGTCATTCGTGACCTGTTCCTCTCTTTCCAATAAGATAATGGAACATTGCCTTAAACCAGATCATGACAATTTCCTTCCCACATACTTCAACTCAGTATTCTATGATCAGATGGTGACTTCACATGGTCTAATTTAATAAAGCATCGCTTAATAAACCATAGATACACACAAATTACAAACCGCGATTAAGAAACTGCAGTATCACAAATGGGCGCATTCTCTTTCTATGGAGCCAGCTGTCACGTCTCCAAAGGCTTATGTAAGTTCACATTGTTAATCTGGCGCAAACACGTTTCCATTCATTTTCTGCTGGTGCCTAATAAGTCCGAGATTTTAATGTCCGTCTCTTTCAGTCGGTGCCGGATATTTTCCTTATTAAACCAATCCGGCCCTGAATTTACATTTCACATGTCTGCTCTAATACTATTCTGACAGCTGTCCTTGTCTTGCATATTTCGATGAGTAGGCCTGCGTAATTGTTTCGTCCATCCGGTAGATGGCATATAACGCTTAAAATCTCTTCAATTCGGACATAGGTTTCTCACAGTGGTGTTAATGAAGTTTTGTCATCTGGAATGTGACGCCGTGTCGACTGTTAAATAGTTACAGAATTTTAGCACTTAGGCGCACCCTGAATCTTCAGGTTAAGAGTTTTTGAACCATGAAAATTAAAGTATAAAACTCCTCCAAAAGTCAGCAAATAATTACCAATCGATACGGTATCATAGCCCATAAAGTTTGCAAATTCACTCCTTAAAATTCTTTTGCTACTCAGAGAAAATTTATATAAACTGGCTAAATGCGAAGAACCGATCCTCGCATAGCAGGGAGTGTGTTTAAGAAGTACACAACACGATAAATTCGTGTCCTTAATCATCATTAATTTCTGTCCCATATTCAGTGGCACATTATCAGGAGGACGGCACGATCTTTCGTTACGAACGGTGTGACAGTGGGCTTACTAAGTAGCAGCGAACAGACAACGGCCAAGCTAAAGTGATGTCAATGTTCCGAACTTCTTTTACAATTAATCTTACATTCCAGTTTTGAATGTATTTCTTTCCTCTCCCATGCCTGCTAAAGTCCGAGCACATCACTGTCTCCGATTTTATCATTCTAAGAATACTTTGTGACAAATAGAAAATTTAAAGCATATAATGTGACAGTTTTAGGCGCGTTCTAAAAATTACAAAAAGAGTCTGTTATCTTTGTTATGAATGTCTCTTGGTCCGTCGATCCGCAAAAATAGGAAGGATTTTCGGTATAATTGATATTTGAAGATTTCTAGAAAATCTGTCGAAAAAATCAACTTTCATTAAAATCTTACAAGAATAACAAGTACTTTATATGAAGATCTATGTAGATTTATGATATCTCACTGAATTCATCTTAAAATGGAAAATGTTTCAGACAAACTTTGTAGAGAAAATCTAAACATTCAGTTTATGTGCAATAGCTTCTTTCCGAAATCGTGCCTTTTGAGAGATAATGTGGAAAAATATTGTACAGCCAGACAGGCCACGGATGACAATATAATACGCGCGCCAGTTTTGCATGTTGGATAAATAAGGTTACAAAACCACACTCAGAATATGTAATAATTATTGCTTTTCCACGGCAACAACTGTTGCACGAACGCCCTTCAGTGTTACATTATATGTACGTTCTCCTTATCTTGGTATGTCCACTCTCGTAGTTTCAAATATTGTCCTCTGCACCCTGTTACAATTAACCTCAGTCTATTCATCCGTTTTTCTCCCTCAAAACAAGAGAATATGTTTCTCATTCATGCAAACGTTTTGTACGTTTGCCCCGCTGTTAAATTACGTCTAATTTGTTTATACAGTCCGCTTCACCAGTGTCATCATGAGACCCGTCTTCCGAGTTTCCTCTCAGTCAGCTGAATCCTTCTGCAGTGGCCATACAACAAGACCGATTTCGATATTTACCTTCCAGTTCTTGTTCTCCAAATATCTTCTTTCTTATCTTTGTTAAATTTTTATGTAAACCTTTGCTCCTTCTATTTCATGATTTAATAGTCCGTATGGTGAATACGTTCCGGTGGGCTGTACAACCGACGGGTCGCAGTTTGATTCTCGGCAGAGGAGAGCGATATTGCTCTCCTCTAAAGCTTCTAGACCGGCTCTGGAGCCTCCTCGGGAGAAAACGGCCGGGACATGAAGCTGACCATATAGCTCGATCCGTTTCCATTGCATTCACGTGGAAAAGATATGAATTTTTCGAGGCTTATAGTGCCGGAATATTCTCAAGGTTTTATGCCATTTGGTTTATACGTAATAATTTAATTGCAAAATGATGGATTTTTTTAACATATGCAAAAAGCTGGAGAACAGCCTCTTGGACGTTAAATTCTTCTGGAATGTTACAGAGAGCCGACTAATAAATTGTCACTGACGTATCGAAGGATCATAGTGTTTTAATCTACAGGAAAAGCAAACAAATGGACTTGAATTTTCATCAGCACTGCAGTTGTAACTTCAAACCTCGAACCGCCTCTTTTTCGCCTTTTGCTATTGCTTATTCAGTGAGCGTATCCTTTCGGCTACGTAGGCTCCAATCTGCATATTCAACCTACACCGACAATAAGAGGGATTTAAGAAACAAATAACTAAAACCAGTTGTTTCCTTTTGTAGCTGAGTCAAATATTCTCTCTAAAAGATTAAAATGTATAAATATTTTATGCTACTTTTTTAATTTTATGTGGTGATTTAATTGGACATAATTTCGCTGCCGTGTGGTTATATACAGAAATGTAGGAGAGTAAACAGGACGAAACGAGAAGGCTTTCCAAAGATAGTATCTGTAGCCGCAAACTACAAAATGTGGGTCCACGAAGCTGTGCACTAGTAATATCGGCTGCAATAAATTCCGCACGGTTTTCTCCCCTAACTGCCCTACGAGAGCCAAAATCAATATCATTCTACAGTTCATTCCCGCTACATTATTTCTAAGCATGGGCGGCAGCAGATGCGAAGCCAATAAAAACAAAAAGCAGCATGCGGGGCAAACTGTGATATTAACGTATATAAATACACGAGCCCGAGACAGGACATACCAACTAACCATAAAAATATTTTCCTTCACAAATTAAAAATATGAATTTTGTTTGGTCACCGAGTTCGCAGTACTAATGTTACACGTAAGTTTTGACAGGAAGGACATTACCAATTAAGAATCAGGCTTACATATTTCTTTCAGCTGTCAACGTACTCTCTGTTATAGACGGGTCGTCGTGGATACCCAGAAAAGGAGATGAATTTTTTCCACCACGCCCCTAAATTTACTTTGGGATCTCTGGAACCTCCAAATCAGTCTAAGCTTACTACAGCCATCATTTTCCCCTTTTGCAAAATCGAGTAAGCGCAAAGCTATGATTTAGCTCAAATTAATGCCTAGTTTTAGAGAAGGTCGAGCCTTAAGAGAATCTGCACAGCACTGTTATTAGACTGTGCTCATGTTGTTTGTTTGTTTTCCTGGCCTTACAGCCCATTGTGGTTGTATTTTCACAGCCCGGTAGCGAGCTTTAGCCTCCTCGTATTCGAGGTTTATAGATCGCACACAACGACGCACCACAGTCGGTACGACTCCTCTGGACGAGTGATCAGTCCGTCGCAGAGACCTCTACCTGACATCACACAACATTCACAACAGACAAACATCCATGCCCTCGGCGGGATTCGAACCCACAATCTCAACAGGCGAGCGGCTGAAGACCTACGCCTTAGACCGCGCAGCTACTGGGACCGGCATTTAGACTGTGCTCTTACATGTTATCAATTGAACGTCATTCTTTCATTCTCTAATAAGCCAGTGCCACTATTGCAACTACTTGGGCTACAAAGCTTTCAATGAGATGGAATAGAAATTATGAACTTGAAGTATGAACGGTATTGAGGAAGACAGCCGTGGCCTATTTCAAGGTGTTATCTAGGCGTTTAGCTGAACAAAGCTGAGGATAACTCTTACCAAATTCTGTCAAGAGCAATCGTAACCCGACTGTAAGTAGTACATGCATTCTCGAAAAGTTAGAAACACTACATTAGCGCAATACTGCACCATATTATTTTATGTATCAAAAGGCTTTATATTAAAAATCCTGGATTCTCTTCACACTGTATATTTCTAGTATGATCTGTACGGATTTCAGAAAAAAAGGATTTTTTTTTCTAATTGTCATTCATTTATTAGTTTAATAACATAGAGGGGAAAATGTTTACTCTACGGTAAGAACAAACGTTAAATACAATTCGGCCTTATTTTTATCTTAAAAGGGCTAAACAGAAAGAAGCTTTAGATTCTCATAAATAGCAACTTCAGCAATTTGCTTCTCCTAAAACAAAATCAGAAAACTAGTGTATTTGTCTGCTTGTCTACTGGTTACATTTGAAAAAGAACTTTATATATCTTTGATAGAGTTGTGCTAAGAATCTTAAGAGTTTTAGATTGTGATGATGCGAACTAATATAATCTGATCCCTAGACTAAATTTCAGCTCCTCAAACAAGACAATGTTCGGTGTATTCAAATAAGAACTCCTAAATTAGCGCAGGATATAATCACCAAATACTCATTCCATCGAAAATCCAGTGTTTCTCATAACATTAATTGGAAAAATTATTCTAGAGGTTAAAACGGTCGGAACATTTAAGACAGAGGTTCTGTCTCCACTCCCTTACACAACGTCATGGAGTGGTGCTTAGGCACATGGACAGCTTTGCTTCTGAAAGGACAGCTGCATCGAAATGGTCTCAATGTGAAGGCACCTTCACAAACACAATCAAACTGAAGGATGTTCAAATCCCATTCCATGTCTGAAGAGCAGCAGGTAGAGGGAAGTGGTCAAGGACGGAGCGGATGGGAACCACAGATACCGGGGTCTTCATTAGTCTTCTACCCACCTCGGGGCATTTCAGGCCTTACCTCGAAGCCACCCAGAGTCGGCAAACTTTCCAATTTACGATTTTGTAGTGCCCACACCACATTTCCCTTGCTTGTTAATAGTTATCGTAGCTTTCAAATACTACTACTTTTGTTTTCTAATTTTAAATGGTTCATTTGTAACTATTCAATTGCAGTTTTAATGTAAGACAACTCCTTGTGTTTCAGTTAATAAATAAAAACCGCCAAAATAACTTTATTTTTGGTAATTTTTAAAGCAACATATTTTGAACCTAATGGCCGTTATTAGGCTAGCAATTATAATTTTAAAGTTAGACATCCTATTGTGTGTTCGTATAAATGTAAAAAGAACCGTTAACACATTTTTATTGGTAATTTTTAAACGACTTTTTTCGATACAAAAGGATTACCATTTATGATGACCTTTTAGGGTCGAAAATGATGAACCCTTAGCGTCAAAACATGTTGTAAAAATTACCAGTAACAAAGTTGTGTTCAAGGTTTTGGCTTAGCCTATTAATTAATTTTCAATAGTAGAACTAATTTTTGGTAAAACAAATTTCATAATATAAAAACCCCCAAAATATTACACAAATATTTAAGATATGTGTCACAAATTCCACATTAGGCTTGAGGTGGTACATAAAAGAGACCTCAGATTTACAGACCCTTAACCCGTGTTTTATGACATTAAGAAAAAGCACAGATTATGTAGGATTATGGTTATTTAAAGAAAATATGTTTATATCTGAACCTAAAATGGACGGAATAAGAGGATGTTGGAGAAATTTGTAGGCTTATAAGAATAAGAAGAATATTATCCGCTTAGACAACTTTACTCTGAAGAAGAAGACACTATGATCTTTCGAAACGTCAGAACTACTAGCCGAAAGACAGAAGTCACAATTCAGACGACTTAAATCTCCAGAAACACCGTTCTAAAAACCTAAAATTTCGTTCTCTTTGCCAAATATTATTAGGGTATTCAAGTAAAACAGAAAGAGGAATGCAGAACACATAGCACGATTGGAAGAGATGAGAATTGACGAGAAATGCATAAACAATTGTAGCTGGATACACGAAAAGTTCAAGACAAATTGGGTGACCTCGCAATAGGCGGAGGATAATATTATAATTAACCTTAATCAAATACAACAAATGTTAACTTGATTCGTGTAGCTCTGAATTGGGATTAGCAGGGTTTTCCTGAGAAAGTGGTAATGAAATGCAATGACCAGCAGCCCTACTGTTAGCTACTAAAGAAGTCTGTGTCATGGCGATCGTAGATAATTTCGTCAATAAAAGGTATAAAGGAGTAAAAATAATTATCAATGAGAATGAGAAGAACTGACGCCTCGATAATTGAATATTTCATTCTGGTAGAAATATTTCATAAACGTGGCAAATTGAATAAGTTATAATCTCTTTTTTTATGCTTGGCTGTACGAACTGCCAACGGTAGAGAGACTTCTAGGAATTTTTCCCTAATGTACGTAGATATTTAACTGAGAAGTGGCGACAATTGAATCTGAGATCAGTGGATGGCAGGTGACTCAATCTATTTGTCAAAAACAAATTAAAACATTCGGTTCAATACGTTGAAGTAGAAAGGCCCAGAATTATATTGCAGGTCCAGTGACCAAACATTCTGACATTTCTCGTCATTTTCTTCAGTATTTACTCAAAAATTCTGGGCTAACAAATTAAAACACGTCTAAATCATTTCTTAAATCCTCCAAAATGATTTTATATTTATCTAACCGGTCTATGTCCATCTTCACGCTATTAATGCCTACGGAAAGTGAAAGTATAGATCCAGTCATTCTTCATTTCGGCGCTAGATGGAGGCGGGTTGTTTCCACGCCCCGGCCGCTTCACACCTGTAGAAAGAGCACGCCAGCATCTATTTAATATGAGATCTGGTGGGCCCCAGAGGGGGCTTGGAGGTTTCTGAAAACAGAAAAATCTCTTAACCCTGCCCGGAATCGCACACAGAATCACAGAGCCTGTACCTTAGTTACTCAGTTACTACACTATCCCAGCTCATGTCTTTAATTAAGAAACTGAAGAAAATGATAAAACAGCTTTTCATTAATATCCGTCTAGAAATAAATAAAATAAGATTGTGAGGAAAATGATTATCTGTCTTGCGTAGATACTTTACTGGTCACTTTGACAAAGAGCACATTCAATACTGTCTATATTACAAGTTCATTTTCCGCAGGGACAGGATTTAAATTTACGAGGTCTGAGGTGCTCGCAGCAGTGAATCTGCAACATTCTGAAATGTATCTACCAGGCCACACGGAGTCACAACCCAGAATATCGGAATAATCCGATTATAAATTCGCTTTCTATCAAGAAAAGACTGACCACACTCGTTGTATCATCACGTACGTAGTTATAATCCTGCTTTTATTTGGATACACACGTACAACACGGTGATAAATTTTGAAATTATATCATAAAGTTTTTGAGTTTATATCCACATAAAGAATTAAATTAAGTCCGACATTATTTCATTTTCCAAGATTTTGTAGAAGAAAAACTGCGGAAAAAATTCATTCTGTCAAGCAACGCAAATAAGAGTATAAACTTCAGGATAATCACATTTATGTCAGAAAATGACAACTAAGATAATAACAACCATACTTGCAGACTTAAACTACTTATGCAAAGGCTCTTCAGCTACCGCACGCGGCTAGATAGATATATCAAAGGAGCTGATCTAAACATATTTTACGTTGCGAGGTTTGAGGTTCTGACAGCTGTGTTGGCGAAGATAACAGAATTTTGGGATATTACACCGTATCAACTGACAAAGAGTTACAGGCGTTTCGAACGAACGTATTGGTCTCGTCTTCAACGTCAGAAGTCCAACAAGAGTGTCTCGTCCTTCACTGCTCGACTCTGAATGTGCGCGCAAATATCGACACGTTGAAAAACCCAGAAGATTTGAAACTTCTTATTTTATATTGTATAATTTTATCTGCTGGAATATGCAAACGAAATTAAATGAAGTGGCTCTAATCGTCAAAAGTAAAGATCTGTTTTAAACCTGAAACAATTACGTTTGTGTAAGTATTAAATACCAGTTAATACAAGATAAGACTCTTGTCTGATAAAGGCAAAGCAGTCCCGTTACAAGCCTGGAGTGGCCCAGAGGTTTCCAGGAAGTTAAGATTCCCAGATTTCACGACAACGGCACAGAATAGGGGTAAGGTTGTCACTCCTACGCACCGGCCGGCTTTACCCCCAGGAAATACACCTGGTATTCATTTCTGTTAGAGGCTGAATCGACCCCAGGACCATAGTGCGACCGGAAGGATTACGTCACTGAAAAATTCCAATCGCACCATCGGGAATCGAAACCGCGACGTGCCGGTTTGTAGCTTAGTGCCCTAACCACTACGCC
>JGI24700J35501_10930209_pt1 | contig 12152 bp, 15 predicted proteins | sample TergutTh196P1_FD_35501 | JGI IMG/M metagenome (IMG submission 35501) | reverse complement strand
TATATATATATATATATATATATATATATATATAATGTATGGTATTCCACTTAACCAATTTTTAAAATTTAATATTTGCCATGTGCACACATGGGGTTAATTTGAGTTCAAATAAGCTCAAAAGCATGTAAAGTTGAATTTTTGGCAATGTCGTAAAAGTGTTTACTGGTATTGCACAGTTTAAAGATGTGATATAATATCCTGTTTATATCAACATATTTACAGCACCGCCAAAATCTAGGAGGATAAATTTATGAAAATTTTTTCTAAAAAAAGTTTAGCAATGGTTATGGCTCTTGTAATAACATTGGGTACTGTAAGTATGGTATCTGCAACCGACCTTTGGCCAGGCGGCGGTTGGTCTGGAACGTTGGAAGACGGAACTCCTATAATGTGGGTGGTTGACGAAAACGGACAAGAATTTCGTCTTAACACATTAGAAGAACACGTGGCTTCTTTGCCTCAATCTCGTGTAGGCATAAACCCTTTAGAAACAGCTATAGGCATCGTTTTCTCTGATGACAAAAGCATAGCTGATGTAGCTCACCTAAACCTTGAGGAACAAACTCTTGGACATGTTAAAGATCTTATCTTGCAAGCGAGATATCAAATCGTATTTGCAGATGACATTTCTTGGACTGTTAATCAAGCTATAGAAATACACAACGGAGACGGAAGTATAACAACTCTGCCAGAGTTTCATGACCTGTTTCCCAGTGACTGGTATCTGCCAGCCATAGAAGAAGCAAATGCTTACCAAGGCATACAACCAGTTGGATACGAGAACATTTCTGGGTTAAGTCAACTTGTTTGGAGTAATTTGGTTAGCATACCAGTTGTTAATCATAACCAACAAGCCCCGGTATTTCAAAACTTTCACAACAATACTGGTTACGCAGCAACAATAGCTATTTCCGTGCAAACGATAAGTTTAGGAGGCCCAACAGTAAGTATAGGCATAACACAAGGTGCCCAGTCTGTAGGTTGGGCTAGCGGCTTAATGGCTGGTCAAAATGTAAGAGCAACTGCTCCTGCCGGTGCTGTGTTTGGACTTAGAGCTAGCATGACACAAATGGCTGGGCAAGCATTGTTAGCTGTACACCGTATATAGATAAAAATCAACAAAAAAGTCTTTATAACCTCATTATAGGTTGATATAGTGTAATAGATGCAACAAAACCATGTGTGCATATGGCGCGTATTAAATTATTAGCAACCTCTAAAAATCTAATGAACTTAGGTTTTTAGAGGTTGCTTGTATTATGCTAAAGGGGAAGATTTTTTGAATTTATCGTTACATTGAGGTATATCGGCTAAATCCAAAAATTTATTGACCATCGGTTCTAAATTTCCGTGCCCAAAAAAAACACAAAATTGACATTTAAAATATATATTGGTATACTGTAATCAATGATATCGCAAAAACTAACAAACTTGCGATCACACTATAATTTTTTGGAACTGCCGAATTGTGGTTTAATTTAAAAATGGGCAAGTGATTTTTAAGTTAAATGCCGAATTAAAGTTAATCGACTATATATTAAGGAGAGAACCAACTATGTACAAAATGGTCTACCTTCAAAGGGCTTTAGACGATTTAGAAGAAATTCATTTTTATGTAGCAAATGTAGCCGACATCGACCAACAAGATGCACAAGAGTTAACAGATGGTATTTTACACGCACTAAGCAATCTTGAAACATTTCCCTTTATAGGCAGTTCTGTTGCCGATAGGCTCGATATAAGGGGCGATTACCGTGTGATTATTACAAAACCCTACTTAATATTTTATAGGGTAATCACAACACAAGTAACAATCTACAGAGTATTGCACAGCAAAAGATACTATAGTGCATTGCTAGATTTATAGGAGGTATGGTCTTTTGGAACTAATATACGAAAACATAAAAGCGTTGGATGGCAAAAATATACGAATCGCTCACTCTCATGCTATTAACCCTGTTGGGGTAGTGCAATTTGTGCATGGATTTGGCGAGGGGATAGAATATTATACCCATGCTGTACAATATTTTACAAATCACAATTTGTCGTGTATTATCCATGATCAGCGGGGTTTTGGAAAAATGCCCCACCTTACCAAAAGAGCTAAGGGCAGATACCGAGGCGTTGTACCCTCCTACAAACATTTTTTGGCAGATGTGCATAGTGTACGCAACTATGTAGACAGATGGTATGATTTGCCCGTGTTTTTATACGGTTATAGCATGGGCGGAAACATCGCCGCAAATTTTTTGCTAAGAAAAGATGGGGAATATCAAAGCCTTTACAAAAAAGCGGTTTTTGTTGTACCTTGGATAAATACTTATCGCAAGTTGCCCAAAATATCTGAAAAATTAGCGTCGCTGGGTGGAAAAATAAGTCCCAAAATAAAGGTAAGCTCCCGCTTAAACCCAAGAGCAACCACAAATAACAGAGATGAAATCTATGGGCTTATTCAAGGCGAGGTGTACCATGACAGAATATCTCTGCGTATGTATAGCCAAATCGCAAGAGCCGGGGAATACGCCGCAAACAACGTTCATCGTTTAGCTTTGCCCACTTTGGTAATATGGGCAGGCAACGATGTAATTGTGTGCAATAAAGCCATACAAGACTTTATTTATAGTGCAAAGGGAAATGTGGAGGCAAAAGAATATCCGGATGCTTATCATTCTGTAATGCTTGAAGAAAATAAAGACGAGATATTGGGATACATTACAAATTTCATGAAAAAAACTTGACAATTTCTTGCAATAGTAGTATTATTACTGATAATTTAAGGTAAGTGGCAATTGCAATTTGTAATCTGTATATCAAACGTATTTTTGGAACTTTTAAGGAGGGCAAACCATTGAAACTAGATTTGTTTATAGAGGTTGATGGCAATAAGGTTCTGCACAAGTCTTTGGTTGAAAAAGTAAAAGATGTGTGGAGAGAAGAAGGTAACAGAGTAAAAGATATTGAAACGCTGGAGCTTTTTTATAAGCCCACAGAACACATTTGCTACTATGTAATAAATGGTAAGTTAAAAGGTAGTGTGCCTACTTAAACAACTATTAAAAACCATTCAGTCGACTTCCGAGTTTCCGAGCTTTTCGGAAAGGAGTCAACTGAATGGTTTTTGAAAATTACTAAACATGCATCATGTGGTGCAGTGCTTGCATTAGCACAGTTTCTACATGGCTATCGTCTAACTCATAATATACAACTTTGCCTTCTTTGCGAAATTTCACAATATCGCTTTGGCGCAAAACCCGCAACTGATGAGATACTGCACTTTGCCCTATGCCCAAGGCCGCAGATAAATCGCCAACGCATACGGGACCATCTTTTAGAGCAAACAATATTTTGAGCCGTGTAGAATCACCGAACACTTTAAAAAAATCTGCAATATCGTAAACTACCTCTTCATTGAGCATAGAATCTTTTATTTCCGAAACCTTTTGCGGATCTACGCAACAAGGTATTTTTTTTTGATTAGGATTTTCTGTAACGCTGACCACAAGCAACCTCCTGTTATATTATTGTGTGTTGATAATAAGGAAAGCAAATTAACTTTTTCGATTTAAAAGGGGCAACGAAAAGTTAATTTGCTATAGTACAGTCCTTTTTTTAATATTGCTAAGCGAAATTGCTTTCTTAATTCAGCAACTTCAAAAAAGTAAAAGGACAATGAAATACAGAACTGCTATATACCACTATACTGCCATTTGTCTTCCTAAAAATTCAGCACCTACTTGTGCCAGTTTTTCCTCTATCTCCCCCATTTTTTTTTGAGAAGATAGAAAAACGACTGCACCCAATATCTCCTCTTCGGATACTATCGGTACAATGATTTCAGCACTGTATAAGCTCGCATACAAGTCTTTGTTTGCATTATCATACTCTTCTTCCAATATTGGAACAAAATTTTCCCGAGTTCGGTCAGATATTAACACAGTGCCGGCTGTTATCGCTTCCTCTAAAGCAGAAGAAATATACTTTTCTGTAAAACCCTCTTCTTTGTTGCCGGAAACAGCTATAATCTCGCTTTTATCAGCCACACAAACTATATGCCCGGAAGTTTTCGCCAAACTGTCTGCATATTCCTTAACTAAGGATTCCAACCAACTAACGGGTGAATATTTTTTGAGTACGATTTCTCCACCCTTTTCAACGAAAATTTCTAAGGGAGTCCCCTCCATTATACGTAGTGTACGGCGCACTTCCTTAGGGATAACAATTCTACCCAAACTATCTATTTTTCTTACTATGCCTGTCTCTCTCAAGTTAACCTCCTTGGGTATGTTGACTAGCCTTAATTCGGCGTTTAACCTAAAAATTGCTTGTCGATTTTTAGGTTAAACCGCTATGAAAGGAGTCAGAATTAAGTGGAATAGCTATATGCACTGCATTTTACCTTTATTTTGCAGTTTTGTCAAATATTTTTCGTTCAGTCCCTTTTATAAGTCTGCCAATATTACCGCGATGCATGTAAAAACAAATAGTGCCAATCCCCACGCTAACCAACACTACCTCTGTAGGAAAAGCGTATATGTACAAAAAAAGAGGGGTTATTACAATAACTATAAGAGAAGCCAAAGAAACGTAGCGAGTGAAAATTACGACACCCACTCCAACAGCCATTATTGTTAGCCCCATAAGCGGATCAATAACAATAATAAGACCAGCAGTGGAAGCCATCCCCTTCCCTCCCCTAAAATTTAGATAAAAAGGGAAACAGTGACCCAAAACCACACCCAAACCTGCATAAATTCCGGCTACTACTCCTTGTTCGGGAAATATTGCTACAATAACCAAAAAAGCTGCAACCGCTTTTAAAATATCCACAACAAAAACAAAAAAGCCTGTTTTAAACCCCAATACCCGAACCACATTTGTTGTTCCGGCATTTCCCGAGCCATGCTCTCTAATATCTATACCTTTTATTTTGCCTATAATATACGCGATTTGTATCATTCCAAAACCGTAACCGATAAGTAAAGCTAATATCCTAAATATCAAATACATTTTAATCTCCCTTTTATGCTTTTGCTCTCACCAAAAAATGTATTGGGGTACCTTTAAAGCCAAATGCTTGCCTAAATTGATTTTCTATGTAGCGTTTGTAGGAAAAATGAAGAAGGTTTATATCATTCACAAACAGTACAAATGTTGGGGGTTTTACTTTCACCTGGGTTGTGTAATAAATTTTTAAAACACGCCCTTTGTCAATATGGGGTGGGCTTGCAGCAAGGGCTTCTATTAGCACATCGTTTAATATGCCTGTTGCCACACGGTGGTTGGCGTTTTGGTACGTTACGTTTATATGGTCAAAAATTGTGTTAAGCCTCTGCCCCGTTAAAGCCGAGATAAACACTTTTGGTGCATAGGGCATATATGCAAGTTCATGTTCTATATCCTTCAAAAACTTACCCATGGTACTATTGTCTTTTTCTATTGCGTCCCATTTGTTTACGACAATAATAGAGGCTTTGCCCCTTTCGTGAGCCAACCCAATTATTTTTGTGTCTTGGTCTGTTATACCATCCTCCGCAGAAATTACCAAAATACAAACATCACACCGCTCCACAGCAGCAATGGAGCGAATCACGCTGTATCGCTCTATATTTTCTTTTACCTTGCTTTTGCGGCGAATACCTGCTGTATCTATAAAAATATATTTCTGCTCGCCTTTTTGGTAATATGTATCTATGGCATCTCGTGTGGTTCCGGGAATTTCACTTACTATTAACCTTTCCTCTCCCAAAATTTTGTTTATAATAGAAGATTTGCCCACATTTGGTTTGCCTACTATAGCCACTTTTATATATTCTTCTTCTTGTTCCCCTTCTATTTTTGGTGGTAAATGCTCCACTATTGCGTCCAGCATATCCCCCATTCCTAAAGATTGGGATGCACTAACAGGCACGGGGTCTCCCAACCCAAGAGAATAAAAGTCGTATAACTCTGGGGGCATACCCATTTGCTGATTGTCTATTTTGTTTGCCACAAGCACAATTGGCTTTTGGCTTTTGCGTAGCAGTTTGGCTACATCTTCGTCCCCCTCTACTACCCCCGCTTTACCATCCACAACAAAAACTATAACACTTGCCAAATCTATTGCAAGCTGAGCTTGGTTATAAATGTGTTTGAGAATAATATCATCCCCTCGGTCCAATCCCCCTGTGTCTACCAAGGTAAATTCATAGTTTCGCCACCATGTTTCAGCATATATACGATCCCGGGTTACCCCGGGGGTATCATCCTCTATAGAAAGACGCTGCCCCACAATTTTATTAAATAATGTGGATTTACCTACGTTTGGGCGACCCACTACTGCTACTAAATGCTTCATATTAAAAACACCTCTCTATATTTATGTTTAAATGTTTAAAATGGGGCATCTTCAAGAGCCTGTTCAAATTCTATATATGCAATCCCGGCAATCCCGGCAACCCCAAAATTTTATCCAAAAACTCTTTGCCATCCACATCAGTTGGTACTACATTTACATCTAAGGCTTTTTGTATATCCTTTACCGATACGTTATCCAAAAATATATCCTCGTTGCTTTTTAGCATACACTTAGGTATAAGAAGCCTCTCTCCCAGGGGTAGCCCCCGCAGCTGAGAAATAATATCTCCACCGGTAACGAGCCCTGCCACTGTAACAGTGCTACCATAAAAATTGTTTGTTATTGGATAAGTGTGGATTTTAACGCCAAACTTTTTTTCTGTTTTGCTCGACAGCTCTTTTATAAAACTATAGGCAATTTGCCCTGTTGCTACAGACATCTCTTTTATTGTCGGCTTGGTGCTTATTGTCGTAAAATTATTTTCAAAGCTATTTTCAAATTCCTGTATAAAATTACGCAATAGACCAACTCCGTTTTGTATTTGGCTATAATCCTCGTAATGCTCATTTGGTGGTATGGGTCTATCTGCCAAAATATAAAACTCATCTGCCAAAAACACAAACCTTGTTCCCAATTCTTTCTTTAGTTTTTTTTGCAATATAGTTACTCGGTCAATCACTTGATTTGCATCTTCTTTTGTTAGGGGTGTAAGGGAAGGTAAATTTTCTCTGTGTTTTGTAATCCCAACGGGAACCACGCCTACTCCTTGGCCAAAAGGGAAAAAGCCTGCCAAATCCCCTATGGTTTTGTCTAAATGCTCCTCATCGTTAATGCCTTTACATAGCACTACTTGAAAGTTTGTAACAATCCCCGCAGATGTTATTTTTTTTATTTGTTCCATTATAAGACTAGCCCTTGGGTTTTTGAGCATAAACACTCTTAGCTTAGGGTCAGTTGTGTGAACAGAAATGTTTATGGGGGATAGGCGATAAAATATAATTCGTTCCAATTCCTGATCGCTCATGTTTGTAAGGGTCACAAAGTTTCCTTGCAAAAAGCTAAGGCGGGAATCGTCGTCTTTAAAATATATTGTAGGACGCATACCTACCGGATTTTGGTCAATAAAACAAAAGAGGCATTTGTTTTTGCAACTTTTTTCACACTGTATTAGTGGATTTTTAAAGTTAATACCCAAATCCTCATCTTCTTCTTTTTCTATTTCCAGTATCCACTCTTGCCCCGTAGCTTTCTTAATTACCATTTCCAAATTTTCGTTTTTCGTTAAATAACGGTAATCAAAAATGTCAACAACTTCTTTGTTGTTTATGGATACAATTATATCCCCTTTTACAAGCCCCATCTCTGACGCTATACTATTTTTTTCTATTTTTGTGATTGTGTTCATTTTTTTAATATTTTGATCTCTATCTCTATCTCTATCTTAAGGTATGTTCCTGCAACGAAAAAATGAAAAGCACTATAATGCCAATAATGCCGCCATGCTCCCTCGCTGTTTGCCACTGCGTCGATGAGAGTGAAAGCTGTGGTTGCACTTTGTGCAGGTATTGGGGCTGCTTATTTCTATATGTTTCGGCTCAATCCCCGCCTTTATCATTAGCTTGGCATTTGCAGCGGGCAGGTCTATTTTGTATTTCTCGCCACATTCGATAACATGCTCATCGTCAAACAACTCCTTGACATCTGCGTCTACTTCAAAACAACACTGCCTAATACCAGGACCAATACCCGCCCATATATTGGCGGGGGTTGCACCATATTCTCGTACCATTGCTGCAATTGTTTGTCCGGCAATATTGTTTGTGATGCCTCGCCAACCTGCATGGGCAAGCCCGATAGACCGGGTTACACTATCATAAAAATAGAGAGGCAAGCAGTCTGCATGTAATGTAACAAGGGTAACACCAAGTACGTTTGTAACCATGGCATCAACTGCACCAAAAGTATCCGGAAACCGCACCACATTCCCCCTGTTTTCGTAATCTATTTTTACAACGTTGTTTGTATGCCGTTGCATAGTTGCGGTTAGGCTGTCAAAATCCACACCTAACTCGTTGCATAATATGTGATAGTTTTGTGTTACGTTTTCCCGTGGTTCTTTTGTAGTGTCTAAATTCATTTGTGCGGCAATACCCGTGCTAACGCCACCGTGTTTTGTTGTAAACAGATGGGGGATATTCAAATTTTCAAATTTATAATAAATCACATGTGTTCCTCAAAAAAACTTTTACATCAAAATAAAAGATAGCATTAAAGAAAGACACGGAAAAGACAGGAATCAAAAAGCATTGATTATGTGCTCAACTTTTCCCCCCAATATTTCTATTATATCAAACCTGGGTTGCTCCGCAGCAATATCGTGGGTGCTGTATTCTTTAGTTTTTTTAGATTCCATAGATTCCATATAATAAGCAGCAACGGTTCGAATCTTTTTTATTTTGCGTTCGTCAACAGCTTCTCTGGGGTAACCGAAATTATTGTTAAGTCTAAATTTTACCTCAACAAACACAATATATTCTTTGTCTTTTGCAATTATATCTATCTCGCCGTATCTAGTATAAAAGTTATCAACAATAATGGTGTAGCCTTTCTTTTGCAAATAATCCACAGCTATTTTCTCGCCGCGTTTACCCTTCTCTCTGTTTTGGTTTTTCAAGTGTTAGCTCCTATATAGCACTTTCCTTAACGGTTGTCCCAACTTTAAAAATCGCAAAGTGCTGAATTAAGGAAGCAATTCCGCACTAAGCGGAATTGCTATATAATACCCATTTCAGGGATTCGTATATAAGTCTTACCGTTTCCGGGTGTTCAAAGCCTTCTTTTCTGTGGGTTGGCACTATACATATTACTTTTCCGTCGCCGTAACTGTGATACCATCCACCATAATTACCCCCATGCTCAGATTTGGAGTGCATAAAAACAGTGGTACTTTCTTCCTCAACTTCAAGAAAATAGTGTTCGTCAACTACCTCATAGTCGAATGGAGCAGTGTTTTTAAATGGCATGGTTTCGTTAGATGTAAACCTAACCGGGCAGTGGTCTTGCGGGTGGCTCAAAAAATAGCCTTTTAACATTTGTGTGTATTTTGTGCCGGGATCATAGGATGCAAGAGCGGCATGTATAGCCAAAAATCTGCCCCCATTTTTCACATAGGAAGTTATTTTTTCATCAAGTGCAGGTGTCAACCAAGTGTCTACTACTTCATCTTGAGGGTTTATTCGGTTTTCTCTACCCATTATTATTGCGGAAGGATTTCGGGATAGTGCATCTTCCATTTTATCTACCGTTGTGTCTATTAGCTGTATATCGGATATTTGGGACGCTGCCGCTTTTACCGCCGGGTAAATAAAGCTATGGTTATGGTAAAAATCTCCGAAAAAAGAGTACACTGTTTTCATTAAAAAAACCTCCTTATAAAAAGATAAAAAGACGCTTGTTACATACTAGTCATTTTCCAATGTTTCAAAAATTATTTTCAAATCTTTTGTTGCGTCAAAATATGCGTAACGACCCCCTTCGTATTCGCCTTTTTGTGCCAGTGGAATACCGAGGCCTGCCAGTTTTTCTATATGGGCTTTTGTATCTTTTATACCGAATGCAATGTGGTGTATACCTTCTCCTTTTGTGTCTAAAAACTCGCGCCAGGTAGAGGGCTGATCGTCCGGTTGTATAAGTTCTAGGCTTATATTGTCGCCCACTTTAAAAAATGCCAGTTTTGCTCTGGCAGGGCAGGGTTGACCGTTAAATGTGGCTTGGCTTTCGCTCAACTCTCCGGTTTCAACTATAGGTGGTATTGGTAATCCCAAAAACTCAGAATACTTTTTTGCTGTAGTTTCTATGTCTTTTACTATAATTCCAATTTGTGTAACTTCAGATGTGTTAAGGTATCCTTTTGCCATAATGTTATCTCCCTTAAAAAGTAAAGTTATCGGGATCCGGTCCCGTTCTCATGTCTTTGTTCAGAGCAGTTATTGCGCTCATTTCTTCTTGCGTTAATTCAAAGTCAAAAATTTCTAAATTGGACTTCATCCGCCCGCTGTTAGCAGATTTAGGGATTGTTACAATATCCTGCTGTATATCCCAACGCAGGATTATTTGGGCAGGAGTTTTGTTGTGATTTTTCGCTACTTCCAATATAGTGGTATCTTCTACTAAATTTGCTTTGCCTGCCCCCAACGGACTCCAAGCCTGCGGCACTATATTGTGCTGCTTGCAATATGCAATTAAAGGCTCTTGAGTTAGATAAGGGTGTAGTTCTATTTGGTTCAAAACCGGAGTAACCTTTGCAACTTTTAGCAATTCTTCAAAATGGTAAATTTGAAAATTACTTACTCCTATAGATCTCGCTTTGCCCTTTGCGTAAATTTCCTCGAATTCAAGCCAAGTTTGTACAAACTTTTCTTTTACGGGCCAATGGATAAGATACAAATCCACATAGTCTAAGCCCAAGTTAATAAGGCTTTGCTCAAATTCTTGCTGTACATTGTTTTCTCTTTGGACACCGTTCGTTACTTTTGTTGTTACAAAAATTTGGTCTCTTGGCAGGCCGCTGTTTTTTATTGCCTTACCCACCTCCGCTTCATTACCGTAGCCATGGGCAGTGTCTATGCTGCGATAACCTAGAGCAAGAGCTTGTTCTATCTCCTTTTCCCCAAGACCATATGTGCCATAACCTATTAGCGGAGTATCAATACCATTGTTCAGATTAATCGTCATTTTTTTCTCCTATATATGGCAATTCTGCTTAGCACAGTCCTTGTTCAAAATTTTACTAAGCAGAATTGCCATAGTTGTTTAACTTTTTGAATGGCGTTTGCTATAATGCACTGTATTACACTTATATAATAACTCTTTTCATTGAATATTTCAAGTCATATGTAAAGTTAAAACATATGGTTGGACCATAGTCGGTGGTATGTTACCAATAACTCGCAGTCTTCACGTGTCTTGACAGAAATAGAAAAAATGTTATATAATCGCTCTTGTTGGAGTTAAAATTTGTTTAAAATTTAATGCATGAAATGTGATGTGTGTATTATTTATGGCACTTTAACCAAATATACTTTGAATTATCAAACATTTTTAAAAAATAGGTGAATTTCGCGGGAAAGATGAAGGGGGTGAGATCTTGGAGATTCATTTAATACGTCAAGGCAAAACTACAACAAATGAACATCCGTTTTGTTGTGATCAATTAGATTTGCCACTGTCCAACAAAGGAATTCTTGAGCTTTTGGCTTTTAAAAAACAAGGAATATATCCCGAAAGTATTAATTCATTTTTCACTAACGGTCTTTTGCGTTCAGAGCAGACCCTTAGCTTGCTGTATGGATCTGTTCATGTTAAAGTCATATCACAACTCAGCGAATATTGCTTTGATAGCTTTGAGATACTTGCGTCTATTGCACAACGGGACAAATCCGTTTTGGCGGTGTGTCATGGTGCGGTCATTTCAAACATTATGGAACATCTATTCCCTCGCAGACAGCGGTTTTACGAATGGCAGCCCGCTCCGGGACGCGGATACACGATTTTTCACTCATGTGAAGGGGTTTTAGTTTATAAAAAAATATAGGGAAGCATAATTTTTAGGGAGATTCACCACATTTCACAAATATTTATTTAGCATAATGCACAGATAGTTTAATATGGGATTCAAGATTTTCACAAACGTATGCACAAATGCACAAAACCCCTTCCGATTATCTCCATGTAATTAGTGTATTTGCCCTGGGATTTCAAAAAAAAAAAAAAAAAAAAAAAAAAAAAAAAAAAAAAAAAAAAAAAAAAAAAAAAA
>JGI24700J35501_10930208_pt1 | contig 12152 bp, 8 predicted proteins | sample TergutTh196P1_FD_35501 | JGI IMG/M metagenome (IMG submission 35501) | reverse complement strand
AAAGAAACACCGTATAAAAGTTGATGTAAGTGGATTAAACCCCGGGAACGGGCGTTTAAACAATTTAAAAGCCCCCGTCCTCAATGTGTTAATATGCCTGATTTTTGAATAGGAGGTACCCTGTTGTAACCTTCCCCAGACACCAGCAATCCTAATAGATATTTTGTGCAGTATTCGTCCATTCTTTCAAGATATCAGAAGTTTCCTATAACAGGTCCTCCTTACTTCAAAAATTTCCATATTGCATATGACCTGATGTTGGTATATGATGCCTTGTTCATTGGTAAGTTGTTCCTTAAATTCTGAAGGAGTTTGCTGTCTCCATTTTCAAGGTAGTCAACAAAGAACAAACTTCCAGGAGAATTTGCTGTACTGCAACAGAAAGAGCAGCTTAGGCCCTAGTTGCAGTGAGCCAATAGGAAGGGAGGTGCTGTGGGGTGATTGGAGTCATATGGGGCCTGCTATAAGCAACAACAGTTGCGTGAAGCCCTTCACAGGGCCAACAGATCCAGGCTGCCCTTTTTGTGACCTTCCTAACTTGTTTCTTCTTCCTCAGACAATTCAATTTGTCACTAGGTAGCTCTCTTTCATCTTGTATCTCATTATTTGCTTCTCCTCACACTGCTTTCCTCGTTTCTGCTGGTCTGTCCACATGACTCCACCCACCACACATCTTATTGGCTCACTACAGCTATCACCTAATTCACTTCTTCCCCACATAATGCAACCAGTTCTCCTAGCAACTTATTCTGCTTCAATGAACCTGAAGATGCAGGCAGCAAGCTCCTATGAAACACTGCTCACAAATTACCAGTATCATAACCTAAAAGACTATAATCTACTATTCACATCATATCACTTAATCCTTTTCTCATCTCTATGAAACCTAGTAACTGGTGCTTTTGATACACTGTTCTTAAATAGACATTGAACCAAGCAGCATAGACCCTATATCTATAGAGAAGTTTAGTGTCATTTAATGCGACTATGTTTAGCTCTGGACCCTCAGATGTCAGATCCATAAGTATTGAGTTCCCAATCAATAATGTTCAGCCACATCTAAACAAATACTTCTATGTTATCAACCTTCATTAAGAATGAAAGCATCATCAGACAAGAAATGTATAGATCTAAGAAAAGTGTGTACATGTGTTGACTGAACTCAAGTGGCTAAGAAATAGGTACAACAGCAGTCACTTTTGGACACAGTGATGACAATTCATGTTTTTACAAGTGGAGAATTTCTTTACTAGCCAAGCAGCACTAAAACTTCAATCAGCACCTTGTACCAAGGGTGAGTAATATATATTTAGTTTGGTAGGCTGGTCTAGGTGCATGGGTTACTAATGTGGCTACCCTACTTGTATTCTATTCTATTCTGGTCTTGTAGGTGTGTACCAGCATTTCTGAAGAGTTGGTACCCACCTACCAGATTACACAGTGCTGTAACCCAACAGAACACAATGTACCCCACCTTCAAAACTTCAACCTCAAAAGCAACATAATTATTTCTGTGACTGTTAAAAGTGTCTTCAAAACATTCAGAGCTAAAATAATGTGCATAATTTCAGAGGACGATGACATCAGCGTGTGGATGTTTGCGATGATTGGGATTGGCTGTGTATTTGTTGTATTCGTTGCAGTATCCATCTACCTCATGTGGTGAGTCAATTTCTTGTCTGGAATTGAAAGAGTGTGTAGCTAGCACACAGTGAAATCTCAATTTTAATGTCAGAGACCAAGCTTCTCATACATTGCTTCCCTTGCTCCCACAATCTCTATCTTTAAAAAGTGTTTTAAAATATTTTATTATTGAAGTTGTCTATCATGTGAATGGTGTTTGAAAAAGAGATATTTTAGATGTAACACGTTGCTGCTGGGGACATTTAAAAAAAAAAGAGATATCACAAGTTGTCAATTTGAAGTCATGGCAGCAATATGTTGGAGCATGGAATTCATTTTTCTCCAGACTGAACAACCAGATGGAGTTTGACTAAAGGAAAGAGCAGATATTCTTCCTGAAATAGATGAAGATAAGGCATTAAGATAACCAAGTTCCTCATATACAGTTGAACTTGGTTATAACATAATGAAAGGGACCACATGAATTATGCCATTATTAACAAGTGTCGCTCTAAGTGAGGTGTATGGTGAAAGTGAAGGAAAAATATTTTAAGACAAAATACAGGCCTTTAGGCATACTACTTAAATGTTTATGTACCGCAAAATTAAATTACAATTGAAATTTAGAACGAATAAAAATTACTGTTATATAATTGTAAATTTCCATACAGGCTTACACTAAAATACACATTAATTTACATATAAAATTTAGGCACAACAAAAATTATCATGAGAAGAGAACCGCTCAATGGTATGCTGTCACTTCTCTGTTGCTTAAACCACATAAGCAGCACCTCAATTGACATCACTTCATCCTGGCATTCAAAATAACTTCCATTCAAGTGCGCTAATAATTTTGCTTCTGTTTTTACAAATCGTTTGGATCACAGAATTTAGGAGACCAAATTCTTTCTTTTTTCTTTCTTGTCTTTTTTGTTTTTCTGCCATTTTCTCTTTCAGTCAACCAGTCTCCTTTTAACTGCAGGATTAGAGAAGTACAGGGCAACTTTATGCACAAAGTGAATTACTGTTGGGATATTTGCTCTTCTGGGATGTTATGCAGCTCTGATTGGTAGTTAGTTACCAGAATTTGGGACAACCTATCGGTCCCATCTTCAAAGGTAAAGCAGCCCAAGAAGTGTCAGTAACTATCAATCTACGATATGTAACATCCCAGAAGAGCGAACATCTTATTTACAACAAGGCGGAGGCCTGAAATCATGTTTTACAGTTACAATGTAATTTTTCAGGCCTGGAATTCATATAGCTACCTGAAAGAATAGAGGTCTTGACCTCTCAAGGACAACAAGAGGGTTGCATTATCAAAATAACCTACTTTTTGGAAATTTATATTGGAACTGATGATTGGCAATGTTCTTATATCTGAGGTAGGATGCTCTTATGTATGCTGCACTAAGCAAGACAGAAAACATGTGCCTTATACGGAATTAATAGTTGGTGCCACAGAATGTATAACATTATAAATGAGGAGTCGCAACAACTGAATTTGTTATAACCAAGTTCAACTATATACCTCATTTCCACTTAGTTATAACATGGCAGGTCAGTTATGACACAAAATATCCTTCAGTGATGCTCAGAATGAGGGATGCATGGAAGTTTTATGTCAAAGTCACTAAAGGACATCATTAATACACCAAATTTTGAGATATCACAAAAGGTCAACATCTTCAACATTGAGGTTCATGAACATCAGTCCTGTTTCTTGGAATCTTTGTGTTTTTATACTTTACAGAACACATTAACTGCACTGCTTATTTTTCACAGACCTGTAACAGTAAGAGTTTCCAGGTCATATATCATACTACTGCTCACACCTTTTCCAGCTGTTACATAAAACTCATTCATTCGTAGCCTGTCTTGCAACGGATCCACAGCCCCATCCAGAGCAAGTCCTCCATACATTGCATTCTAGTGCTTCCTCTTTCACGTTCCAGTAGCTTCCCTTATCCTTAACGTCACCCAGTAACTGCTTACATTTTTCTCCTTATATTCCTGTCCCTTCCATCCTTCCTTCTATGTTTCCTTCAATAACATGTGTTAGAAGGCAGTTCTTACACAAGATGCAACCAACCCACTTAGCCTTACTTCTTTGTATTGCATGTAGGATATTCCCTGTCTCCTTGATACTTCATCATTTTTCACACAATCGGTCCAACTGATCTACTCCAGCACCACACTTCAAAACTTTCCATGTATTTCTGACCTACTTTCTAAAGTGTCTGACTTTCAACACCATACACAGCTATGAACCAAACAAAACATTTCACTATTTTTTTTCTTAAATTTAACTCCAATTGTGCTGTTGAAAGGAGTTTCTTTTTCTCCTCCTCCTCCTTCTCCATCTTCTTCTCCTCCTCCTCCTTCTTCTTCTTCTTGAATGTCACCTTTGCCAGGGAAATCCTGGATTTAATTTCACATGTACATCTTGTATCATTTGTTTATCAGGCTAGCAGAAATACTCCACATTCTACAGCATTTTTTATCTATCGTAATCTATGGTGGTCTTCAGATTCTCATTACCTGTCTCCCCCCCTCACATTCATTTCCATTCCACAGTGTCTTCCAACTTCAATTAGTTTATCAGTCATGCCCTGTAGTACCATTTCTTCCATAGCCAGTCACAAAATATTGTCGGCATATTTCACAGTGCCAATTATTTGTCCTACTTTGAAGTCTCAAAACCTTTCAACAGCTTCCTTGGTATGGTACTTGTAGTATAAGCTGAATAAAATCAGTGACAAACAGCATCCCTGTCTAAGTCCTCTTCCAGTATTCACTTTGTTTCACCTTGGTCCAGTTGTACCTTACACTTACAATTTGCTGTTCAATCTTCTTTCATGTCAGTCAGTTAATTTAAGATGGTGTCATGAAATATTTGTCACCAGAATGTCCTTCAATTCAATGGCCACACTTAATTTCATAAAGCTTGGAAGTTTGTTTACTTGATTGCGATACTTCAGACACGGTAATTTCATATTCCATGTGTTGTGTATAAGAATATATAGAAAAACTTAAAATCTCAATTCACTTTCATAACATTATTTCCAGAAAGTTTGTGACCAAACCATTGCAACATTTAGTTTCATAATTGTATGGTAACGAAATTAGGTTCTTAAAATTGTCTCCCAAGCACAAAATTTCACTTGTGTATTCTGCCATCCATTCTCCCATTTTCATGCCACTCACGTAGAAGTGTCAGTAACTTTCACTATGAACAGATGTGGAGTCGGTTTTAAAAGAATCAGCTTTTTTTACTAACATTCATGACCAACAATTATTGCAGGCGAATTGCAGTGGAAAAGGGCAACTGCACAGAGGAAAATCGGGGTCCCACACACCAGCGGTTCCCTTAATTACATGGTTAGTGGAAAAAACTGATATTTAAAACTGGACAACTCTAAACATGACAGCGTATCTTGCAGTTCCTAAAGCTCAAATATGATATGTTGCAGTAATGGCAGTTGGAGTGTCATTGGCCAGCACCACTTGGGGCAGTCAGTGCTAACACCACAGCCCCAGCAGCAGCAAAAGAGTGCAGACATACCAGAAGTTAAGCCGTGACAAGCAAACACTGCATGTGGTATAGACTTGTGTTATGGTGGTAATCTAAAGGCATAGGCTGCAGTGGAAGTAGTGTGCTTGGAGTTTGTATAGGTGTTGCAGTGTTGACTATGGTCTGTCTACTGCTGTCTACTGGTTTGTAACAATGAAGGCAGGATGAGACAACTAGAGTACACAAGACTGTCTGAAACTGAAAGGTGTGAGGGCCTGTATGATATAAAGACATTACTGTACAGGTGCTGTACAGCTGCATATGAAGTATTCTGTGGAAGGGCAGCTTGCAATAAATAAAAATATTGCAATGCATAGAGAATATGACACAAATGGAGGCATAAGGTCCAGTGGGCACACACAGTGAGTTCTTTGCTATATTGCACACTTTATTGACCTTGATGTTCATTTATGGCAGATTAAATTTATTACTGCATAGCCAAGTGCAATACAGATGTCATCCTGTGTAGTCTGAAATTATTTCCCCCTGTACTTTGTCAAAATTTTGCAGTATTATGAAACATTTTCAACAGAAGTTGTAGGTCTTGATGAGATATGCATTTGTGTTGCACATAAACCTTTTGTATGATGACCTTTTTTATAGAAAATTGTTAACTGGCTTCATGTAAAATAGGGGTTATGTTGGACCAAGACAGACCAAAACTAAACCTACCTAATATTAATGTAGATCACCCACTAACAATACACAGTTAAAATAATCTGGCTTAACTTCAGGTCAGATCGTGGGACCCATACATTGATGTCACATGACCCACTGCAAGATGTACAGAATAAGCAATCCAAGTGTTCTAAATATAAAAACTCAAGGTCATTCATTTTAAAATATATCAGCTTTTCTCACATAACAAAAAAGAGATTTTGGAAAACATACATCTCACTACATTCAGACTTGAAATTCAGCATCATGCCTCGTAGTGGAAGTTATGTTTTCCAAAAAGAAACTGTCATTAAATTAGTGTTATCTGTTTTATTGACTATTATTGGAGAAATATAATAATACTGAAATTATAATCAAGACAATTAGATGGATAGCATAAAAATGTGGGTTACTGAAGCTAATTTATGGTGTTCACATTTGAATATGGGGAAGTGCCCACAGATTAGTACCTGGAAGAAGCTTATAAAGGTGAATATAGTGACCCATTGTTGCCCCACAGAGGTAGTCAAGAAGGGAATCATGTATTTGTAAAATTAATGCTGGACATTGTCTATAGTGTAAATACATTCTTCTCTGCCCAGTTCAAAAAATTACCACATTTATTGAGCAATTGTTTGTTTTGGCAAATACAGCTTACACATATTGAAATGTGAAGAAATACTGTTTAAAAAATTTACATTTGTCCCTGTCCATAGAATAGAAAAGAACAGAATAGCAATTGGGATACGGACCCACTCTGGGCCTGATGCACCTAGGCCTTAAAACAGGCCCTCTGTGCCCCCTATTCTGTACCAGGTTAGAGGAGCCCTGTCCCTTTAACAAAGTTCCAGATGGACCCCACCCCCAGCACCCTAATATCCTCTGGGTCCAAAAAGAAGGAACCCAGATGTATATGCCTGAGTGAGGCTAAAGCCTCACACTCGCACAGAATGTGCACCGAGGTTTCCTCCTCGGTGCCACACTTCCTACAAGTGGGGTTATCGTTAAGCCCCATTACATGTAGATGTCTTCCCAGGGTGTTATGTCCAGTAAGCAGACCAATAACAGCCCTGGTTTGTGTCCTATTAAAGGACAGTAATCGGGCCCCTGTAGCCAGATTGGGGCCAGAGATTAATTCTCGGGCCTGCCTCTGTGTACTACAGGGACCTCGCCACAATGCCAGATGCTGATTCTGCATCTAGTGTTTCATCTTCCTCCTTATATTCTGCCTAGAGACCCCCAAAAAGGGGTCAGGCCCAATAAACCGCTGACCAGAACCGCCCCTTGGGACCCTGTCAGCGATTTCATTCCCTCTCACTCCGGCATGACCAGGGACCCAATATAGCCTCACAGCATGCCGGGCAGAGATATCATTCAACGTCTGCTGCCACTGACGCACCAGAGTAGACATTGTCTTGGCAGCCTGAAGCACTTTCAGAGCCGCCTGACTATCAGAGCAAATAGGTATTTCTCTGGCCGGTCCTGGGCTTCAATCTCATGAGCACTGGCTAATGTCGCATATACCTCAGCCTGAAAGACCGTGGCATGTTTACCTAGAGGGATAATGAGCCTTCTGTTTACAGATTGCCCATAGACCCCTGCCCCGGTCCCCTCCACAGTCCTGGACCCATCTGTGAACCAAACGAGCCCTTTAACCACAGGAGGAGTCCCGGGGCTTCTGGTCCATTCCTCTCTAGCTAACATAGTAACCCTATATTTGGGTTCTAGATTGTGGACCGGCTTCATAAAGTCAACCCTCATGTTGAAAATGGGATCCGACTCCTGAAGATGGGTCAATATGCGAGAATGTGTCCCTGTCCATGCCATGACAGCATTTGGTGGGGTGGTGTCACACCTCCATTTATTCTTAAACTTTACACCATGTGCAGGTGATCTAAATGTAATTTTTAATTGCAATTAGTCTTCTTTGTAATCAGCTGTGATTTTAAAGCAACAAATAACTTATTTTCTTAACTGCAATAACCTGGAAAGTTATATTTCATTTGAGGACACACAGTGATACTCTTTTCTACAATCATCTCTGCTGAAGCTTCTGTGGGTTTGCTAGATGTAAGATAAGGAAATAGGAGAATCATAGTATTGCAAACTGTATTGTACAATGTTAGTTATGAGATTCATGTTTGCAACACTGTTCCTGTCATCTAGAAATTATTTGTTTCAACATTGTCACAACTGATTGGGCCTGCTTCCTTCCATGGGTGGCTGCCAGAAGACCATTTCCAATTTCCACAACATTGTGTACACAAATGCTAAATATTTTCTACTGTATTCAGCCAAATGTCACATAGGTTTCTCTTCAGTCTAAAGAACCTTTTTGGGCTGGGACAGCATAGTTAGTATAGTAAATTGCCACAAGCTGGACAGTCTGAGGATTGAATCCCGTTGGAGGCAAGAGTTTCCACACCTGCGCAAACCAGCCCTAGGGCCCACCCAGCCTCAATAGGTACCAGGTCATTCCTGGTGATAAAGTGGCTGGAGCATGGCGTTTACCACCCTCCCACCCATCCACCATGTAGCACCAAGGTTAAAGAAAGAGTACAGCTATACTTCTACTCCTTTTTGCCTTCATGGCAGGTTACAGGGAAAATTTTACCATGGCCTTTACCTACAGAGTCTTCAGTTACACATGATATATACATGATCTTAATTATATTTATCAAGTAATGAATACTGTTTGTGGAATAACATAAAAGCAATACAGGTACTGACCATAAACAAGATGTATGAATCTTACACAATGCCATTTCATTATTATCTTCCGGAGGTTAAGGTAAACCAAAGTAACACACTTTTATCACTGTACTAAAAGTCAGTCCTGAAGCATGACCCCATCTGACTGCCCCCTGAAACTTCCAACTGACCTTATCTAACCATGTTTCAGGCTGTTATGTCACTGTTTCCATGACAGCAACCAAACAAAAAGTGCCCTTTTTCTAGACTTACTGATCCCCAGCACCAATATTTAAAACCCAGAGCACATCTTATGAGCCACACTGCTTATCACATGCTGCCATTTTGCATGACACTTTTCACCTTGTAACATCAGTCAGTAACATATCACTCAGAAAAATTGTGAAAAATAAACAGGAATACCCTAGACCAACTGAAATTTTCACACAATTTTTTAAAGAAGACAATAGACAATGTCCTGCATTTATGGACACAATGTGTAATTACTGCAGTGGCTGGGCCAGTTGTGTACAAGACAATATTAAAGGTTGTGGTGTGGCAATGTCCAAAGTCCTGCCAAGTACTGTACTAATATTAATGTTACTATCTGTTTTGTAACAGCCATTGTCATTCCTAACTATTGTGTGAATGTGTGAGCAAATGTGAGTGGTTTGGTGTTGTTTCATCACCACACAAACAGTCTGAGTGTAGAACAGTTTGCTTGTAAATATATCAACCACTGTGTAAGTTTTCATCATTACATCAACTGCTCAAGGCAATTGTAACATTACTCATTGCTGTTGTCTTACCACTGTAATGTTATATTATGCTGGGTATAAATGTAACATAGGATGGCAATATACGTCATGTTGTGCTGTGAAGTTCTTTCATTGTATAGACTGCTTCATGCATTATGCAAATTACAATTCATGTGTCTACCATCTTCTATAATCAGGCTCTGCTATATGGAACATGGTATTTGACAGGAAAGCCATGATATCTTGTATCAGCATTACAAAATGGAAAGCATTCAAGCACATGTGAAAGATAACTTTAAAAATAATAACGAAGAGGCAACGTTAAGATATAATTTCCAGTCAACAGAAAAAGTGTCAGTATGCAACAAACATGTATTCACCTCATCCATCTTTATACACCTGATCTTGTAATTCCTGGAATTTCTGAATCCATTCATACATTATGTACAGTACATTTGTGAAAATCTTACCAACATACCTTACTTCTGGGGGTTGTACACCACACACATCTAATCATAACACATCAACAGAGCATATATTTAATTAGTGTATGTTAAGTACAACTACAATTATGTAACTTCATTGCAGGACTCTGCCATCCAACACAAGCCATCAACACACAATTAATAAGACAAGAGGGTCACTATACTTCCTGTGGCATTTGTTTTACTTTACTCAAACCAAAGGGCCAAACAAGCACATCTGTTTTTTGAAGAGTCATCCTGTTGGTCCAAGTTAAGATATCAGTTATATTCAACAAGTGCTAATAACTGAGAATGCCTGTCCAGCTGTGTTTCCTGTCATAAGGACACATCAAATGTGAGGTCTTGCAACCAGGTCTCTTAGAACGTATTAAATCAGGTTTCTGTTTTGCGAAAAGAACATGGATGAATCAATGAGCAGAGACATTGGTGGAATGATACTATCACAAACACTGAAGTACTCAGAGAAAAACCTGTCCCATTCTACCACAAATCCTACAGGGACTGGCCTGACATTGGCTATGGGCCTCTGAAATGACAGACTGTGACTACCTGCTTGAGCCATGGCACTGCCTGTTCAAATATTAATCACAATATGAGTGTGTTCAGTGAATATTATCTGTGACCTCACACACTCCCAAGTCTGCAGCTGTGTGTGACTGTATCACAGGGCAGACATCCTCCATGCATGAACAGAATCTGTACTCACTCCATACTCCATTATCTGCGTGAAATGCCCAGGTGCTGTTATGTATCACAGGTGGTTGGCAGTCACAAACAGCTGTACTGACAATGGAAGGAACATGAAGGCACTGTTACTACCACAGAACCTGAAATCACAGAGAGTACCATTACGAACAGCCAACGTCAGTAACACAATGTAACATCAGAAATAAAACTAGAAATTGCAGTTACTGGTGGTAGAAATGGTAACTGCACTCTATAGTCCACCTTGTACATCAACTATCAAAACTCACAAGTTTAATAACACAGTAATGATACATTTTAGTCAGTGGATTGGAAGCAGGTAGGAATTTTGAAATTTCAGAATCTAATGGCAGTAAAAAATTAAACTGTGGGCTTCTTGGTTATAATACCAGAGTCTTGTAGATGGAACACGTCTACCTTTAGGATGTAGGCCGCAGTTTCCTTCAAAACAATGGCCATAACCTACAAGTTAAACATGATTGTGATGTGAAACCATGGGGTTACATTTGACAAAGGAAGCCAGAATAGTGTATTTGGTATAGTGACTTGCTGCAGGCTTGGGGAGGGGGGAGGAGGAGGTTATCCACAGCTGTCCAGGGCAGCCCACCTAGCCCCAGTACAGTGGTTACTGGACAGGGCATGGCATTGACCACCCACTTTTATCTAGCAAATAGGTTAGCAATGAGTAGAGCTAAACCTCACACCCTCCTTGTGCCTGTATGGCACATCATGGAAAGGCCTTTAATGTGTTACTTTTAACAAATGTGGCTAACTATGCATTTATTGTAGTAGAAACTGCACAGAAGTAGATCACTACATGACCTAATTATTGTGTTGCCTGAAGATTAGTGTCTGGGATGTCATACCTGTACTTTTGAAGAGAGGCAACCTGAAAACCTCACACCTACAGTTCCTGCCAGCCTGATCACATCTAATGAAGCATTTAAAACATCACAGATATCGTAAGTCACTTTTAGAACTGCCTAATGTATAGGTGACGACAACATGAAGTTTCAGTGTGAACAGAGGGCACCAGAATTATTAGAAACATGCACACTCACACAGTGTATCAGCAGTGACTACGAAGAAATCAAAGTGTTCAAACGCGGTTCTGAAAACAGGATGAATGTGGAAGTCTTCTAGAAGTCCTAGATCCTTGTACATAAGGCAGTATAGTCATATTCGCTCAAAACATTGGGAATCCACAACCCTTCTACTCGGTGTAACAACCCAGAAGATCTGACTCCTCAAGGTACAGGTGACTACATGCACTTTATGGGAAAAATGTCTTGATCCGGAATGAATATTCTACATCCACATTGAGCCGAAGGTTAAAATCAGGACATTCTAATACCTCTCCCCAAAACCACCAGGTCCAGATATGATAATCTATTCACAGACAAGTGAGAAATATGCTTAATGATGGTTTCTTTATGTCTACTTAAAGGTAGAATGGTATGGAGTTACTTTTACACTTCAGCACTTCTACATAATACATAATACAGAATGTGGCAGAAATAACTCCCACATTTTGAAGGTCAATAAAAATCAAACGAAATGAGGTACACAAAAAATTCTTTTACTTATAAAAAGCACATATGATGCAATTTTTTTTCAAACACTTTTAAAGATAACATCGCTCAAGTGCCGGCCGTT
>JGI24700J35501_10930211_pt1 | contig 12159 bp, 8 predicted proteins | sample TergutTh196P1_FD_35501 | JGI IMG/M metagenome (IMG submission 35501) | reverse complement strand
TTAATACCAGCCTGTAAGAGTGTTGCGTTATGTGTGTAATGTAACATTATCTACACACTTATGTAAATAAATGGGTCATACGCAAGTGTGGTTGGTGGTAGATACAAAATGGCACCGATAGCTAGTTGAAGGTTTTCGTACCGGCTAATCTACATGCCACGTCCGCAGTGTCATTGGAATCGCAACGATCGTCGCCGGGATGTTGGAATTCGGAGCCGTTCAGAGATGGCAAGACAATTGCGTAATCATGACTTTCTCACCCGTAATTGTACGATACTTGCAATGCGTGCTGCCAACATTGGCATATGCACTCGTACGTATTAAATTTGAATCAGTTTATTCCTTTATGGTATACAAAATGTATTTCAGACTCCTCGAGAAAAGACAGAACCCCCTTATACCGGATAAGCATGCACAAGGAAATACGCGAACTGTGTGATCTATGAATAATTATCGTCACAGAAAACAGGTTTGCTGTACTACAACCGCGCAATAGGCACGCAGATTTACTTCTGCAGTTCTACGTCTAGTGTAAAGTGACTCTGTTTTGAGTAGGGGGGAAAAAACCCCGTAACCTACCGGTTTGTGTTTTATTGACCAAGACTGTATGGCTAGAACAGTCTGCTGTGCCTCTGGAAGTTCACACAAACACTGCAGCCATACATGCAATTATAGTGTTCTTTCGGCTGAAAGTTGATGTTAACCGCCAATTACCATAGCGAACCTTATTCACTACTAAAGTTACAAGGAACATTATTCGAATTTTAGACCTGCATTCGTGTATGCTGCGTGTATAAATATTACGGTAGTCAAACTGTTAACCTCATCTCTTAACCTTATAACCTTCATAACATGGTGTATAAAATATTGTTGGTTGGTACTGGACTTACGAGTGCAGTGACGGGGTCGATTCTCCGTAAAATGTGTAGGAAACAGGTCTATCTCGTCGCCTGGGACAAAGCGCGAGAAGTTGGCGGCCGAATGAGCACAAATATGAGTCCTTCAGATTCAGGCTGTATTGCAGACCTTGGTGCTCAGTACATCACAACACCACAGGAGAACTTGACCAAACACTGTGACATCTATGGATCGCTGACAGGGACAAACATAATCGAACCGTTGTGTAGCAAAATAGAAGGAATGAAAGACCTACTGGGTGCCAATCATTTTGTAGCCCCATATGGAATGAGTTCTTTGGTGAAGCATTTTCTTAATGATGCTGCAGATGAAATTCACTTTGGATATCATGTAGTATCAATTCATAAACAAGGGAAACACTGGCTCGTTGAAACAAAGTCTGGAGTGAAAGACATATTTGATATAGTTATCTTAACAATGCCTGCACCCCAAGTGCTTGAGCTTCAGGGTTCTCTCAAGGAACTAATAACTAAAAACTATGAGATGGAGCAGAACCTTAAGTCTGTGAAATTCAGTTCAAGATATGCCTTATGTTTATTCTTTGATTCAAATTATGAATTTAATACAGACTGGGATGCAAAGTACATATATGATGATGAGATATTTCGGTATGTTTCATTTGATAATAAGAAAAGAAACAGGCCAGCTTTGCCTTCTGCAGTTGTCTTCCATACAACCGTGCAGTATGGCGAAAACAATGCTGACAGAGACTTGAATGATGTTAGGAAAGAACTTATTGGTCACGTGGAGGTAATGTTTCCAGACTGGCCTCAACCAGCACATGTCAAGTGTCGTAGGTGGCAGTACTCACAGGTTATAATACCATACACAGGGCAACCTGGGTGTCTCACTATATCAGAACATCCATTGCTTGTTGCTGGAGGTGATAGTTTCATGTCATCACATGTTGATGGCTGTATCTTGTCTGCTGTTATATTGGCTGACACAGTAGGCAGAGTAATAAAAACAGAATCTGAATGAGAACATGTACAGCTGATCATATTTCATGGCTCTTAATTCGGTAGGATGTTGGAGCATCACACCTACTAAATAATGTGAAGGAGCAAGGGCTACAATAGAGACCCCTCTCTGTAAGATACAATGCATATGAATTACCTTTTTGTACAAACCCATGCTTTCAAAGCCTTTGGTTCCAAAATATAGGGTACACAGTTTAATTGAATGTGTATGTGGGGGGGTTGGGCATTTGTTAGTAACAGAACCTAGAGTCTTGGTTCCTTAAAAACTGAATCTCCAGGCTGGATATGAAGTTCAATCCATTTTGCATTCTTACATCCTGTTTTCCAGACATCTAGTCAGTCCCTCCCTAAACTATATAGATCAACAATATTCTGGAGTTATTCCTGGTACGTTATGCAATCCACTGCCTGTTTTATGTCAAATGGAAATTTGCAAAAGTCATAAAGTGAATGTAGAAGGGCAAACTGTTTGTGCCATAGGACACTCATTACCAATTCCTCAGTCAGAAGGCCCTGGTTCTACCCAAGTACAGTCCTTGTTGGATTCTTGGTGGCAAAGATGCACCTCCAAATACAGTCTGACAAATGCCATTCCACCATTGCTCCATATTTCTGTATTAGAGGATGGGCAGTAGGCTTGTCAGAGGCTGTGGTTCCTCAGAGACAACTGCCACCCCAGTTGTGGGAGCATTGCCAACTTGGACTAATGAAATGTCTTGTCAGACCAAACAAAGATGGTGTGGCAACACACTGTGATTGGTATTTCCTGGAAAATGGTAACATGTTGAAAGTGAAACACATGTTCCCCATGATATACTTTTTAATTTCATACAGTTGTGTATTTGTAATTAGGCATGTACAGTATTAATTGAACGTATCCATTCCTAAAACATACTTGATCTTTAGCTGACTACACAGAATATGCCAGCTCTTCAAGTATGGAAGAAAATTGTCACACATTCCATATATACACAGAAGCACACATACCTACAATAATATACACAAAATATGCTGGTCAGACTGACCACAAGCTTAAAAAGTCAATACAACACTGCATTGTAACACTCACTACACAGTTAAAAGCAGTTATTTAACCCTTCAGTGCTGGCCTTCGTGTACTGTATAGTCATGAATGCATTTTAGGATGATGCAAATTTAAGACCCTTCCATCCTGGGCATAATTGGAATTTAAGCTGAGTTGCCAGTGAAGGGTTAATGTTTTCTCAATCCAGGGGGGAAGTGATCAATTCTTATTCCTTAGTTCAAATTTATGGGTAGGGTTCAGCTATAGGAAGGCCTTAATTATGCTTGTTGATATATTGAATATTTTACTTTGCAAGTGGGTAATGCTGATGAATAACAGGATGCTGGGAGGAAAAGGCTATCATCTGTGTCACTGTAGTACCCAAAACTTGCCTGGAGGTGTTGAGCAAAACAGTAAGGAAACTTGTCATGATAATGATTTGTGAGCTAAGCTTCAGTTCTAGGACCTGAATATAAAGTATTATGTTCAGATGTGTGTGTATATTTGTAGAAAAGAGGAAAAATGAAAATAAATTGTTTTTGTAGTGGTGAAAGGGAAGATTGTTTACTTCACAAGTTAGTAAAGGCATCTGCTGTATATTTTTTGTTCATTCCAACTGAATATAGCAGGTTACTCCAAACACTGGTAACCACCTACAAAAATAGATGGTGTCACAATGCATAAGTCCATGCTCTCAAAACTAATGATTTGCAAATAGTTCTAATGTGTAAGTTTTTAGTTCCTGTATTATTCTGTGGGGATTATCCAGTAAACATAGAAGTGATTATGCTAGTTGCCACTGTGTGCAGTAAAGGAGTTAAGGTGGGCACTTCCATGTATTCTGATTCATGGAACTATGTGGACATAAGTTGTTGCTTCATACTCTGGCAACCTTTATCCCTAGGCAAAGGTGGCAGGAAATATGATACTGGGTTGGCCTCAAAGCCATCCTAGACATGGCAATGAAGAGAAAAGTGTCAATTCTCATAGAAACAATCAAGCCTGTCAGTCTAACTTGGAGCTGTCACAGGTCCCAGCAGTGTTCAGATCTTTGACTTTCACAGCTATTACATTATTAAAATAAACTTGTTTCTGCTGTAACTGAGTATATAAACATTATGTATAGCATTATCAAAAGAAACAAGTGCTTTCAGTAAACTGTATATAGAGAAGTTGAACAATTATAATATACTCAAAGCCTAGAACTGTATTAAGGTGGCTGCCTGTAAAAAAGAACATGAAACCCAGTATTATTGTATATGTGAGAGAAAAATGAGTAAGGGCCTGAACTAACATCTGGAGAAGCTATAATGTGCTCAGATAGTTAACAAATTTTCTGCTTCGTAATGTACCTGTCACTGTGTTCATAACGGCCCACCTCTGGACCCTATCTGGGACAAGGTATAGTCAATCCACATCCTCATACTGCTTCCTTCACATCCAGTTTAATTTTATCCTACCATCTATACCTAGGTCTCCCAAGTAGTCTCTTCATCTCAGTTTTCCTAACTAAAATATCCTCATTTCCATCCAAATCTGTGACCTCAGAAATTACAAAAATGCATACAGAACCTGGATTCTAAGTTTACAATTCCAATGCTGTTTTATCACCTTCCACCTCGACTGATGTAAACAGTTTACAATAACAGCAAAAAAAGATTATATCTTGGTCAGGACATATGTTAAAACATAAATAAAGTAACCTGCAAAGGCTACTCATTGTATGCAAAATTGTTGCTACCTCACAGTAGGAAAGATCACATTGCAGCCATCCCCAGACATTTTTCAGTATTACATGAGCAAGACAGATTTGTATTATCTAGAAATGAACAAAACATTTACTCTTATTATTATTATTACGTACAGACATGAAAAGGAAAAGGCCCAGCCTTCTATAAGTACTGCCAATCTTATTACATTGGCTCCAAAAGTATTAAAAGACAACAATGAAAGAAGTAAGTTTACAAAAAGCACTTTTCTGTGGAACCACATCATAAGACAGGGGTCTGAAACAACTGGAAATTTGTAAGTTTATACTATTTAGGAACTAACATGGATTACTATGAATCTACCCTCACATATACTACAAATCATCCTGATTCACGCAATGCACATAGGCTAAATGCGAATATATTTATCAGTAAGTATAACATTAGTCAGTCAGTGGCTTACTTTTCTTCAGGCAGTAGTTCCCAGACTATGCCAACTAGTCTCTCAATGGCACATAAAACATTTTCAGGGGATGCACATTGGAAAAAGATGGGAACAATACAATTTTAAGAAAAATTCTTACAAAACAATGATACTTACTGAAAATGATACTTATGTTGCTCTATTAATCTGTTTTGCTCATTTGTATATTTGAGATGTGTTGATATGGTAATTTCAATTTCCTTCGGATGGAAAATTATTTGTAAAACAGAGTTTTAGCATGCAAAGTACAGTTAGTGTCCAGACGAACAGAAAGGGCCACATAAGGGAGAAAAATCTATGAGGAACATGAAGTTTATGTATTCTGAAGTTCCAAGGGAGGAGTTTATGTGGTAATGAAGTTTGCCAGCAGTTGGCTTAGGATGACACCAGCCAGTAGCAGCACAGCAAAACCTGTGGTGATAAGATCATAAAATGAAGAACATAATCACTAGTGATTCCTATGTGCTGTGAAATTGCGGAGTCTGCACATCCACTTCTGTCATGTCAAATCACATTATGAATACCCATCTAACAAATTCCTTTTTAGTAAAATCACAAATTCAGAGGCTGAATCCATTTATAATTAATAACTTCAGCAGTTTTAATCTAATAATATGGAAAGAAACTAATGTCAATGAGTTGTGACTGGAATACTTTTCTTTCCTTAAAAAACCCAATGTTTGGCAAAAGTGATACAGAAAGCACAAAGGTTCTAACCAATATTCCAATGTACACTACAGAAAAAACAAACTGTCCTACCACATATTCTCTCTTTGTACTGGCAATGTTTGTTTTGATTTGGGATTCTATAAGTATTTCACAATGAAAATGTTCTACAAACAAAACAGAAGTTTGGGAGATACTATTCCATTTCAATACAAGTACAATAAATTTCTCTCTATGTTGAACATATTCATTGTTTCCTGTCTGAAGACTTATAACAATAATCAATAAAACACCATGTTTGTAAACCAGGGGATACAATGATGATTTATTTACACTGTCATTCCCCACATGTTTCAGTCTGTGATGGAACATCTTCAGGGAAAACATATGCTTGTGACACAGAAAGTTACTAATAGCTTTAAGTTTTGAAGCTTTCATGGCAACAGAACTAATGAAATGTTCTGGGGCAGACACCTGTGTCAAGATGCAAGGGTCTTATGATGTTGGAAAACCTTCACATCTTGATGCGGCTCTCTACCCGAGAACATTTCATTGATTACTAATAGCTTTATTTTTTAAAATATATGTGCATTAAAATATGGTACATTACAAGCATTTATAATTCAATACTGATTCCAGTATTAAGATTTTTAACATATTTAATTTGATTTATATATGAGTGACGCTGTCTAAATTAAACAAATATGTTTAAATCCTTTAATAATGGAATCAAATTATACAAGAACGTAATTCCTCATGGTTCCTCAGTAACACCACATGTTAATTTACACCCCAACCAGTGTGCTGATTTGAGCAGAACTATTATGCCTGCTTCCTCAGCAAAATATACAACACTCTAGCATCAAAGAAGACAAACATAGTATAAACTCTAAAGAAAGTAACAATACACACCAAAGTAAAAAATATGTGGAGGAGAATTAATGCATCTACAGAAATCAATACATTGGTTGGGTGTGATTCCAGTATTAAGATTTTTAACATATTTAATTTGAATTATACATGACTGATGCTGTCTAATTTCCTGTCATAAATACATGATTGCCCCAAAGATGGTTTATTATAGACTGAAATATCGGAAGTTTCAGAGTACTGTACATACATAAATGATTAGGATATCCTCTGGTGTACAAATATGATATTTTACCACTTATTTGGTCAGTATGTTTGAAAAAAATGTTTCTTGGACACTCCATTTGTGTTCTCTTAATAATATGAATGATGATTGTATCAGTAAGGTACTTCGGATTCATAGCAATCTGTACATTATGATGTTATGTGGTCAGCTTCAAGGCTTAAAACTTCCATCACTGTCAGAGATTTTTGTTCTTAGTTTTGGCTGTACTGGGCTAACATTCTGGAGAAATTAGCAGCATCCATTCAGACTTCAAGGGCATATCCACCTTGTAATGGAAAGTTCAAGGGTAATCAGCCATAAAATTCTAACATTTTGGAGACTGTCTTTTATCTGCACTATCAGGGACTGATAAAATGACAAAAAGCTGTTGATACATTAGCCAGTAATAGTTTTGGGCGACCACTTCATGCCACATGTTGCTCTCCCACTGGCCATTTCCTAAATAAGTAAGAAAGGGGTTTGAGATGTGTGTGTGTGTATATATATATCTTAGACATACCTATGTCATGTCCTTGGTGACTGGCAGAAACAGTACCTCAAGCCCTTAACTTTTATTCTAGTCTGACCTGTATGACTGCATAGGAGGAATTCAATGCATCTTTCACCGTGAAATTTTATATAGTATCGATTTTCACACACCATTCCCAGTGCTGACATTTATTTTGAATGTTGCATTCCATTTGTTTTCACACCATTTCAGAACCACCAATCAGAATGCAACAGCTTTCATGGAACACCTGCTACTGCATTTCTAGCACAGAATGCCTTGAACTAGAAGCAATAATAACCCACTCTGGCAATACCTACAGAATTTGTGGCACAGAATAATGAATCAAATAACAAATACTACTGTGAGATTTGAGGTTATCAGAGCAATGCTGCTAAAGATTCAAATCATCTGGGATATTATGCTGTGTTGTTAGACACTTCCTGACATTCTCAAGGACTGTAGTGTCTTCACCTTCAGGGTCAGACACTACTCTTCAATGTCTTGACCCCAAAGATAAAGGTACTATGATCTTTAAAATGTCAGGAATTACTTACTCACTGACAAAGTGCAACATCCCAGAAGGACAGTATCTTCAAAAAGAAATTATTCAGGATTTGGCAACATTGCTACCAACATCATACAGTAACTAATGGAATGCTCTAAATCCAAAAATTTTCTTTTACCGTTAAAGCCAACATTATACACCAGGATACATTTTGTTTTAAAATTATCATACAGAATTAATATACAGTCGACCAAAACTGCTCGTATCTGGAATGATGATCCATAATTTCAGATAACAAATAAATTACAATGCCTTTAACAAAAGTATATGTTGATAAACACTTCTGCTAATCCGTTACCAGCCGAAGCAACCCTTGTGTTTCAATGGTGACCTTAAAACCATGACAATAGTTTCTAAAGCATTTGCTAGCTGAGAATACAGTTTTTCACACATACAATCCACATATCTGTCAATCAGTCACGTCATGAAATGTTTTAACCTGTAGTTACCAAACCTCAGTGAAAATTCCAAGGAGATGCATAATGGCAGAGTCTTTCTGCACACCAGTAGTGTGTTACATAAAAATAGAGAATGGCCTGCTGCAACATTTCCATTTTGGAAAGATATTTATTGTTACAGTCTGTTTCAATTCAAAGTGTAAATTTGTTTCACATTCCTGAACTAAACGTAAATGTTGACCTAGCTAGTAGGGGGTGGGTCAGGTGAAGTATGGAATGAGAAAAAGGATGTGTAAGGAATACAATTCTAAGGATAAAATACAAATTTATATTTGCATATTCTGATTCATCATTGAGATGGTTCATGAAGTAATCATGATCAAAAGGATATGTCAAGGGGATTATTCATTTTTGTAAGGGATCAGAAATTTTTGGGGACAGTTTCTCTGAAACCATTCTCACGCAGTAACTATTTTTGTTTCAAGTATTTCCATTTCAAAATTTAGGAGACCTGAAGTTTAATCGTAACATACAAGGTGATCAACTTGCACTGGAGGATCACCGTCATTGTACATATATAATCTAAAGCTTTTATGACAAATGAATTCAGTAACACTTTCTTGGGCTAGCAGCTAGCAGCCTGGCTGCTAGCCCAAGAAAAGTTTTATTGTACACTAATCATAGCTTGCGTCTAATTCTATATTCATCATAATAACTCTACATAAACTGGGAATCTGAAAACTTTTCACTTTTTCCCCACTTTTCGTAATATCACAGTATGATAACACCAAATTTTAAATGACAAAATACTTGTATGTGGAATGATATATTTCATATACAGCACTTGCAAGTCACACAAGTGGTCATGAAACCTGAAAGTGACATGTTCACGTCACAGTCAGAATGGTTCACAGAATATTCACGATTGATACTGGGCACTACTTCTACAACCTGAGGACATAAAAATAACAGCTATCCATATGGGAGAGGGGGCAAAGGGAATGAATTCTCCACATTCCTAACTGAGGTAACGAATGGAGGTCAAGCAGTCAGGTTCACACACCTACCATTTTATCCTCGGCAAAAGAGTGCCTGGCACCTATTGGATCAGAGAAGGGAATGCTTATTCATGAAACAACAGAGATAAATTTTTGCCCATCAGAAACAGAGCAATGTTTATGTTGCCAATAGCCAGTCAAAGTATTTACTCAGTCATCACAGCTCATGATGCTCTTATGTCTACGTGTTACTGTGACTGAAAATTACCCATCATACAACATTAGCATTGAATCTTGGTTTCTTTAGTTATGCTTTTTTAACAGCCTAGGTTATGAACAGGTTGGAGTGGTAGAACAATATGTTTATGACGAAAATTTCAGAGACAATGGATAGCCATTGCAGGTTTGTGCCCAGGAACGTGTACATATGCAGCAGGAGTGTTCAGCACTTCCCTACAACACTTGGTCTGCAGAATTTCTAGAGGATGAAGATGGGAATGTGAGATTTATAATTAAAGAATATGACATCGAACACTATCTTGATCTGCATGTACTAATGATAAGTGGCTGTTTCACACTGTTAAGTCTGTATATAACAGAGTGTCAAAATCAGTACTCTACATTTCAGCATACAAGAGAATACATCAATGCATCTTAATCTTTACTGAATGTGGGATGCAATGACTGCAACATCCTATGATCCAGGCCAAACACTCATTTTCCATTGTAATAATACTGTTACCTGAGTTAGAATATGGCTACCAGCACCATCATACGTTTATGCCAGTTCTTTTTAAGGACCAGTTTGTAAGAACTTTCTAAAAGGCATTGTGAGGACAAACTCCCTGTAAAGGTTTCAACAGACCATGACAAAAACAGCAGAAGTAATGTGACGGTTGCACTTCAGGTTTATTAGAGACATTTCTAATTGCAGATATTAATTTAAGTTAGCATGATTTAAGTTTTTAAACAGTCTTTCCTGACAGTGACAACAATAGGCCTTACTACCGCACAACTCTGTCTTTTGTTCCAAGTGGGTGGTGGGGTGGGGAGAAAAACAAGTATAAAAAAGAAAGAGATAGGGAGAGGGGGACTCTTGGGGGTTCAAAGGAACAGACCTCCATTTTAGAGTCATATTATCAAAGAGTGTTGCTTCCCCTTTTTCAATTACAGATTTGCATATTAGAGACAATAACTGACCAATTTTTGTGAAATGTGATGCCATTGGACATTACACAATCCAGTCACCAATAAAGGCATGGCATACCAACTTGTGAGGTGGAAGCAGTACCATCCAATGTAGGACCCAGAAGTTTGGTAGGTGAATTATCTTTGAACAGAAATGACTGTAACTGGTGTTCTCCAGTGTCAAGCCTACATGGAGAAAAAAAGTTTACATAACTGGTACCAACCTAATGGTGCCCCAAGCAAGCCAGCATGACCAGTGTCATAGGAATACAAGCAACTGCAGCCTTCAGTACTTTACAATTTGATGATTTAAACATTAAGTCTATTTCTTCACATTACTGTGCCCAAGATTTGTCTTAGTCACATTATGCAATGAAAATCTCTACACTGGGAAAATCACAGAATCTTCCATGAAATTATATCTAGTCCATTTCCAGTTATACATTTCTTTCAGGAACTCATTGTTAATGTTCTCTGCTGAAGATGGTGGGAATTCCACACAATATATTAAGTGTACATTAGAGAGGGAGAGAGAGAGAGAGAGAGAATATTTGGCACCATTTGTTTCAGAGGTAGAGTTCAACTTAATAGTGGACTAGGCAGACCATATCCTGCAAAAATTATCATAACTATGTTGGTAACTTGATGGATTTTCATTTGCATCCCTTTTTTCTTTTCTTATACCAGAAACAATATAACAATTTAAATATGATGTCAGGCTATGGGCCATGTGGTACACACAGTGGTTTAAAACATTCGTTTTTTCTACTGGCTCTATTTATAAACACATCTATAAATAAATTCTAGACATTAAAAATAGTGGACAAATATGTGGTTCGGAACACCTTTAGAAATGTACATCACACCATATATTACCCAAACATGATTCTACAAAATGCCATACAAAATAAGCTTACAAGGGAAACTGGAGGTCCACTATTATTGATGTTTCTGAAGTACACATACAGCCTGCTGATATTACGAAATATTTTGTACCTGAAATGAATGGACAAGTTACCCAACAAATCGCAGCAGTTATATCTTAAATAAGATCATTCTTGCTCAATGTCAGTATACAGGGCATTATGTAATTCCAAATAGTGAATAGATGAAACTCATGATATCAGGCAACAGAACTTATTTTGTGCTTGAAAAGGAATTAAAAGTATGAATCAAAATTGAAATTTAATTTTTAGTTTATTCTTTTATCTATTTCTATAGCATTCTGTCAGCACTTTAATCTTGGCAGGAAGTTAATTTTGGAATACAAACAGAGATTATATCATCACATTCCATCTGTCTAAACTGAGTATTCAATCAGAAGCTTAGAATCTACAAGATTCAGTAGCAACAAGGGCATCAAATGGAATTTTACAATGAAGGGAAGGATTATAGAAGGGAAGAAATAACACAAGTTGAGAGCTGGAATTTATCCACACAGAAGAAATTTCCTGACGCCAGCAGACATGACTTTATATAGAGGTATTTCAAACTGATAAAATTAGAGACAGGTGCAAAACAACTTTCTAACTAGGCATCAGAGGACAAACAAAACGTGAAACTGTGCTAACTACACACACACA
>JGI24700J35501_10930210_pt1 | contig 12159 bp, 6 predicted proteins | sample TergutTh196P1_FD_35501 | JGI IMG/M metagenome (IMG submission 35501) | reverse complement strand
AAAGTTGCAGGTTACATTCCAGGGATAGCAAAAATTTTCGGCCTTAAACCTACGACATACGATATTTGAAATCAAACAAATTCTTCGACAATGAGCCGAACCACATTCTATAATTTCAATATCAGTGACAGGGCCTCATAAAGTGAACTGTCAGGCGGCGCGTTTGACACCCCTGCATTAAACATTTGTGCAACTTAACCCTTCAAGAATTCCCTGCACTGTGGAGCTATTTTCCATCCGCAGAGGGCGCAGTCGGTCACTGAAAGGCTCTCGTGACAATGTGTTACCGCCCCAGCCCCACCCGTGACGTCACACGCTGGATGGCAACTCAGTGCATGACTGACCACCCCCAGCCTTTATGTGCTGAAGCACTGCATGCACACATGCATGTGTGTCGTGTGTGAACACTTCTGGGGAACCCCTGGTTAGCACACATAATGTAGCTCAGGTTTCTCTACATCAATTAATTACGACGTTCTTATATAAGATCGTTATTTTATCTGGCAACTATTTGCTGCCATTTGCTGTCGGCTCGCTTATCGTATTAACGTATCCCACTCATCCGACCGCCGACAAACGCGGCGGGGTAGAGGCGGGGAGGGACAAACGGTAGTTGTCAGATGAAGTATTGACCTTATGAAATGCTATGTGTTCCGGCAGGGCTGCACCATCTTCAGGTGTGCAAGCATTCTTACAGCCATACACAATAAACGGTTACAAGATTAGAGCTACAAATAACATATTTAAAACTTAGCATACAAAAGACATTAACATACAGAAGGGAGATCTGCAGAGGAAAGAAAATTAACTGCTTGGAAAGCAGTTTATCATACATAAATGATAATGACGTAAGTAATAAGATACAGAGGTTTAAATATATACGTGGAATAGTTCGACGCACGTGTAAAACAAGTAATGATGAAGCACTGTAGAAATTATACGAGAAAATGGCGGTACCAATGCTCCTATATTGGTGTGAGAACTGGAATTTAAAAACAGCACGAGAGAAGACCTGAAAGAGAGGGTTTCCCCCTGTCAGTATCATTCCACCATTGCTCTATACTCATTTATCTGTGACCAGGGCTGTAAAATGTCAGTAACTGACAGCGTCGTTAAATAACTATTAAATAAACGCAGCTGGCTCAAGTGGTTACAAACCATCTGCCGTAGTCTTCTTTGGTCTCGTTGCGACACTTTATGAAGTCAGGCCACGACCGCTTCCTTGCAATCCTTAACAATTCAGCATCCTCTGATAATCATACAATTCGACGGCGCATAGTATGAAATACTAACAGCATCGTTAAACAAAACATAAAGTAAAATATAATCAGCATTTAACGAAATATATAAAAAAATATATTTACGCTTCTACGTAGTGATTACAATTTATTAGTGGAAATACGCGTGCTTCTGCAATAAACGGAGATAAAAGTCAAATGAGAATGTGTTTGTACTCCAGGTACGGTCTGTCACTATTCAATTCATCTCGCGCTGTGTAATTCACTTCGAAATGTATGCGCTCTCCAATGCTCCACACAACCAGCAGCACGTCCAGGTGCCATAAAGTAAAAACAGCAAAACAAAACACGCCCAAATACGTTCCCTTCACACTAAAGACAACGTAAACATTCACTTGAGTTACTAAGCAAAGGTACGTCGCATTCAGAGGACGTATTCATCATCAAACGCTTGACATACCGGTCCGCTGTTATTGTACAACGGAAAACCATACCCTAAAACTTATAATGCTCTATCAACACTAGCATCTTCACGAAACTACACTTGTGCTGGGTTGACTGACACAGCGACGGCTGGTGGACCAGTAACAGGCGCTCTACCATTGCCCCCATTCTAGCGGAAAATACATAAACAGCCAAATAAGAAACATACGAATACACGAAATCGACAAACACAGGGACAGCTAAGAGGACGCGGTAATTCCAGTCACACGATGACCGAATCTCAGAATAAACAGCGATTGTTTCCCAGTACAGCATTAACTGGCTTGTGTTTATAACCGAGACGGAGTGTGCTTACTGCGCGGTAGGAGCTGGATATTTAAACATAATTCTGTTTAACTTTCGTTCCTAAGCATTAATCCGTCAGACCTGTTCGACTTTTGGAAGGCAAATCCCGAGGAAAAGAACGCAAAGCAGCATTTGAACTGCGTAACCACTACTTGGTGCAGAATCCTTTAGAATCCTTTAATTATGTCCGGACGTACATCTGCTTTCTTTATGCCTACAATAACATTAAAATTCAAATTAAAGAAAAAGTACGTGAGGCTATGAAGTTGGATTAAACTGGCTGACAACATGCAGCGACACAAGTTAGTGTAATTTGTAGGTTTCTTGACCAGCCGAACGACTGTCAGCTTATCTGGAAACAGCGCGCTCCACTAAGCAGCACCCGACGCAGATACAAGCCCTGATTCCATCCGCTTTGACAACTTCATAACATGGCGCTGATGACAATCAGCTACTGTCATAAACGACAAAAAACAAAGTTTCCTTGCACAGCATGTAGAGTTCAGCTAAAGGTCCATACGTTAGATATTACATATAATGTGCGCAGTCAGATTCAGGTTTCGGCCGCTTTACTGCTGGTATCTCACCTGACCAGCGCTGCCCATGTCTCTGAACCACGCTGACCACCGATAGGCCCATCTCAGCCCTGCGAACAGCCTCATTTACAACACTTGAACAAGACGTCAGTCGCCCATTGACTCGTAAACAGTGGGCGGACATAGCTAACAGTGCGTACCCTCTCACCGGACAGTCCGTACCCCACACTAATACCTCGATATTCAATTAAGAAAACTAATTTATTTATCCTCTATGTTCATGTTTTTGGTGCGTCAGAGAATTTTCCTCATGTCTGTTTGTCCGCAACGAATAGCTCCGCCCCAATCAAGGCGGATTTTCAAGAAATTTTACAGCGGGTGTTTTCACTAAATTCTATTGATCAATTTCAGGTTCGGTTAAAATCGAAAAAAAAAACACCGATGCTTCCTTCACATGAAGACGTACGTAGATTTACCTCAATATCTCGCCATTTGCGAGATGAGAGAGACGTCACAACCAGAAAAACTGAAGAGACGCCTGACGATATGAACACATCGTGCAGACAAAAAGATACAATGTGCATGTCGGGTAATGAGACGAAAATTCCGAACCTGTCTCAGTGACACGCTATATAAATACACTTCCGTCACCAACTCAGAAGCGATATTGCTTAAAAACATAGCTGCTTGAAAATACAAACAGAAATAAGATACGGTCCAAGCAGTTGCAACCAGCAGGACCTCCCACGGTCCAACAACTAAACGCCTGCAAGAATCTCTGCCCACATCGGGAATCGAACACCTTCCGTCCATCCCAGTGGTTCTTAATGTCTACAGCAGCCCGCGCCCCTTTGGGTCGCAAAATATATTTTTCAAATCACACCAAAATCGATAAGGTACGGCAGTTTTAAAACCTGAAATATTGCGTAAATACACAGCAGAGGCAATGTACTATCAACGCAACAATGGGGCGCGTTCTCGTAACTATTGTTGCAGTGGAAAAGTAATAAGCATTACATTTTCTGAGGGTGTGTTTGTAGCCTTAATTATTCTACACGCAACGAGCATGCGCCGTAATGTCATTTTTGGTCTGTCCAGCTGTACCATATTTTTCCACATTACCTCATAAACGGTACGATTTTCGAAAAAAAAAATTACTGCACGTAAAATGTGTTTTGATTTTCTCTACAACTTGTATCTGAAACATTTCTCATTCTAAGAAGAATTAAGCGAGATATTACCATAAATGTACATAGCTCTTCATGCGAAGTACCGGCTATTCTTATCAGATTTTGATGAAACTCTGAACTTTCTCGGCATATTTTCGAGAAATCCTAAAATATAAACTTTCACGAAAATCGTCCAGTAGGAGCCGTGTTGTTCCATGCGGAGAGACAGGCAGATATGACGAAACTAATAGTCGTTTTAAGCAATTTTGCGGAGGCATTTAAAAATAGTTTATTGTAACCTCATAGTGAAATTAACCCGTACTCCAGGTGCAGAGCCACTGGTTTAACCCATACCTGGACTGTCGCAGTGTGCTGCTCATGCTGACACACACAGCTTGTGAAGTTAGCATACAGCTACCGACTGAAGGTGCGTGGAGGAGTAAGGAGGGGAATACAGGACAGTGTGACACGTGTCGTCCGGACATGTGATGCAGAATGGTTCAGCAGGCGTGGCGCTGTCCCCAGCTGATATTGATCACTTTCCGCGAGGGCCCATGGAAGGGCTGGAAGGGCCTCTGCCCACGCCAGAATTTAAATTCGGTTCAAGCATTTCGGATCTTATAGGAGACAGCACAGGCCAGCTTAGTTTGCAAACCGGCAGTAAGGCAGTATTGTGGCTGGTGTCGCAACAGAAGGCGATTATTTGCTGCTACATGATTACCCTTCATTTTGGGCACAAGAATTTTCGGCAGTGACATCAATGTCCACAGCCTTGCTTACCGTACCAATAACCGTAAGGCAGTTCACAGCATTGCTTACTGTAATAAAAACCTAAGGCTGTTCACAGCATTGCTTACCATAACAACCGCTAAGATGGAAGGAAATCTTCCCTCTCTGTAAGCAACAGCGCTATATTTTACTTCTATTTTCAATAATTTCCATGCGGTTGCCAATGAGTAAATCGAACGTCTTCACACTAAACAACACGGTGGTTACTGAACCGACGCACCTGTAACATAACATACACGGAATAAATTTCTCGGGGTCTTCCTCAAATCCTCAATGAAATTTCAGGAGAAGTACATTAAAGTAAAAAAATGACAGTTTACTCTTACACCTCTTTCAACAGATCACCGTCATCATATCATAATTTATATCATATCATCACCAAATTCTCTAACACTCTGCATTAGCCTGACCTATTGATACCATCGTTTAAAAGACTTGCACAGCTGAAAATTCCTCAGCCAGTCAAGAAATTCCCCACATTTTATGGAACCCAAAGGTTCGTTACCGCGTTAACAACAGCCAGCTACTTGTCCCTATCCTGAACCACACGATCCCAGTTCACAAGCTCCCAACCTATTTCTTCATAATCCATTTTAATGTTATCCTCGCATTTCCACTTACGTCATTCATGCCATCTCTATATTCCAAAGTTCCCCATCAAAACTCTACACTTGTTTCTCTTCTCACCCAACCGTGCTTTAAAAACTTCGAATGTGTAATACAGCCAGCTAACCCACCAATGAACAGGATCCTGAAGCAGTGACATTCACTTGCTTTTTCTCACAGTTTATGACCAGAACACCCATCTTCAGGTAAAACTCAAAATTTCCTTATTGTTACACAAACTGGCTGATTTGCATGTTCTCCAAAGCTCTGTTCTACGCATTTCCCGTCTTCTTCATCCGAACTGCACGATGGATTCATCGTGACGTCACCCACTCCAGCACCCCAGTTAATCCGCACAGCAAGAGTCACTCCATTCTTATCCCATAATTAAACTGGGCTCGCAGTACAAGGTGAGGGTCTGCGGCTGCTCTCTTGCTGGGATTGCGGGTTCGAATCCCGCCGGTACATGGATGCCTGTCTCCTGTAAGTGTTGTGTGTTGCCAGGTCTCTGTCTCAGCGCCGGGCCGATCACTCGTCCAGAGGAGTACTAGTGACTGTGATGCGTCGTTGTGCGTCATCTAGAAACCTCAAGAATAAGGTGGCCATGACCCGAGTTAGGCCGCAGCGCCACGAGGGGGAAAAAATCTTTATCCCTCCTATGCAAATAGGCTAGAAGGTTGAATTAAATGAGTATCTTACAGTCTTTTACCAGGTAATTAAGTGCAGTTACGTTTGATGCAGCTTTGTCCCTTTTCAGTATATTGCCAGATCCGCCAAACACACTACATGCTTCTAGCACCTGCTGATGATTTGCTGCGCCTACAATTGCACACAGTATGGTCTCCATACACAGTTAATGTTTCTAGTACATGCAGATGACTTGCTGTGCCTACAGCTGCATACAGTAGGGTCTCCATACACTGTACATGCTTCTATCTCATGCTGATGACTTGCTAGGGCTACAGCTGTACACGGTAGGGTCTTTGTTTCGTGCTGTTACGTTTTTCATTTGGCTCACCTTCGAATTTTTCGTAGCACTGTAATTTCATACATTTTTACCATACTTTCTTCCGTTAAACAGCACGTAAGTAAAGTTTTCCCTGTGTTCGTCATTAGGTTATATGGCGGAGAGTAGAGTAGAGATACAGCTCCATTCGTTCTTAATCTCGGTACTAAATGGAAGTGAGCGGTAAGCTTCACGTACCGGTCGGTTGACCACCGGGAAAGATCCCCCGATACGAATTGACTAGGAAGTTTAGTGTGCCCAGCACAGGCCTAAATGTTTCGGAGATGTCTCGCCCTTCGCGAGAATCGAACCAAGGTTCCTCCCTCGTATGTACAGCCCGTATCCCACCCAGTCTCAAGGTTTCCTCAAAGCAGGGACAATGCAGTGCAAATCATCAGGCCATGTATTACTTGTACTGCTGCTTACTGCTGAAGTTAATCACGTGCAAAAGAAAGGGAATCAAACGATGCAATATCCCTGCAGGGCGAAATTACTACTACCCCAGAGAAAACACACTACACTTCTATTACAAACATACACTGGGGAACCAATTACCGTCTGTCCTGAGCAGCAAACCAACGCCACGAATGGACTACAGGGAACAAATATCGCGCTGTGTAACACTGAAAAAAATGGTACATATATTTACCACTGCGACATCAAGGGTTAAACTACAGCTATACAAAATTATACGTCTACGTGTGTGGAATATGACATAAATTTATAATAAAAATGAAATTTAAAAAATATAAAATTTTATTACAGAAAGGAAAGCAAGGAGGAGTGGGAGGTCGATAAAAACGAGAATGCAGTGAAGAAGAATAGAAATTGCATTGCCGGTCAGTCAAGACGATAAAATGTTGTCATGATGTCATCCTATGACTCAGAACTGAATTCTCCCCTATTTTATCGGAATATGGACCGACCAACTGAACTCGCAGCTGTGATGGTACAGACTGGGCTACTAAACTGTTAGATGTGGCGGTACACAGACACAAAGATACAAGAATTAGTGACTGTTGTGCTTAACTGCATAGCTACATTAACCCTATAAGCCCAGTGGTTACTATATGTACCACCAGTTTAACATTCAGCAATTCTACGTTCTGCCCACACAGTGTATTTATGCGTTTTGTGTGGATCTCAGAACAAACAGCGATTATTTCCCTACACAGCAATAACGGACTGGTTTTTATAAACAAGACTGAGTGTGTTTACTGCGCGGTACGAGCTGGAAATTTAAATATAATTCAGGTTAATATTGGACTTCAAAGGGTCAGTATATTAAGTTAACAAACGTCAAAAGTCGCAACCAAATGCCCAGCATTCCATCTTATTCGGGAGGTCCTAAGTTCAAATCTCGCCCTGAATATCGAGTAGCCTAATGTTATCGTGTCATTCCACAGTTCTTGCAAAAAACATCCGGGCAGGTTGTTTTGAAATAGGTTACTCCCTTCCTCGCACTCCATTTCCAAACCGTCATTCGCATTACCACGCCATTACTCGACGCTCACTAACTGAAAGCATCACTAAATAAAAGTATATTAAATGATTACGCATGAGCCGCGGCCAAGTCAGAGTGGCAAACGAAAAACAGGAACGAAATATAGGGTATGTTTACTTTTGGTACCTTACCGAATCATATGGGGTGAGGGGATGAAAAAATTCTGAAAACCAGCAAACATCTGTTGTCCCCTCTATCGCGTCCCCGAGCAGGGCTGTGTCCCGGCAGATGCTGCCTTGCTATGCCATACAGCTGCCGTGTTCGGGACACGTTAAAAGGGACACGATGTACTTTACGTGCAATATTAATCATTTACATAGAGCAGTAAAGTTGCTTCTATGCACGCCATTAGGCCACGTGGGGAAAAGGAGGTACAGCTACACTCATTTTGGCTTCGGCACAATATGGATTGGGTGGTCAGTTTCACGCCCCGACCGCTACATCCCCAGGGATAGAGTTTCAGGTACTCACTGCAATATCAGGCTGGGTGGATCCCAGAACAGGTCAGGACGTTTCGGAGGAGAAAAATGTATTATCCTTGGCAGTAATGGAAAAATTCTTCGGGCGTTGAGCCCGTAGCCTGGTTACTACACCAGCCGAGCTATCTTTGTTCCATTATTGTCATGTGGCGTCTAAAGTGACGTGATGACGCAACTGCTAATGGTGGAACTGGCGAATCTGTAAGGAGTCGGTCACGATTTGTCCCACACTACTGTCTGGAGGAACTGAAGAAAATCACGAAGTCTGATGTCAGTTTATGACCGTGATTCGAACCGTAGCCCTCCAGGTGTCAAGCTGGATTGCAATGTTCGATGTGCGTGTGTTTTTCTGCAAGTGGAAACTGGCTGATGTTAGCCAGTACAGAAGTATAGAGTTGTCCCTGTGCATGCCTTGAAGGCACGTAGCGGGAGTGGAGGTAAATATCCACTTATTCTTAAACAAGACATAGCTGGAGGTCAGGGATCAGCTTCACGTCGCGGCTCCACTATTCATTGAACAGGAGACGGACCTCAGAATCGGTCCGGATGTATTGTGGGAGAGAAAATTCTCTCTTGCCTCTATCAGGAATCGAAACACGAATCCTCAAGCCTAGAGCTAATCAACTACACTGACTACCGACATGCAACCAGCAACTGATACAGCGTCTTCACCCAGTGGGCAGCAACTGCCTGCCCATTGTCCCTCGGTGTGTTTATCATTCAATCATCCCGACTACTTGTCTCGAAACTTCGGCAGAATCCGTTTTCTCTTAACCAAAACACGTGCGTCTGCCGTGGCATGTCTGGCTGTCTACCGTCCTGACGCGCTCCTATATGCTCTCAGACGCCATCGCCTCTGCCGTCGGTCTGCTCCTCCAGTCGACAAAAGCAGCGACTGGCTTGCAAAGAGTTCCCAGCTGGAGAACGGGTTTTTTGCTGAACAGCTAATTCTGGAGCAGCTATCATACACACGTATTCGTACGACAACTTTACAGCTTCCAGCTACAAACCTAAGTTCTCCGGACGTTTCGTTTTAACCCTTAAAACCTAGTGACAATTACACAAAACGGCCAGATTTAGTACCCAAAACTCTGCAATCTGCACCCACGAGATGTGTTTATGAGTTTCGTTTGATTCTTAATGGCGTAACAGAAGTCGGGGTTTGAGTTTTTTCACAACGATTTTGATATACGTTCAAGTCCCGTGTCGATTGGAGTACGTCTTCCATTAATTAACCCTGAAGATGGCAACACTACGCACCTTCGAATCCTCAGGAACCACCTGGCAGTTGACACGGCGTAAAACCCAAAAGACTGGGATCTTTTAGTATCGATTCCTTTCCTAACTAATAGTAACCGACTCATTTTGATAATAGACGCAGTCTGCGTTCTCTGTGAGGTATTGAGCGAATCCTTACAAGTAATTCAACGTAACGTCAGCCCATTACCTCGGCTTACTCACTTCCCAACGCTTTTCCTAAAATCCAGTCCACCTTCACCAGACGGACGAGCGGGCACTGGCTGGAGAAGTTCAAGCCGCGATACTCTCTGTCGGACATCAGGAAACATGGCGTACAAATGTACATTCGCTTGCGGTTTCGGTATCGGAGCTTGGACTATCAGAACAGAACAGAATACATCATGACGACGTAAGAAGGAAAAAGACTGCAAATGGGCTCTCCGTGGCGGAGTGCACAGACTTCACCAAGGCAGTTTTACTTTCAAAATTCCGCACGGTTTCACGGCAAACGTGCAATAGGAACAAAGCGTGCGGGATATATCTGACGATCAGGTAAAAAAAAAGGCGGTTACATTTGTGCACCGGATCCGACACTTCTTAAACACTCTGGGAATTCAGCAAAACTAACCGCCAGTCCAGAACAGGAAACCATAACGAAAGCAGATAAACAGCTACAAGCGCCAACAGGACCAGCAAAGCCACGCACAGTGTACCGTTCGTGCGCCTTTACCGCATAGCCTGAATGAACTGCGAAACACGGATGTGTCTTGAGATGATGCCATCGTGGTGTCGGCAGGTATACTGAGGATACTGTGGGATTCCCTGAGTGGACTGCGCAGTTCTCTGTGTGAAAGACGACTGGAAAGGACAGTTCCGTGGCCTGCGCTAGTTCCTGTCCAAACTGCGCAGTTTATTCAGTTTTTCCGTCAGGTATGACTTCACACAGTAAAATCGCTCAGTTTTACTGAGAGTGTATAGGGAGCTTTAATTACGTTAATTACTGCCGAAACAAACTAATACCGAACTTGTATCGGTTTAATTATGAAAATTCAGCTCTCACTTATGAACATCTTACACATTTGGACACATAATTTTTACGAATTTTATTCTATCGCCCTGAAGGTCACCGAATTAGGTCGAAACATGTTGCCATAATAAAAATATAAAATACACCACTTGCGTTCGAAGATATTTCATTCGTTCACTATTGGAGACCTCCTGTGCCGAATTTCACCTAAATCGGTCATGAAACAGGCCAATGATAGTAACAGCAGGAGCCCACTCGCGCTAATGAGTAAACTACGACCGTCAGGGGCAAATTTTCGCTAAACTCGCACTTTGCTTGATAACGTTTTATAAGAACTCCCATAACCAATTTTGTGAAAATCCTACAAACGGTTCAGTCGCTGATAAGTCACAGACAACAGACAGACGGACGAACGGGTGGATGTGGTCTGCACATACGAACTTACTGACTTACTTCGTAAAAAACGCCTGAAGCCGATAAAAATATCTCACAATTTCAGCCGGGGTTTCACCTAAACTTTAGGTCTATGATCAGGGTGTGTAACTTTTCACTTCAAGGGAAGAATTCATGAAGCGGAAGTTCTAAACAAACGGCCTAGTGGCTGCACACAACAATAATAGTTGGATCGCCGTCTATGCCAGGCATTCTGGGCACGTACATCGCCTCTGCAGGAACACAATGGGCTGTCGGCACCACATCTCCAGCTACAGAGCTTACACGCTTCGTGAGGGATCTCCATCAAGCATTCAGCGTCAGCATTTTGCTTCCTCCCTTCTTAGCTTCTTTACGAAACTTCCAAAACTATATAAAACTGGTAGCAAATTCAGGGTCAAGTTTTTCTGGGGTGTGACGTGGTGTCGCTGGATTAGTGTGTGCCGGGGAAGACACACTAACCCCTGAATACGAAAGCACTAGCTTCATCCGAAACGTCGGGAAGAAGTAACCCAGCGACACTCTGCCACATCCTAGACTTGAATCCTCAACAATACCGCCGTGAATATCTCAAATACGGCGATAAAGGTGGACCGCCGTATCCGCGGATTCAGTATCAGCGGTTTCAGCTATCCGAGGTTGGCCGCGGACCGAAAAAAAAAAAAGGGAAAATTAAAGAAATAAACGGTTCATAAGTTTTAAAACGCGCGCCAAGCGAAAACGGGCCGAACATTGTAAAATCTAGCTGCCTAAGCGCGCCTAGTACTTGACTCATCTTCCTTCTTCCCCGTACCCCCTCAGCCCCGCAAACTTGTCTTTATTCTGCTTCCAGTGTTCTCGCTGTGTTTATGTTCGGATAGCAACAAGAAGAATGGAGAAGTCGGTGAATACCCACAATAGGCTAAGATATTTTTTAACAAATACATTTTTTATTACAGGTTATGTACAGGTACGTACGTATGATTTCGTAGTACAATGTGTAACAATAACACGTTTTTTCATTGTTTGTGCAGCGCTTTGATGGAAAAACATGATTTTAATTGTTCTGTCGTCCCTTGAAACTGTACATGATACTGTAGTGTATAGATACTGAATTTTTTCATTGCTCAATCGTCTCTTGAGGATTAGGCTAAAACGTCAGAAACCCTTACTCTCATACGTACGAGAGAGAGAGAAAGTACACTGCAAATGCACAATGTAGTGTACAGTACACTTTATTATTACTTTATTTAATGTTGATAACGTCTCACTGTGCGTAATTTATCAATTAAACTTTACCGTATTTATGCATGTTACACGAATATCACGTTATATGACGTTATATATAGCGTTCGGTATTATCCGC
>JGI24700J35501_10930212_pt1 | contig 12178 bp, 6 predicted proteins | sample TergutTh196P1_FD_35501 | JGI IMG/M metagenome (IMG submission 35501) | reverse complement strand
GGGCATATATTGACAAATTTAGAGAATTAGGCCCTCGGGCGCCCGCCTGCCGGACGGGCAGGCTGCCCGAACCCGCAAGGAGCGCGCCCCTTGACCCGCACATTTTTTATGGGTTTATTGATGTTAAATGTTTGGGGCGAATAATATTCGCCCTCACAATGTTGCAATCGTAGGGGCGGATATTACCTGCCCGTCCGACAGGCGGGTCCGCCCGCTTTTTCTACAACATTTTTTTATACAACAGCCTATTTTTAATATTTCTAAATTTTCCCCTGTACTTTCCCTAACGTTCGATAAACCGTATATTTCAACCCATGATCGCTCCAACATTGGAAAAACCGCACAATTTTAAGTGATTTCAACCAGCCAACATTTGCATTTTGCCTATTTCCTGTAAGTTTATTTTTGGCGATAAACAACTCTGCAATTATCGGCATTATCAACTCTTTTTGCGAGCCGTCCAACTGCAAAAGAACATTCAACGCAGATTTTCGTTTGTATTCTGGCAAAGTTTCGTATAACTTTCGGAAAATGTTTCGTTGTGCGGTTTTTGTATTTTGCAAAATTGCGTTATATTCCGCTAAAGTTTCGGCTTTTTTGTCGGTTTTATCAGTTTTGTAGCTGCTCATTAAATTTTCAAGGTTGACAATATTTGCGTGCACTGCATACAGCGAACTCCATAAATTTTCGTTTGTGCTAATTCGCTGTAAATACAGGCTTTCGCTGTGAAAATCAACGGCAGTTGCGGCGGATAACAAATCTAGCAAAATGCGGTATGCTCCGCTTGAAAAATTTTCGCCGTTTTCGAAATTTGCGAAACTTTCGCCATTTTCATAATTTTCGTAAATATTTGCGATATTTTTTAGTAAACTTGTTTTCATGCAACAAAATTTTATATCAAAGGAAAAATTTTTGTCGGCACTTATCATTTCAAGAAACTTTTCGCCCGTTGTAATTTTTTCGATAGCAACCGAATTTGCCGCATTTATCGGATATTTTGCAAACGCCGCCGCAGAATCAAAAAATAATTTTTCCCTGTGAAATATTATTTCTATATTTTGGGATTTATCGCATTTTTGATATAAATGCTCCAATGCACAAAACGCCAGCAAATCGAAGGAATCCACAAACTGCAAATATTCGCCTTTCGCTATTTTTGCCACTTTGCAAATGGTTTTGTTTATGTCAACATTTTTCTCGTTTAGCAGCGTAAAACGGTTGTCATTTTTTGCAAAATCCTGTGCAATCGCCCAAGATTCCGCCGTTGCACCAACATTTATGCAAATAATTTCAATATTTTGCAAAGTTTGGTTGACAACCGACAACAAACATTCTTTTGTAAAAATTTTGGAATCTCCCACGAAAACGGCAACCGAAAATATCGGCGTTTCAAAATTTGGCGGATTTGCGGAGTTTTCCGAGTTTGCCAAATTTGCCAAGTTTTCCGAAAATTCCCCACTAATTTTGGTTATCAAAAAATCGTCAACCATTGTTATGCGATCGGCTTTTATCATTGTTATAAAGCCGATTCCGTTGTTTTCGCTGCTTTCGGAAGAAATCTCAATTTGTTTTTCTTGCAAAAAGTTTTTTCTAAACAGCTTATTTTCGGTGGTTGCTTTGGATAGGCTGTAATGTGGATTATTCGGCAAATCTCGGTGCGAAAAGGGCAACAAATCCAATTTGAACATCTCGCGATTGCTTTCGTTGTAGGATAAACTTTTGTCAACATAATTTTGCAAATTGCACAAACAAATATCGGCTTCATCTTGTTCGGCGCGATTGTAGAGTTTTTCTAATGCGGTTGGCTCGCAAAAGTCGCTTGCTTGCAGAAAAATTATGTATTTTCCCATGTAATTTTTTGCGGTGGATATTTTTATGCGGCTGTCGTTGGCGGCTTTTGCGATGTTTTCAACTTCTGCCAGTTCACTGGAGCAAATTATTTCTATTTCCTGCAAAGTTTGGTTGACAATCCTGTGCAAAGAAGTTGACAAAAATTGCTGATTGCTCTCGTTTACCGAAATTACCACAGAAATTTTTGTATCTTTCGTATCAACTCGGTCTAACAAAAATTGCGGGTCAAGGGCGCGCGCGTCCTTGCGGGGTTTGGGGCAGAGCCCCAAGGTTTTAATGTTTTGTGTTGCAGGTAAATGCCGAGAAATTCGGTTGACAAGCGTGTCGTTTTTGTCGTGATAGTTGTTGTACAGTTGGAGCATTTTTGTTAGGTAGAAATCGTATTTGTTTTCGCCGACGTTGACATATTTCATTGCCACAATTTGCGAACCCTTTACTGTGTAGTTGTTGGGAAACGTGCTTTTTGCATAGCGTTGCGGATTTAACGCCACAATAGGCGTGTTATTCATGGTGGACATAATTTTCAGCCAATAATCGTCCGTTCCCATTTGCTTTAGCACATTTAGGTTGAAAACCTCGGAATGCAGAGAGTTTGGCGGATATAACGTTCCGCCGAATCCAATGGGCATCAATTTCATGCTTGGAACGCCCACCGCAAATTTACGTTGACAAAATTCGTTGGGCAAAATTTTTGTTTTCTCGTCATTTGTTTCTAGTTGACGCGCGCACATTGCGTGAATCGCTTGCGGATTCGCCTTGTACGATTCGTACAGCCGCGCGACCAAATTTAACGGATAATACATATCGTCGTCAACCACGATTATTAAATCATTGGGATATTTTTGCATGATATAATAATATTTTTTGTGTTGACGTAAATCGTCGTCGCAAAACTGGATTGTTATCCCTTTTTTTGCTTGTTCCAATAATTGCGGCGTTAAATCTCGTTCGCCATGCGGAAACTGCAAGGTTGACAAAAACAGATAAATGCCCGCTGGCGATACGGTTTGCCGCAAAAGCGTGTCAATCGTGCGGTGCAACATGGGAATCCTCGGCGGATGGCTTGTCAATGATATATAAATTTTTTGCATTTTTATGCTCCTTATCCTTTGTAACCTGTGATTTTGTACACATTATACGCAACGCCGAACCAAAACGGCGATTTTAGCACTTTCTCTTTTAGGCGATTTTTGAGATTGCCCAATTTTTGGCGGATTGTCGGCTTTTCCTCGAGCGGTTCGTGAAGTTGGCGTAAATTCAGCTTTCGTTGGATATATTCGCTGTTTTCCAGCCGTTGTGCAAGCGAGATAATTTCGGCAGTTGTCAAGCGGTTTGTTTGGCAATCTGCAAAATTTGCGATATTCTCGGGCTTTATTGCGAGATACGTTTCCACAAGCCAAATTGCGTACAAATCGTTGTAACTTTTTAGCATTCGGATTTTTTGCGCGATTTCTTCGATTTTTGTAATTTTTTCGGCTTTTTCGGCGGAATTTTCGGCATTTTCGGCGTTTTCTGTTGACAAAAGTTGCTCGTGCGTTTGTGTTGCGGTTGACAATTTCGTTTGCACGTGGCATATAAATAGAAACAAATTGTATATTTGCTCGGTTTGGGAGATTCCGTGGCGGCTGTTTTGCGATATGCGAAACCTGTGCAATGGCTCTGGCAACAGAAAATTTTTGTCGGATTTTTCCAAAATGTCAACCATAAACATATCCACCGCATAAATGGACGGCGTTTGCGGAACAAACAGCTGATTATCCAGCAAAAATTTTCGGTTGACAATGAAACTTCGGCGTTTTTTCCCTTTATAATCACGAGATAGCTCTATCGGTTCAAAAAAAGGCACAGATTGGCACAGCACAATATCCAGTTGATAATATTTTGCGCGGCGGTACAAATGCTCTAATGCTCGCCAAATTAGCATATCGTTTGGCTCGAGAAAAAACAAATATTCGCCCTTTGCTTGATTTATTCCCATATTGTAGGCTGTGGAATAATTTTCGTTTTTTCGGGTTGTCAAAATTCTTATGCGTTTATCTGAAAAATTGTCAACTGGATTTTTTTGCGTTTTATCAACCAAACAAATTATTTCAATGTCAACCAAACTTTGCCGCAAAATCGAATTTACGCATTCTTCCACATTTTCATAATTTTCATAATAAGCATTCTGCAAATCCGCCAAAATTGGGATAATCACAGAAACTTTCAGCTTATCATTCAGCGGAAAATCCAGCGATAAATCTCGTGATTGTACGGTGGTTTCGTCGGTTCGCAGTTGCAAATTTTTTGTACGCTTGTAAACTCCGCTCATAATCAGCATTAAATCGTGCATTTGGTGCGGCAAATACAGGTTGTAATATTTTGGGTTGACAACATCAAACTCGGGAAAATGCGTCTTTTTGAGGAAATTTCCCATTTTTGTGTATTGCTCCTTTGTTTTCAGCATTCGGAACATATGCACGGCGCTGCCAACCGCCAATTTGCGAACCGCGCCGCCGAGTTTTTCATACAAATTTTGCTCAATCAAAAAATTTTTGACCGCTTTTGTTGCGTGGTGGAAGGTAAACGGATCGTCGTCAACCGTCTCTTGCAAGCTGGTGGATGTGCCGCGGTGGCGATTGTGAAACACGTAATCGACGATAGTGATTCGCTCGGCAAGCGCCATGGTTGACACGCTAAAAAATATATCGTTGGAGCGTTTTAGCGGTTGATATTGCAGCTTATTTTTGCTGATAAAATCGGCTTTGAACAGCTTGTTCCAGGTTGGCATATTGCCGAACCAAAAAATATTGTTGGGCAAATCGGCGTGCGAAAACGGGATTTTTTCGGGCAAAATTTCCTTGCGGATTTCGAAACCCTGCCGAATTTTGCCAACCGATAAATCGTAGGTAACGCTGCCGCAAATGCAAATATCGGCGTTATCCTGTTCGCATTTTGCGACCATTTTCGCAAGCATTGTCGGCTCGATAAAATCGTCCGAATCCAAAAAGTAGAGAAACTCGCCAGTTGCGGTGGACATTCCTGCGTTGCGCGCGACTCCTGCAAATTTATTTTGTTGCGTGATAATTTGCACACGGCTGTCTTTTTGCTGAAAAGTTCGCAAAATTTGCAATGTGCTGTCTGTCGAGCCGTCGTCCACGCAGATTATTTCGATGTTCGTTAAAGTTTGGTTTAGCACACTTTGTAGGCAAAGTGCCATAAATCGCTCGGCGTTGTAGCATGGGATTATTATTGATGCTTTTGGATTCATTTGTTATCCTTTCTGTTGGCTTTAGTAAAGTTTATGCCCTGTTTTCCTATGAAAAGCATAAGCAAGTCCATAAAAAAACGGCGATTTTAAGGCAATATTTTGAATTTTCTTTTTAGTGCCTTTTTTTAGGTTGACAAAAATTCGTTTTATGGAAAAGCGTTTTTTGGTGGATTTTCCTTTTTTTATCTTGATTTTTTGTTTTATATCCCCGTTTTTTTTGATTTTGGATATTTGTTTTTCCACGGTTAAACCTTGAATTATTTCTTGGCTAGTTAGTTCTTCTTCGGACATTGTTTTGTAAATTTTTGCAAGCCAATTTGCATAAAAATTTATGCTGCTTGTCAATGTTCCTAGCTTTTGTTTGGTTTTTTGTAGTTCATTTTGTTTTATTAACATTCTAATTCGCACAATTAGGGTGTACAAATTGTATAATTGTTCGGTTTTGCTTACTCCGTGCCGTGTTTGCAGCGATACACGATAATTATGCAATGGCTCATTTAAGGTTGACCATTTCAACGTTTTAGCAAGAACTTCCGCCATTAGCAAATCTATCTCGTATATAGTTTTGGTTTGACGAACTTTTATTTGATGGTTTTTCAAAAACATACGGTTGACAATAAAACTTTGTTTTTGCTGATTTTCGCATTCTCGGAAAAGTTCCATTGGCTCGAAAAAGGGCAACGATTGGCACGAAACAAGGATTAGCTTGTGATATTTTGCTTGCCTGTATAAATGTTCCAAGGCTCGCCAATTTATTGTATCGTTGGGTTCGAGAAAGAATAAAAATTCGCCTTTTGCCTTGTTTATTCCTTTGTTCCATGCGGCGGCGTAATCTGTTGATTCGCTTTCCAGTTTTGGCTCTATTTCTATAATTTTTACACGTTCGTCTTGTTGGTTGTCAACTTGTATATTTTTAGTTTTGTCAACCACGCAAATTATTTCGATGTCAACTAGCGTTTGCCGCAAAACTGTGTTTATGCACTGCCAAATATTTTCATTGTTGGTAAAATCCTCTAAAATTGGGATAATTACCGAAATTTTAAGGCTGTCGTCCAATGGGAAATCTAGCGATGGATCTCGGTTTGTTATGGTGGTTTCGTCTTGACGGAGTTTTAGTTCTATTGGGTTTTTGTAGGCTCCGCTGGCGATGTACATTATAACGTTTATTTGATATTCCGTAGATTGTTGCAAAGTTTTTTTGCTTGTCAACTCAAATTGAGGAATAAAAGTATTTTTGAAAAAATCTCCCACTTTTATATAATCTTCTTTGGTTTTTGTCATATTTACAGTTCTGCAATTAGCTATTACTAATCTCATAAACGACTTTTGTATTTGATTATATAAATTATTTTCAATTAAAAATGTTTCGGTAGCTTTCAGTGCATAAAAAAGCGAATCAGAAGTTCCGCGCGTTTCTTGCAAACTGGTAGTTGAGTTTCTATGCCTGTTGTGAAAAGGATAATCCATAACGGTAATGTTTTTCGCAAGTGCGGCTGCAGCTACCGAAAAAAATGTATCATTCGCCCGTTTTAGTTCTTGAAATCTTAAATTGTGCTGTTTTACAAAACTTGCTCTAAATACTTTGTTCCAAGGTTGCACAGAAACAATTTGCAAAACCAAATTAGGTATATCGTCCTTTGAAAAAGGAAACTTTTCTTGTGGCAACTGTTTTTTATTAACAACTTGACCTTTTTCGATTTTTTTTAATGCTAAATTATATGTGTTACTGTTAAAAACGCATATATCTGCATTATCTTGTTCGCATTTTGCAACTACTTTTTGCAACATAACAGGCTCGATAAAATCGTCCGAATCCAAAAAATACAGATACTCGCCAGTTGCTTTTGTCATTCCAAAATTACGGGCAACTCCTGCGTATTGGTTTTGTTGAGTTAAAACTGAAACACGATTGTCTTTTTGCTCAAAATCACGCAAAATTTGCAAAGTGCTGTCTGTCGAGCCATCGTCAACACAAATTATTTCTATATCTGTGAGCGTTTGGTTTAGCACACTTTGTAAGCAAAGAGCCATAAATCGCTCGGCATTGTAGCAGGGGATTATTATTGAGACTTTTGGACTTTTCATTTTCATATCCTTTCGTTAATGTTTTAGATTTTTGGTATTTTGGGAAGTTCAATTAAATTTCCCAATTTATAATCAATATTATCAGGTTCATATTTTTGCCTTCCGTTTCCAGAGGTAAAAGTCATTTCGCCAAAATAAATTTTGCCGCTTGAGTTGTACAGGTCGATTCTTACGTGAATAAATTCTTGACATAAAATAGTTGCTATTTTTAGCATTTCGTCAAAATTATTTGGACGTTTTGGCGGAATTTCCGAATTGGGAAAACGTTGCGTAAATGGCTGTAAATTCCAATTTATGTCAAAAAAATCTCGCTGTCTTGCATCATTGAAACTATCTACATAAAAATAATCAATTTTGCCGTTAGCACAAAAAAAGTGATATTCTGTCCAATCGTTGGTTTCGTTTATGTATTTTTCTGCAATAATTTTTGGAGGAATATCTTTGTAATGCAATTCTAAACCGTAAAAAGCATAGTTTGTGTTTAAGTAGCGTTCAAACTTTTGGCGAACAACTTTATGATTTATCAAATCTTTATCCTCCACAATAAGATTCATTTGACAACCATGATTACATTTAAGAATAAATTTTTTAGGCAAAGTATCAAAATTTATTTCGTCAAAATTTTCGTAAACTCCCAACAGCGGAACTAAATATTCCTCGCCAATTTTTTCGGCAATCCATTCTCGAACGGCGTATTTATCGGCAAGTTTTGTTTTTAACGGAGTGCTATCATACAGTTTTAGCCATTGTATTTTTTCGGTGTATCTTTGTGGATTATCAAAATTTAATTTATTGTTTGTGTGCGTTTCGTACCAATCCTCTAACGCTCGCCTATATTGAGAGGGCTTTAAGTTTTTGTAATAATCGTAATCTTTGAAATAGGAGAGATTTTTAATTAAACTTTCCACATTTCCAATTTTTTTGTATGTGGAAGTTGTACTTTTTTTGACATCTTGCACAATGGTTGTCAAATTGTTTAATTTTTGCATTTGTTTGTCAACTTTTGCGACCTTTTCAACTGGTGGAATATATTCGGCTATTAGCAACATTTCAGCTACAGGAGCATTGTTTTTAGTAGAACTTTTTACAACAGTAAAAGAATATCCCAAATTCCAACTTTCGATTAACGGCTTGATAGAAAAAAAATCATCAATGGAATGATATATGCAAATCATTAGAACAGGTTTTTGTTCGATAATGGTTTGTTTTGCACCTGCAAGCATATCTTGTTCGCTGCCTTCGATGTCTGCTTTTATAAGTCCTATTTGTAAGTTGTTTTCTTTTACATAGTCGTCGAGCGTAATTATTTCTACTTCTTCAGTTGACATTTGCAAATTTTCGCTTAAATCATCCAATTTGCGGCTTTGTCCAGCTTTTGATAAAAATGTTACAGTTTCTTGTTGCTTGCCAAGGGCTTTTTTTATGGCAATTACATTCAAATTATTGTACTGAATAGTTTTTTGCAACTCCTTAAATTGAGTAGAAATTGGCTCGAAAGAATGCACAGTTTCGCAACCAGTTTCTAATAGCCGTATAGCTGTATCGCCTTTAGCAGCACCTGCATCTATTATTGTTTTACCTAGCAAATTTGTTGGATTTTTTATTCTTTTTAAGTGGTAAGGAAAACAAGTAAACTCGCCAGCAAAATAAAATGATTTTGGCAATATATATTCGCCAAAAAGTAGCCTATCTTCAGCTAAATTTACAACTTGGCTTTCAATTTGTTTTATTTCTTGCAAAAATTGCATTTCTTCTTTGGTGCGTTCGTATACAAATTTAGTTTTGCCCTCTAAACTTGCACTTTTAGCGGCTTGTACACGTTTCATGCACAAAATTACTTGATTTTTGCCGAAATCATCCAAATTGGTAAGCAAATTTATTAAACGTTCCTCAAAAATAGGTTGTTCCATATATTCATAAAATGGTGTACTTCCAGGGTTCGTAGTATAAGAAGTTGCTTGCTTTGGATTTTTCTTTGGTTTTTGCTGTTTTTCTAGCTTTTCTATTAGCTTTTTTTGCTCCAAAATTTGCTTTTCTAGGTTGATTACAGTGCTTTCCAATGTTTCAAATTTTTGACTTTGATTGTCAAATAAAATTTTATTTTCAGTTGACAATTTTTGCTGAAAATCTTTGAAATATTTAATTTGTTTTTTGTAATAGCTTTCAAATTTTTCGTTAATTTTAGTTGACAAACTTTTTTCTGCACTTTTGACAGATTTTTGCATTTTGTCAAGTTTGTAATTTTGTTTTGATATATTTGCCAAAAGTTGTTTTATAGCAAACAAAATTTTACCCAACAATTTACTTTGTTGAGCAGATATAGAATGAAAAGCCCTTGCACTAGCGGGCAAAAATTTTGCTAATAGTTGTTTCATTGTAAGCCCTCCGTATTTTTTAGGTTGATAAATTGACCAAGTTCATAGTTAAAATTGGGATCATCAAATTTATGAATCCCACTTGTGGGAGTAAAAGTCATTTCGCCAAAATAAATTTTGCTGTTAGTTTCGTACAGGTCAACTCTTACGTGAATAAACCCTTGACATAAAACAGTTGCTATTCGCAACATTTCTTCAAGATTATTTGGGCGTTTTGGCTGAACAGGTGCATTTTTGTACTCCCTTTCAAGATTTTTGTGATTCCAATTTGTATCAAAGCAATCGAAAAACATATTTGGTCTTTGAGTGTAAACCCAAATAAATTCTATTTTGCCATTAAAACAGACAAATTTATAATCTGCTAAATCCTCTTCTGTTTTAATAAATTCTTCTGCAATAATTTTTGGCGGAATATCCTTGTAATGTAGTTGTAATCCGCCATTGTGAAAGGCAAAATTTGTGTTTAACCATTCGTCAAAAAGTTGTCTGGCAGTTTTGTAATCTATTTCGTATTTATCTTCTACGATTAAGTTATAACCTGCACCATGCGTACATTTTAGAGCAAATTTATTTGGTAAAGTTGTAAAATTTATTTCGTCAAAATTTTCGTAAACGCCCAATAATGGAATTAAATATTGTTCGCCAATTTTATTTGCAACCCATTCACGAACAGCGTATTTATCGGCGAGTTTGGTTTTTAATGGCGTGTTACCGTAAAGTTTTAGCCATTGAATTTTTTCGTCGTATGTTTGAGGATTATTCAAATCTAAAGCATAACCTTTTCTTGTTTCAAAATATTCTTCTAAAACTCGCCTATATTCAGAAGGATTCAAATTTTTGACATAGTTATAATCCTTAAAATAAGCAACTTTTCTTATGTGTGGTTGCATGGCGTTGATTTTATTATTGGTATTTTTGGAACGCAAATCGATTTTGTCGATTTTTTCATTTTGCAATTCGAGCAATTTTGACAAATTATTGATTGTTTTATTTTGCTCTTTTATAATTTTGGTTAAATTATAAATTTTTCTATCTTGTTTATTGAAAGTTTTTAGCAACTGTTTTACAGCAAATAAAACTTTACCAATCATTTTTGATTGCTCCGCAGAATTACTATGAAACGCCCTTGCACTAGCAGGTAAAAACCGTGCCAACAATTTTTTCATAATGTTACCTCCTAAATTTATTTTTTACTACACTTAAACAACTTAACCCGATTAGAAACGCCGTACAACTGCGATTCGTATTTCGTCAAATATTCTTCAATGAGAACAATTTCAACATTAAATCCGCTATTTTCAAGCCTTTGCGGAAAATCTATTCCATATTTGCGAATATGATCGTGCTGACCATAATATTTTTGCCGCAGCTCTGGTGTGTTGTAACTGGGATTTTCCAGGGTTTTTGGCAAATTTTCAAACATGGGAACAGTTCTATAGGCAAATCCGCCAACTTTTAGCACTCGCAATAATTCTTGCATAGCCAACAAATCATTCGGAATATGCTCTAAAACATGGTTGACTATGATTACATCAAACATATTATCTTCATATTGAATCGCTTGAATGTCAACCGTATCTCGCAAATTTCTGTAGCGGCTTGCGTTAAAATCCACAGGAAAGTAATCAATATGCGAAATATTTTTGAACCGTTGCAACAAGCCTTTTTCAGGGGCAAAATGCAGAAGTTTAACTATATTTTTTTGCTTTGGCGAAAACAATAACGTTTCTTTTTCCAAATATAATGCTAAAATTCTTGTGCGATCGTGCGATTTGCAGTAAGGGCAACGATTCGCCGCCTTGCCTTTGGTAAACGCTACAAATTTTACACTCTTTTCACAAACAGGACAAAACTTTTCGTAATAGGATTTCTTTTGCAATTCGTCAATATTTTTGGACATCTCGTCAATTTTTTGGTTTTGCATTTTGAGAAGTTTCAAAATCCTCTCTAAAATTTCCCCTTGCTTGCCAGAAATCCCATGAAAAGCCCTTGCACTTGCGGGTAAAAATCGTGCTAAAAATTGTTTCATTGGTAAAATTCCTCTCTAAATATTGCTAACTACCAAACTATATGCTACAATGTAAATGAGGTGATTGTTAATGTCCATTGCACATACTAACAAGGATATAATATCAAAGACGTTGGCACAGCATTACAAACATAAATCCTTTCAAGTTTACGGATTGGATGTTCCGAAAATAAAGGAAGTTTTGCCAACGGATTATCCGCTAATTGCGGTGGAGTACCGTGGCGATGGAGCGTTTTTATTAGAAGACGACACGCTATTTTTACAAGAGTTTGAGTCGTCTGTGTCCACCAAAGATTTCATTAAATATTTGCAATATGTGTTGGCGTTGCTAAAAATTCTAGCAAACGAGAAAATCGAGATAACCAACGTAATTGTTGCAGTAATCTACACTGGCGACATTAAGACAGCTCCAGCGGTGCACGATCTCGGAGCGGTGCGTATTACAGTAAAGCAAGTATTTTTATCCAACTTCGATACCAACCAACTACACACCGACATAAAGACCAAAGTTGAGCGTGGCGAGCGGTTGACAGACGAAGATATTATGCGGTTCATCATTTGGCCGCTAACCGAACCCAACGCCGACAA
>JGI24700J35501_10930213_pt1 | contig 12183 bp, 13 predicted proteins | sample TergutTh196P1_FD_35501 | JGI IMG/M metagenome (IMG submission 35501) | reverse complement strand
TTTGGTAAAATTACACAATAATAACCCCGATAATTTCGGAGTGCCTTTTTACATATGTAAAGCGGCCTCGGTGGGATTTACGTGCGATTGTGGCGTTGATTTTGGAATTTTGGGGTCGCACACCTACTGTCTAGGGTCAAAATTATTTTCAACGTGATTATAATATCATGTTCAAAAAATTTTGTCAAGAAAATTTTGCAAAATTATAAAAAATTTTTTAGCGGCATTCCGAAAATTGTGGTACAATATAAAAATGCAAAATAAGCATAACAATTCCACTAAAAATTTCACAAAAGGGGTGTTTTCATTGCCAATATTACGAGAAGAATATCCACGACCGCAACTTGTCAGAGCCGACTGGCTGAACCTTAACGGCGAATGGGATTTTGCCTTTGACGACGACAACATCGGCTTGCAGCAAGGCTGGTTTGCTGATTTTAGCAAGGTTTCCGCCAAAAAAATAACCGTGCCGTTTGCGTTTCAAACGCCGTTAAGCGGCATAAACGATACCACTTTTCACGATTATTGCTGGTATTCCACCAGTTTTGAGTTGCCCGAAAAAATGAAAGAAAAGCAAATAATTTTGCACTTTGGCGCGGTGGATTATTTGGCGGACGTGTACATAAACGGGCATTTGGCGGGCAGCCACGAGGGCGGACACACGCCGTTTAGTTTCAACATTACGCCGTATTTAACCCACAAAACAGAATCGCTAATTGTGCGGGTTTGCGACCCGTCCACGGACGAAACTATCCCGCGCGGCAAGCAATTTTGGCAAGAGGAATCCGCCGCAATTTGGTACACCCGCACAACGGGCATTTGGCAAACGGTTTGGCTGGAGGGGCTTGAAAAAACCCACATAACCAACCTGCGTTTTACGCCCGATGTTGACAACGGCGACATAGCCATCGAGTTTGAAACAAACGGCGATTTTACGGGAAAATACGTCAATTTTGACATCACATTCAAAGGCGAAAAAATCGTTGCCGAAACCATGTTTATTTTCAATAAATACACAAAAACGGTCATCAATCTGTTTAACCAAAAAATTTTCCGCTCGCTAATGCACGGCGATGGCTGGACTTGGACACCGCATAATCCCAACCTTTTTGACATAAGAATCCAGTTAAAAGACGGCTTGGAGCTGCTTGACGAAATAGAATCCTATTTTGGTATGCGAAAAATCCACACGCAAAACGGCATGGTTTACCTAAACAATCGCCCATTTTACCAAAAATTGGTGCTAGATCAGGGCTATTGGCAACAGGGCTTGCTGACCGCACCGTCCGACGAGGCTCTTAAACAGGACATTTTGCTGGCAAAGGAAATGGGGTTTAACGGGGCAAGAAAGCACCAAAAAGTGGAAGACCCGCGCTACCTTTATTGGGCGGATAAACTGGGGTTTTTAGTTTGGGGCGAATGTGCCGCCGCACCAATTTTCAGCGATAAAGCGGTCGCGCGGCTAACCCGTGAGTGGCTCGAGATTATCGCCCGAGATTACAACCACCCGTGCATTGCGGCTTGGGTGCCAATCAACGAAAGTTGGGGCGTTCCCAATATTGGCTACGATGAACAGCAGGCGAACCACACTTTGGGGCTGTATTACACGATAAAATCGTTGGATAAAACTAGATTGGTAATCTCCAATGACGGCTGGGAAATGACAAAAACTGATATTTGTGCGGTTCACAACTACAACCACGGCAACGCCGCCGAACCCGAAAAATACGCCTATTACAAGGCAAGTCTATACGACAAATGTAGTATATTGTCCGCTAGACCCGCCGCCCGTGAAATTTTTGTAACTGGCTTTTTGCACAAAAATGAGCCAATTTTGCTAACAGAATTTGGTGGAATTGCATATAAAACAGAAGAAACCGCTAAAAAAGGCGATTGGGGCTATACATCTGCAACCACCGAAGAGGAATTTTTGGCGGATTATTCCCGAATAATGCAAGCGGTTTACGAATCCAAAATATTGCACGGCTTTTGCTACACGCAACTAACCGATGTTGAACAGGAAATAAACGGACTTTTAACATACGACCGCAAGCCAAAATGCGATTTAGCCAAAATTAAGGCAATTAACGAAATGTGGCATATTCCCGTTGTTGAGGGATAAGTTAGTGAATGGGATTTTTGATGTAGATTTTTGAAGGAGATTTTTATGCTTGATTTTAAGTTTAAGGAAAATTTTAGAAAATCAATACAACCGCTAAAACCCTACATTCCAGGGCGACCGATAGATGACGTTAAAGCGGAATATCAGCTTGAAAACGTTGTAAAGTTGGCATCTAACGAAAACCCTTACGGTTGTTCGCAAAGCGTGAAAGCGGCTGTTTTAGCTAGTTTAGCAGATGTTGCACTTTATCCCGATGGATATTGTGCAAAATTGCGAGCGGCTGTTGCCAGTTTTTACGATGTTCCCGCCGACAACTTGGTTTTTGGTGCTGGCTCTGACGAAATTATTTCCATGTTAGCCAAAATTTTCATCGAGCCAGCGGACGAGGCAATTACCGCACAAATCACGTTTCCGCAATATGCGGCGGCGGTTACGGCAATGGGCGGAATAATAAAAACTGTGCCAATGCACAATCACGCATACAACTTAACCGCTATTTTACAGGAAATAACGCCAAAAACCAAGTTGATTTTTTTGGCAAATCCAAATAATCCAACAGGCACATATTTTGGCAAACAAGAGCAAACGGATTTTTTGGTAAAAATCAACAAAATTTCCCCAAAAATTGTGGTAATTTTTGACGAAGCCTACAAAGAATATGTTTCCGCAAATGATTTTCCCGAAACAATTTCGCAAATGGCGGAAAACCCCAATATTGTTGTGTTGCGAACGTTTTCAAAGGCGTACGGTTTGGCGGGTTTGCGTGTTGGTTTTGGCATTTGCCACAAAACTATAGTTGAACAGCTGGAGAAAATCCGCCAGCCGTTTAACGTAACCAACCTTGCACAAGCGGCGGCTTTGGCGGCTTTGGCGGATCAAAATTTTGTGCAAAAAAGCCACCAACTTAACCGCCAAATAATGCAATATACCGAGGAAAAATTCGCAAAAATGGGGCTTTTTAGCGTTCCATCGCAAGCCAACTTTTTAATGACAGATGTCGCGCGTGATAGCCTAACCGTTTTTGAAAAATTAATGCAAAAAGGCTATATAATCCGCCCAGGAGCGGCGTTTGGCATGGAAAAGTTTATCCGATTAACAATCGGCACAGAACAGGAAATGAACGGCTTTTTGGCGGAAATTAAAGAGGTGCTAAAATGAATGTTGAAAATGAAAACGCAAAAAACGTTAAAAATACGAAAAATATCACGATAACGGGAGATTTTGCCAGTATTGGCGAAAAAATCCAAAAAAAATTCGCCGTTCCTGGCGATAAATCCATTTCGCACCGCTCGGTAATGTTTGGTGCAATGGCAAGCGGAACAACCGAAGTTACAGGCTTTTTGACAGGTGCAGATTGTTTGTCAACCATAAGTTGCTTTCGCAAATTGGGGGTTGACATTATTATTGACGAGAAAAACCCAACAAATGTGCTGATTAACGGCACGGGCAAGCTACAGCCGTCAACCGCAATTTTGGACGTTGGCAACAGTGGCACAACTTTGCGGCTTATGGCGGGTTTGCTGGCAGGGCAAGCGTTCGCAAGCACGCTGACGGGCGACGATTCCATAAAAAAACGCCCAATGAAACGAGTTGTCGAGCCGCTAACTTTGATGGGTGCGAATATCAGCGGAGTTTACGCTCCTGTTACGATAAATCCGCCAAAACAGCCGTTGCATGGCATTGAATACACTTTGCCCGTGGCGAGCGCGCAAGTGAAATCGGCTATTTTGCTGGCTAGTTTGTATGCAAGCCCTGACGAAAAAACCATAATTCACGAGCCGATTGCAACCCGAGATCACACAGAAAAAATGCTGAATTATTTCGGAGCAAATATTTCTCGGGACGGCACGGTTATTATAAGCAAGCCGATTTTGCAACCTTTGCGGGCGCGTCCTGTTGCTGTGCCTGGGGATATTTCTTCGGCGGCGTTTTGGCTGGCGGCGGCGGCAATTTTGCCAAATTGCGAGTTGACAATTTGCGACGTTGGCGTAAATCCAACCCGTGCGGGGATAATTGCCGTTTTGCAACGCATGGGGGCAAAAATCGAACTGCAAAATCCCCGAAACATGGGCGATGAGCCTGTTGCGGACATTTTCATAAAACAGAATCCGCTAAAAGCAACCACAATATCGGGCGATGAGATTCCCACGTTGATTGACGAAATTCCCGCAATAGCGGCGGTTGCTCTGTTTGCGGAGGGCGAAACCGTTATAAAAGATGCCCAGGAATTGCGGGTAAAAGAAACCGACCGCATAAAGGTTGTAATGGAAGAGTTTGGCAAATTTTTTGTGGCAAAAAATCCCATAACGCCGCACGATGACGGCATGACAATAAACGGCGTTTGTTTCGGCGAAAATTTGTTGCACGGCGCAACGGTTGACAGCCACGGCGATCATCGGCTGGCAATGATTTTGTCCATTTTGGCAATGGCGGCGCACGGCGAAACGGTTGTTGTTGGCGCTGATTGTGCTGATGTTTCTTTTCCTGGGTTTTATGAGATGTTGCCGCAGGAAAATATAAAAATGTAGGAAAATTAGAGCGGAAAATAATTTGAGCCAAGTTGCCGCAGAAAGTTCGCAGGACTAAAACTTGCGAAATATCCCGTTTATCCCGTTTATCCCGTTTTTTAAGTTGCCAAAAAAAAACTTTACACCCATAAAAAAATATGCTACAATAAAAACATTAAACGCGGAGGTGATTGGTATGCGTAAAAAAGAAATGATTGCAATGCTACTGGCTGGTGGCCAGGGCAGCAGGCTTGGTGTTTTGACCGCTACAAAGGCAAAACCAGCCCTTTCTTTTGGCGGAAAATATAGAATTATCGACTTTGCTATGAGCAACTGCATAAATTCTGGCGTTGACACTCTCGGAGTGCTAACCCAATATCTGCCACTACAACTAAACCAACATATTGGTATTGGTATCCCTTGGGATATGGACAGACGTAACGGCGGCGTTACTATTCTCGCGCCCCACTTGAAAAGCGACCATGGCGAGTTCTACTCGGGTACGGCGAACGCTATCTTCCAAAATGTTAGCTATATTGACGCTTTTAACCCTGAATACGTCCTCATTCTAGGCGGCGACCACATCTATAAAATGGATTACTCGGAAATGCTACATTTCCACAAAAAAAACAAAGCCGATGTTACTGTTGCTGTGCAAGAAGTCCCTCTTGATGAGGCTTCTCGTATGGGAATCATGAACGCCGACGAATCCAGCAAAATCTACGAGTTCGAGGAAAAACCCAAAAATCCCAAAAGCAACCTTGCTTCCATGGGAATCTACATCTTTAATTGGGAACTCCTAAAATCGGCGCTCGAAGCGGATTCGCTTGTCCACCCAGACAGCGATTTTGGCAAGCACATTATCCCAACCCTGCTTGGGCAAGGAAAACGCCTGTTTGCACACCGTTTTAACCAATATTGGAAAGACGTTGGCACAATAGAATCCTATTGGCTGGCTAACATGGACTTAATTCAAACCGTCCCAGAATTTAACCTTTACGAGGATTTTTGGAAAATTTACACCGACAGCGACCATCAACCGCCGCTGTATTCTGGTGCAAACTCGCAAATTACCACAAGCCTTGTTTCTGAGGGCTGCGAGGTTTATGGAACGGTCAAAAATTCTGTTATCGGCCCAGAGGTTGTTATCGGCGAAGGTGCTGTAATTACCGATTCTATCATAATGGACGCTTGCGTTATCGGCAAAAATACCGTTATCGAACGCTGCATTATCGATAGCGCCTGCAAAATCGGCGACGACGTTACCATGGGCGTTGGCGACAACATCAAAAATGAGCTAAAACCTCACATTTACGATTCTGGAATCACCGTTTTGGGCGAATCCACCGTTGTGCCGAACGGCGTTAAAATCGGCAAAAATTGCGTGCTGTACGGCGAAACCGCTCCTGCCGATTATCCCAACAACGAACTGGCAAGCGGACAAAGCATCGTCCACGGATTGGAGGAAGAATAATGAAAGGTATTGGAATTATTTTAGCAGGCGGCGGCAGCGACAAACGGCTTGGCAAGCTGACCGAATCGCGCGCGACCTCCGCTATGCCCATCGGCGGCTGTTATCGTTGCATCGATTTCACGCTTAGCAATATGACGCACTCTGGCATTAACAAAGTCGCCGTTATCACGCAATACAACTCTCGTTCGCTGCACGACCATTTGTCGTCGTCAAAATGGTGGGATTTGGGACGCAAGCAAGGCGGACTGTTCGTGTTTTCGCCGTATCTTTCGGACGACAATTCGTATTGGTTCCGCGGCACGGCGGATTCCATTTACCAAAACATCACGTATTTGGAACGCAGCAACGAGCCGTATGTCGTGATTGCCTCTGGCAACAGCATTCACAAAATTGACTACAACCAGCTGATTCAATATCACGTTGACAAAGATGCGGAGATTACGATTGCGTATGTTCCTGCGCCGAAAGACGAGGATTTGCGGCAATACGGCGTTATGGACATGGACGAAAACGACCGTGTTTTGGATTTTGAAGAAAAGCCGCTTGAACCGCAATCGAAATTTATCTCGCTGGGATTGTATGTGATTTCTCGGAAGCTGCTGATTGACTTGCTGAAATCGATTAGTGCGGAGGGTCGATACGATTTGGCGCAGGATATTTTCATGCGGTATCGCAAGCGGTTGCGGATTTACGGCTATCGCCACGAGGGATATTGGCGGACGTTAAACAGCACAAAAGCCTACTACGACACAAACATGGACTTTTTGCACAGTGATATTCGCAATTTATTCAGCCGCAAATATCCGTTTACGCAAACCAAGCCAAAGGACGAGCCGCCAGCCAAGTATAATTTTGGCGCGAACGTGAAAAACAGTTTGGCAGGCAGCGGCACAATTCTCAACGGCAACGTGGAGCATTCTGTGCTGTTTCGCAAGGTTTTCGTTGGCGAAAACTCTAACATCACGAACGCAATAATAATGGACGGCTGTCGGATTGGCAATAATTGCGTGGTTGACAACGCAATTTTGGACAAGGAAGTTGTGCTGAATGACGGCGTGCAGATTATTGGTAGCAGTGATAATCCTGTTATTGTAACTAAGAAGACGATTTTGTAGGAATTGGCAAGGGCGGATTTTTCGGGATTTTTGGGGAAATTCGCTCTTGTGGGTTTTTGGGGGATTTTTCGCATATTTTTAGGAGGGATTTTATGGATTTGGTTTTCATGGGAATGGGAACGACGGAATTGCACAGAGATATAAGTATGGGGATTGCTGTTCAGCTAATTAACCTTGGCTTACGTGATAAAAAAATAATGAGAGAAGATTGCGATTTGACGTATTACGGCAAACGCCACGCTGAAGATAATTGTAATTACCTTGTAAACACTGCTGAAATAGCCGATACAAAGCATTTTGTGGATAATGTTATAACGCAGTTAAGTGTGATTACGCCTGATATTATGTTGCTTTCCAAGGAAAAAGTGATTTTTTCCAAAAATGGCGTAAGAGTTGCAGGGTTTCCAGATTTGATTGTGGAAATTTGGTCAGATTCCAACTATGAGCGTGAAATCCACTTCAAAAAAAACTTATACGCAACAGCGGCAACCACCGAACAATGGTATATTACGCAAGATTCTCCCATTTTTGAGCGGTATATTGGCGAAGAAAAGCAAGCGGCGCTGGATTTGCGAGAAGTTGTGCATACTAAAGATGGCTTTGCTATTGATTTGAGAGGGGTTTTTCCATAATGATTGCGTACGCCGTGGAAATGTCGCAACCAAAAGAGCGGCACAGCCAGCTGACCAGCTTTGTTTTTGCGAGGTTAGTTCCATTTTTGTTCGAAAAAGATGTTTTGCTAAAAAAAGAGGATAAAGGATTATGCTACAGTTTTAGCACGGATATTGCAAGTAAATATTCTCTTATAGCCGCAAATGAGGTTTCTAGCGAAGATTTGGACGAATTTAACGCTTTTGTACCAGATATTATGTTTTTTCGGGATAATCCGTTTCAGTTAAGCGGCAACACGGAAAAAGTGGCAGGTTTTCCAGATTTGATTGTGGAAGTTTGGTCAAAATCAAACCTATCGGCGGAACGCACGTTAAAGCGTGAAACGTACTCTACAGGCGAAACCACGGAGCATTGGTATTTTACGCAAAATTCTAACGAGGTTGAATGTTGGCTTGGCAAAAATAAATTGCCGCCGCAAAATTTGCAGAATGTGCTTGTAACGCAAAAGGGCGTTAATATTGATTTGCGGTTGTTGGCTTGAGAAATGGGTTGCTGTGGGTTTGCGGAAAATTATTTTTAATTAGGAGGAAATAATATGATTGATTGGATAACAATGTTGATAAACTTTGCTATTATAGTCGCTGTTTGGTTTTTGTTTGTTAGTGGTATCGATAAATACGACAGAAAAGACGTTATAATTACGGATAAATCCGCCGTGAAAAGGATTATTGGTGGTGGTTGTGTAGCAATAATGGCGATTTATTTTGTGATTACACTGATATTTTATTTTGGACAATTTAATCCTGCATATTTTGTTTTTGCTTATATGGCAGGAATGTTTATTGGAATACTTTTTATGAACGTTGCTTTGCGTAAAGGCAAATATATAGTGAAAATTTCGCAAGCAACGCAAAAGAAGTAACATTATTTTTTAGGAGGGATTTTTTATGGCAATGACAGAACTAGTAGTAAAAGTGGACGAAACCACGCACAATGAGTTCAGCAAATTATGCGAGGGAATCGGCTTAAATGCGGATTCAGCAGTAAATATTTTAATAAAAAAAGCCGTGCAAACAAGAGAAATGCTCTTCGAGGGTGCAACTGTGCAGAATCGGCAACCTTTACCACGAAAAAAAACAATTCGTGAAAGTCTAAAAGAGCCAAAAAGTAGCGACACAATGGAAAACTTCGCAAAATCTTTAGAAACCATGAGGAAACAAGCCGAACTAGACGGCAGTTCGGAGATGACAATGGACGAAATAAACGCCGAAATAGCACTTGCTAGAGCGGAAAACCAAGAAAAAGAGACATTGTTAAGAGAATTGCGGGCAAAATCGGCATTATTTGAAGACCAGACAAAACTATTACCAGTCGAGCAACTATGGGCAGATGAGCTAGACATGGAAATAGAAGAACGTCAAAATGGTTGGGCGGTAACTATTCATGGGTAACGTTGTTGTTGATACAAATGTGATTGTATCAGGGTTTAAGTCGCCCAACGGTAATCCTGCGAAAATTGTGGATATGATTAAAAATTTGCAATTAACGGCTTGCTATAATGCTGAAATTTTGAATGAATACCAAAAAGTATTAGCAAGACCGCATTTTAACTTTTCGAAAGAAGACCGCAAAAACTTTCTTGCTGTAGTAATAGAATACGGCTTGCTGCACGAGCCGCCCAAAAGCACTTTCCCAATGATAGACGAAAAAGACCGCTGTTTTTATGATGTTGCGGTATATTTTGGTGCAAAATTGATAACTGGGAATATGAAACATTATCCTGTGGAGGGGTTTGTTGTTTCGCCAACAGGGTTTTTGGCGGATTTGTAGGGTTGGTAGAATTTTTAATGAAAGCAAAAAACTTTTTACTTTACCCAAATTTTGTGATATTATAATAGCAGGAACTTCGGCACAAAAATCATTGCAGCCAACGATATTCACAAATTTGTGCAAAATTACCAAAAATTTCAATTTTATATTGACAGGAGTTAGATAAAATGTTAAAATTTGGAGTAGAATTATTCTCCGTTCGGGACGAACTGGCGAAAGATTTGTGGGGAACGCTCCGCAAAGTTAAGGCGATGGGCTATGATGCCGTTGAGTTTTTTTGGGAGTTTAATCACACCGCCCAAGAACTCCGTGCCGCCCTTGATGACACAGGGCTTGTTTGCTGTGGTTGGCATACTCCGTGGCACTATGTGCAAAACGACCGCCTTATTGCCACAATTACCTACAACAAAATTTTGGGCAACAACGAAATTGTCGTGCCAGGCTTGCCCGACGAATGCACCAACAGCAAAGCCGCTTGGCTAGAAACCGCAAAAAAATTCAACGAGATTGCGAAAAAACTCGCTCCGTACGGAATGAACCTTGCCTACCACAATCACGGCGGCGAATTTCAAGATTTAGAGGGCGGTTTGCCGATTCATTATTTCTTCGATAACACGGATGCTTGCATCGGCTTGCAAATGGACAACGGCAACGCTTGGACGGCTGGCCCAGATACAGACGTTTACGATCCAATTATCCGCTACCCTGGCAGAGCCAGAACTCTGCACCACAAGCCGTTTTCGCTAAAAACTGGACACGCCACAATGATTGGCGAAGACGACATCGATTGGGGCAAATACTTCAAGTTGTGCCGTGAACATCAGCCTAATATCAAGTGGCACATCGTGGAATACGAATGTTCCGAGAAATTTTCGCAGTTTGACGGCATTCAGCATTGCATTGACAACCTGCGGAAACTAGAGAAAGACGGCGTAATTTTTTAGGAAACATTATGGAATATGAAACAAGGCTAATTGTGGCTTTCTTGGATAATTTTAAGTTGTCCACTTTTGAAAATATCCCCAAAACCGCCCAAACAGCCGTGTTGAAACAAGAACAAGCAGAAATTAACGATTTGCCTTAAAATTATGTATTGGTTTCGCAATTTTACGTAAATGTTTCGTGAAATTGCGAAACTTCATTGCGTTAAACCGCTAGAAAACGAGGGAATTATGAACTTTGAAATTATTTCATTAAGAGACTTTATCGCCAGCGGCTTGCGGCTAAACCTAGTTTGTGCCGTGGATTGTTCTGTATCGCAATTTTCGCGGAGATTGCAACTAAACACAGCTTGCCCAAACACAAGGGCAACTCCTGGCGGAAGACCAGTAATAAACGCTGTTTGCGACTTTGCCAATTTTGAATGTTCCGCCGACAACTTACCACCTGGAATCATAATAAACGGCGGCTGTTAAGGAGGACATTATGAATTTTGAAATTATCTCAAATGGGCAATTCGTGAAAGGCCCAAGCAGAACCACGAACGTTGTTTGTGCAAGCGGTTGTTTCCAACTTTGGCTTGCTCAACAAAAAAGAAACTTCCGCAGCACAAATCCGTCTTGTCCAATAACGCCAGCTGTAAAATCGCTTAACGCTGTTTGCGGTTGCTTGGAAGACGGCTCGTTTTTCAACGCCAGCATAACAAATGGCGTGTGTGCGGCTGATTAGGGATTAGATTTTTGTCGCCAAAACCTGTTGCGTTTAACAACGCTAGAAAGCACGAGGTAAATTGTGAACTTTGAAATTATCCCCCTGTTAAGGCGAAATGGACTGCAAGCCAATATTGTTTGCCCTGTTGCACAAAGTTGCTTGATTTCCAAAAACAAAACCAACGTTAATTTTAACGCTACTTGCCCTACACCAACTCGTTTCAACGATAGGCTCAACTTTAACATGGTATGCTCTGGCACTTGTGAAACTTCTAATTTATCGGGTACTATTAATTTTGCTTGCCATAATCCAGATTGATATGTATTGATGTGCGGCTGAAGAAAATCGTTTAACAGCGATATAACCAGCCGTATGCGCAACTAATATTAGGTTGGGCAAATAAAGCCAACGCCGCTCTCCGCCCAGCCACAATTTTAGCGAGGACAAGCCAATAAACATAAAAAGAACATTAACAAACAACCTATTTCTACTTAAACGAGTTTTCCGCTACAACAAACTTCTGCTTTTCCTGCGGATTTTTGTTGCAATACTGGGCAGTGTGCAGGTTTTTCTTACTGTGCTTATGCCCATGTATATGCTAGATGCCATTATTTTAGGGGATTTTGCCGAAATTGTACGTGTTACAGTATTTTTTACCGTGCCGTTCTTGCTAATCCGTTTCGCCACAATCTTATTTTCCATATACGACAGAGTCTCTAGCGAAAAAATTTACGTGCAAATTGTCAATGAATTTCTGCAAAAAACCACCGAACTCGACCTCGGCTATTTTGACGACACAAAATCGTACGACGAATACAACCGTGCTTTTGGCAACTGTTGCAAGGTTATTGACAGTATAAACGCTATTGTTGC
>JGI24700J35501_10930214_pt1 | contig 12184 bp, 6 predicted proteins | sample TergutTh196P1_FD_35501 | JGI IMG/M metagenome (IMG submission 35501) | reverse complement strand
ACATGACATGACACTCAGAAGCTCTTACTAAACCCAAACCAGATACACACATTCCTTAACAATTTTTATCACCCACATCCTTAGCATTAATGGATGGCTAAGTTATTCCAAAAGAAAGATATTGCCTCAGAGTACTTGGAGAAACAGCTGTGGTTCATGCAAGTGCAGTACGGTCACATGGTCTACAAAGTTTACAGTAGTTCTTCAGTCATATCATCCACTTATAATCTGCCATCCAGTTGACCATAGAAATGGGATCAGACAAAACACCTCCTTTCTTGAAGTTCTTGGCGGTGACCAGCACTGAACACGAAGATTTACAGAACTGGCTGCTACCTCAGCTTAGAAGCTAATCATCCACTCCAGGTTATAAAAGAAGTTTCTCTGAGCCTACCTAAACCCAAAGGTTAAGAACAGCTTTGCCTCTGAGGCCCCACTGAGTAGGTGTTACTATTTTACCCTAGAGACAGGGACCTACCCTCTCCATGAAGCATTGTGTTTTATTCATTTATTATTACTTTTAAAACACCAGATGGTGGAATTTTAATAATCTTAAATTAGTACATTTCTGTTTTGTGTTTTCTTACCTGTGACTGAGTGGCAGCAAAGAGGTGTGACAGTGATTCATGTTTAATGGCTGCTGCATCATTACATAATGTACCTCATATGCACAGAAGCTTCACTATAAGTATTTCCATACACTCTTCTTCTAAAATGCTTACCTATGATCTTGTCTCTCTCTAGGGACATTTTCCATTTCACGTAGTCCTCTTTCTCTATTAGCTCGGTCTCTGTAGCGGATATCGTAATGATCATGGTATCGGGCTTTGTCACGATCCTGATCACTAAAATAATCCTCTGTATCTGCATCATCTTCCTGTCTATCATACCTGGCAAGACAGAAAAATAAATCAGACAATATTTATACCTGTTACATTACTATGCTTCTTTACCTGCCTACCAACCACATGCCTACCTACCCACCAACTACCAACCTACCTACCCACCAACTGCCAAACTACCTACCCACCCACCCACCTACACACTGGGGCTTTAAAAGTGCAAGTTTATGTCCACCTCTGCTCTACTTTTTGGTGATGGATCAATGCATGAACTAATTACTACGGTGCATCAGGGCAGTAACAACAGACCAGTGATCAAAAAGAATACATAACAGTGGAAAACTGTGATAATAATAAATAAGCACATCACTATTTTGGTAGTGTAAGAAATACCCTGACCAACAAGAGCACTTCTACTGGTCAAATAAACACAGCATACCTCAACACTCAAACATGCAGACAGCAACATCAAGTTTTGTATAATGACATGTATATACAGCTGTGTAAATAAAATTAACCAGTCCTGGTACCATGCATTTCCACCCTCACTGATAACCACTGTAGAGCTAGTGCTCTTCAGTTCTACTTCTTCATACAACAAACTAGTGCAACACAACATCCACATTACTATATAATACAGTGACCTGGATTTCACATTTCTGAAGGGAACATTTAAAATGAATACAAAAGCATGGAAAATGTAAAGCAAGGAAACAAGAATGTATGTAGCTAATAAAACTGAATGTGCTAAATCACTACAGTCATGTCATAATGATAACATGCAAAAACAAATTCTCTTTCAGTACAGTACAAAGCCCAAAGAGCACATTAAAAAATATTAAAGGTGTTATGCAAAAAAATTTCACGCTAGTTTGTGATTGGTTGAATTTACTACCACCACCTACAATGAAAAAAGTGCACTAGGCAAGTGCAATGCAACAACAGATGTCTCTATCAAGCGGAGTCAAGCACTAAGTTCCCAGGCAGTTGTTGTGGATGCATGGCTCCATTCTGCTGGCACAAGCCTGTAGCCACTGAACAGTAAGCATACAGGCACATAATTGAGCAGATGGAAATTTATAACTGAAAATATTTTTTTTTATTTTCATGATTTCCAATTGAAAATACTTAAAACAACAGCAACAAGCCATAATTTACGCTCATTCCGATTCTATACCTGACAACTGAGTGGAAAGCATAACCATATATTTCACAGAAAATGTAATGTTGCCCTTATTACAGTGACAAGGCCAACAAAAATGCGCAGACTGAAGGAAAATGCAGCATCAAGGCATGGAAAATCCAAGTGTAACTGTAACTGTGGTAATGCATATGTGAATTTTTGTTCCATAATATACCAGTAATTTTTTAACCAAAATGTAAATATCGGTACAAGAATAAAAGAATTAAGAAAAGCAATGAATAAAAATGGTACGTCCGTACTTTCTTTTGTGCCTTGGTCTTCGACTATCATCATGATCTCTGTATTCTTTCCTGTGATCGTAATGTCTGTCATCTCTGTAGCGACCACCACTTGAGGAATCATCTCTGTCTCGTTCATGTCTGGGGCTATATTTCCAATCCCATTCATCTCGGTCCCTGTATCTACTTGTACCAGGTGACTCAGTCCTGTCTTTATCACGAGAAGCATAGAAGTCTCGACCATCTGTCTGTCTTCTTTGGTGTTGAGAATTATGTTCATTTCCCTCGTCATCCTGATGCCAACGTTCTCGATCTTTGGTCATAGTATCCCGCCGAGAACCACTGTCAAAAGCATACTCAGTTTTTAATAACACTAAAAAACCTTGTCCCTAGCAAAGAAACTGTGGTATAAGATATTAAGAAAAAAAATCTGTTTTGGTAATCCTGATTATTTTAAACTATAGGGCAGAAGGTGTTTCCTCCTGCTTTTAACACAACCATTTACATCAGAAATGTATTTGTTACAATGAAACAACAATCAGGTTTTCCACATCTCCTACTGAAAACAGCGAACTTTAAAAGAGTACAGTAACTAACATTTAGTTCCAAAGCTTATGAACCAGGAAAACTGGTCAAAAAATTTCAAACCACATTTTCAGATGTTCAAAGATTTAAATGAGTATTTAAAATTCACTATCACGAACATCCCCCCTTCTGCTCTCCAAACCAATTATCAGATGCTCCAGTACATTAGCCACACACCCAATGTTCTTCTACCACTCTGGTTCTAACTGCTCCATATGGCTGCAGCGATCTTACCAATCATATGGCATGATTTAACTAAAACCTTGTAAGACAATTCCTTGATGTGCTGCCAAATCAGAATCTCCTACTGTATTTCTTTAAATTCTTCCCAACCTAAGTCAGGCTAAGAACACAAATGCACAGACATAAATCTAACTGCAGTGTGCTACCAGACAATGAATAATTGGCCAGTTTTTTTTCCTTTCTGTATCAGTTCCACTGCTCAGTATTATATCTAGTACAGTTTCTTTCATAAACATGTTAACATCAACTGCACTTAACCAAACTATTATCTATGCTGTCTGCTGGCACTTCTTCCTTTAGCACTTCTGTTCCCTTTGCTACGTTAGGGAGCACGTCCCATTTGGATGGCAGGTTAGGAATTACTTGATGTGCAGTCAATTTACAGATACTGTTGTTAATTCATTTGTCTGTGCTAAATGTCCATGACACTGCTTGCTGTGTGAACTAGTTATTCTCCCTGATCATGATGTACGTAACTAGAATTTTGTAGAATTTTATTATATTTGTCCAACAAATGCACCATATATATTAACAATATCAATTTCTTAAAGCACTCTTACATGTTTTGATGTTTACACATCATCCTCAGGGAGTCTCTTAATATGTATGCTAAAGTTACAAAACTGATAAAATGGAAACAATTATACCTGCACAAATGTTTCCATTTTATTTATTTATAGCTGTATAAAAATTCTGTAACTTAAGCGTACAAAATAAGAGACTCCCTCAGGATGTCGTATAAACACTGAAACAAGTAGGAGTGCTTTAAGAAACGGATATTGTTAATATATATTGTGCATCTGTAGGACAAATATAATAAAAACAGTTTTTCTCCTGTTACAAATTCTTGCATCTCTGGGCTCTGCCAATACTTCCAAGAATTTCAGTTACAGACAGCCAATCCCTCAACAAAGAAGGAAACAGCTCTCCTTCTGCCCCAACCTTTTGCATTACAATAAAATTTTGACAATTCCAGTCCCAAATATTGTCACTAGCATCTTTCTCTAACCCACCAAATGTCTCCAAATTAAACCCACATAATCACAGTGTATTCCTCAGTTCAGTGGATTAACTGAAAACTAAACCAACATCACTGTTTATATATTAGCACATCAATTAATTGCGATTATAAACATGGCACATGAGAAAGACCACATTCTTCAACTGGTACCACAAATAAACAAACACTACAAGACAAAGTGGCAAACAAAATAACAGTGGATGTTTTTGGTGTCCATGATAGTTATACCTTCTCTGTAAACACCCAAATGATTCCCCATCCATGTATCCTGCTCAGCCTTCATTACTAAGCTACACAGTAGCTCTTTGACTTTTAAGCATGTACAGAAAAACACTGATGGTTCCTGTATAAAACACAAATAAAAATCTATGCAGACAACATTTTTATGTTGGTAAACTCATTACATATATCATGAAGCTTACATATATGGCAGTGAATTAAATTCATTCTTGTTAAATTGTTACATGCTGTAAAATGCAAAGAGATTTACAAAAATTTATCTGAGAAGGTGGATGAAAGCAAAACTTAGTGATATTAAAAATTAAGTTAATTTGTTACTTTTTCATCAGCATTTTCACTAAACATCCAACACAGATACAACACATCAACAGAAGTTCTCACATATGTTAGCAGATTGATGAGAACCCTAAAGTAGAGACACCATAAATACCTTGTATCTCGAACAGTGTTTTCAGAGGGTGCCGGGGGTGTGTACACTTCTACACTGTCAGAACCAATAGTCTCACTTCGCTCTGATGGAGGTTGTGGTAAGTTGCTGACACCTGTGGCCTGTTCTGGTGATGGACTAACAGGTTCACTCTTCACACGACTACTTGCTGACACTGTACCGAGCAAAGGAATTTGTATAAAAAAACAGTATACCTATTTCAGTTCTAACTCCATAGAACAGAATAACATTCCCCACATTCACAAAATCCAAAGCTTTAATACCATGTCCAAAATAACCGGCCACTGAAACCCATACTCAGCCAGATGAACCTAGCCCATATCTTATTTCCCTGTGATCCATTTTATTACCATCTTCCCATCAAAGCCTAGGACTCCAAAGTTGCCTGTTCCCTTCTAATTCTTTGACCAGAATGTTTTTACTATTTATTTAAAATAAGTCTTCATTAGTCTAACACAAAGTGCACAAATCCTGGGTGCCAGGTCACCCAAGTAACTAAATTTTGTACAGTTGTACCTAATACATGTGGGCCCCCAATATGGAACTTGCTTTGTGTTACCCTTTTGGTGCACAAAATTTTGAGGTGGCTTCTAGACTTCTGGAAAACTTGTGTACCCCTCACATGACAGATGAAAAATATAGAGGACATTCTCATAAATGTACTTTTTTTTATTTTGGCGCAACAGCCCCCAGTGGGTCAGGGCTTTCTCATTCATGAGGTTTCTAGGTCACACATGACAATGTAACACAGTTGGTAGGACTCCTCTGGATGAGTGATCGGTCTGTCACAGAGACCTCCACCTGACAAGAGACAGACATCCATGCCCCCAGTGGGATTCAAACCCACAATCTCAGCAGGCGAGCAGCTACAGACCTAAGCCTTAGACTGTGCAGCCAGTGGGACCAGCCATAAATATATTTGCTTCAGACAATTTCATTTTAGGGGTTTTAAATTTCAAATGCTGTAAGTTAGGGAACATCATAAATAATGCAGTAAATGTTTCACCTATTAAATTAACATGGTACAGCCTTGTGAACATGTTACTAAACTTGCAACATAACACAAAAGGGACCCTGAACTCAAAACTCCGGAAGTGCTAGGTTACTGCTTCTTTAGCACACAAAACTCAACTCTATGAAAGTTACATACATGGTGATGGTGGCAATGGTAATGTTCCAGCAGCTCCCACACCATCCACTTCATCTTGTGCCACTCCTGTGACAACCCTTAGCTCCAAAGGAACTGCATCAATGGGCTGGAAAGTACCTGCTGGCAATCCCAACTGTGCAACATTTCCCTGACTTTCTGGACTACTGGACTCTCCAGGAACCATCCTCCTCAAACCAGGTGGTGGTGGTGGAATATCATCCACTGAACTGTGTGCAGGTACTGTTTCAACACTCCCAGACTCAGAGACAAAACTTCCACCACCACTTTCCTCAGTCAGCTGTCCTGGGACCATTCTGTCAAGCAACAAGTCATCTGAAGAATTTTCAGCAGTATGCACCGAGTCCAACACTTGCATTATGGTATTTTCAATTTCAGTAAGCTGCCCTGGGACCATCCTACGCAAGCCTAGTGGTGGTGTCAAAATACCCTCATTGAAATTATCACCAGGCCTGACAACCACATTCTCTGGTTCAGAGCTGTTTGTGATGACATTCTGTTCAGTGATTTGACCAGGAACCATACGATGAAGCTCATGCAGAGGTAAGAACCCTTCATGTGAAGCACTACTGTTACCATTTCTTGAAACTCGGTACTGTGTTTCAACAATATCTGGCATTGTGGATCTAATCTCTCTCTCATTGCCAGTCAGCTGACCAGTCTCAAGATACTGGTTTCGATCTGGCCCACAGTGGGGCGCTACCTCTTGGTTTTCAGGACTTGCACTGTAACTCGATGGTTGGGTCCACTGAGATACTGTGCCTCGTAGTGCATCCTGGAATAGGAGACAAATATAATGCACCTCACAGAAGAGAATAACAGCTTTCACAGCAAATGAATGTATTAAAATTCTCTGAAGTGATTAGCTCAATCTTCATGTGACTAACCACCAAGAGAATTTTGGTGTAAAAGCACCTTGTCAGCAACACCATTTTTTCACAGGTTGCAAGTGCTTGGAATTTAGAAAAGAAAGGTCACTGACATGCCTACCTTTAAGATTTTAGAGAAGTGATACAAATAAAGAAAATTATCAGTAAATGTACAAAATGTATCAAGGGATTCATTAACACTTATATGGAAACACATTTTGAAAAAGATGATATTCACTTCTTTACTTGATGGCTGAATTGAGTAAATCCACACGCACGCACACACGCACGCACCACACACGCACGCGCGCACACACACACACACACACACACACACACTAACTTACTTGAAAAGGGTTTCTAATGTCCACTCTAAAACCCACCTGGCCAACTGCAGCAGCATGCAGTCTCATTACAGGAGCTGTCTGCAGAACATCTACAAAGTCGGGTCTCTCCTTATTATCTGGTACAGTCTCCAGGTTCACCACATCTTCTGCCATTAGAGGTGGTGTTTTCTTTTTTCTACCAATACTGCCTGAAGTTTCCACAGTCTTGAGACTGTATGTTGGCTGCATGTGGGTGTTTATTGTGTGTGACATGATCTCTGGTAATGCTCCAAACTGAGCAACATTCACACCTGATTCAGTTGGTCCTACTGATGGAATGTGTGGATGACTGTAATTTCTCTTGTCAACTACACCGGCTGCTCCTTCTCCACTGGGTGGACTGGCTCGATATTTCTGTACATGTTTCTGGGTCAGAGAGTATGGGTTATTGTTCTTTTTTTGAGTAGTTCCAGTAGTCTTTGGAGGAGGTCCAAGCACTGCCTGTGTCGGAGTTATGTTCACATTACTTCCATGGGACAAGCTACTATGCCCTTGAAAAGCTGATATTGCTCCTGAATTTTCTTCTGTTTCAGGATAAACAATCTCTTTGTTTTCAACATCTGGGGATCTCAAATTTTCATTTGATACAGTTAAGTTTTCTAAACCACTGGCAACACTTTCTATGGGCAATGTTTTAATGGTCTCTGTGGATATGTGAGCAATGTTCATCATGGTTTCTGGCTGTGCTGTAGGGAAGTCACCGTGTACATACAGACTGGAAGATGACAATGTTGAAATATTACCACCACCAGACATCTGACTATATGTATCACCTTGACTACACCCACTGTTTCCTTCACCTTGATTCCATGTTGTCTCATTTGTGACCTGTTCCGAAGCAGAGACATTAATACCATAACTCGGATACTCTTGAGTATATAAATTTCTACATTCACTTATAGGTACATCTTTCAGACACTGTGGTTCCCCAGTTCTTTCTACATATCTACAATTCTGATCATCATTGCTAAATTCGTAAGAGCCATGTACATAACTCTGATACTGATCATTCTGCTGATTTATCAAAAGTGTATCTGTAATCGACAGATGAGGTACATTTGAACGAGGAGAAATCACTTCATTTCCTTCTACAGTTTGAGACAGCTCTTCAGAGCTTGGCAAACTCTCAGTAGACCACTGTGAAGAAAGGCCATCATTCCCTGTACTAGAACTCTGTTTACTTATATCTTGTTCTCTGCTTGAGCTTCCTCTGCTTAACTCAGGAACATCATTTGCTGCTGAGTCGAATTCTTCCTTAATGCTTTTCTCAGTCTTTGTGTCACTTTTACATATAGGATCTGAGAATTCTTCACCTCTCCTAACACAATCTACAGATGGGTGAGGAGTGTCTTGTTCAATTGTTCCTACATTCTTTACCTCCTGTGTTACTACATTGGATTCTCTGAGTCTGTCTTCACTCACCCCTGCTGTATAAGTCACTTGCTGAGAAATATTATTCATATAACCTTGTTCAAAATCACTTTTGGCACCATGAGATCCATGACTATAATTAACATCCTGATTAAAATGAGATGGTGTACTTAATGCAGTATGCTGGTACCCAGAGTTAACAACTGGAGGAATTACGTTATTATTTCTTACAAAGTTCATTGTTAAGGGATTCTTATTTCCTGTAAGATTCTGTGAACCACTGCTCGAGAATAATGGCGTTTGGTTACCAGAATCTGAACTAAATGATTCTGCTATAAGGGCTGCTGTACTGGGAGTCATTACTGCAGCAACAGAACCACTGCTGACAGACACATGCATAGGAGCAATGGTGTAATTCTGCCCATGCTGAGCTGAACTGTAGCCCACATCAGTACTTGGAACACTATGCTCTTGGCGAGTTGCTGTGCTGTCTACTGACCAGCCCCACATTGGATCAGGACAAACATTGTTATTGTTGTTGTTCCTGTTCTTGCTGTTGCTGCTGCTGCTGTTGCTGACAGACCCAGTATTTGCTGACAGGCCAGATTCCTCCCAACCCCAATTCCATGGGTCTGGGTTAGGCCTAGCCACAGGCAGCACATTAGGGTTTCTGAAAGATTTATATCACAACAGTGTTGCATTCAAAACTCTGGAAGTTCTTGCTGAATTACAGATAAACACCAACACAATACCACAAAACAAAAGAATGCAATTCAGTAACATGCTACTGCAACAGAAAACTTGACATACCCTCATAAAACAGTATTTCCATATAACTATATGTTTTGCTGTGATTCACAGTAAAATAAAAATACTAAAAAATATTATAAAACTCTTTATTCTAGTAAGTTTTAAAATATTTAATGACAGTAGTAATTCTTTCAGTGTGTAACCAACTAGCTTCTCAGAAATCAGCACTTGGAGCAGAAGCTGTCGGCAAGCTCATAACACATAGGAAAACTGGGTACCCTCAGAATTCTCAACCAACAGTCCAATTTCAATGCAGGATAAGGCAAAAATGCATGGAATATGCTTTTTTTTTTTACAGAACCTGAAGGTTCTTCACAGTGTTAACAAAACTCAACCATCCTTAAATCAGAAGAATCCAGTCCACAACATCACACCCTATTTCATCAACACAATGTAATCCACCTACATCTAGGTCTTACAATTGGGCTCATTCAGATTGACATATCAACGTTGCTTACAAATTTCTCATGTCTATCATGCACACTGCATGACACATTCATCTCACTCTACTTGAATGGATTACCCTAACAAATTTATTAACACGGACATAACTTTATAAAAAGGTAAAATAGCCAAAACTATGTACTATATCACACAGTAGAAAGGCACTGAAATGTTAAGAAAACACTTCATGACTTCTATGTTCAATTTAGAAGCTTTTATCTCCCTAGCTTCCAAATAATAAAATAGATATTAAATTATACAACACTATAAATTTACCTGCAGTTGCACAGATCTGAAATTTGGTCTCTCTTTACAAACATATTATAAATATCAATTATTATGTGGTGCAATACAACTGTTTCCAGAACACCCACAAGATGATGAAGATTACTACTAGAATCAATTTCTACTGCTAGGCGTTGAAAGACTAGTGTCTGCTGAGTCTTGAAGTGGTTTTCCAAGTTGAAAAGAGGTGTGACCTCTGTTAAACACACAAAACACTCTGGATGTCCATCAACAAGTAAAAGAGAAGAAAATGTGGATTGAGGGAAAGAACTTGTCTTCAAAAACAGAAGAATCACTATCTGTAAAGTTGCTGAACATGCTGCCTATTTCATTTGGGTCAGTTTGCAGCATTTTGAAAGATAATGTGAACATGTGTCAGATTGCCATCAAATTCATGTCTCACGGCTGCTCACTCTTTTCTGTGCATGAAGTTCTAAATACGAAATGACTGTCATTGCACGTCCTCCCTACTCACCACATCTAGTGTCATGTGACTTCTTGATTTAACCCAAAACTCAAGCTGGCATTAAAGGGCAGAGAGGATTAATGATGCCATCACAATTCAGATATCACAGGACAAACATGCATCTGAAAATGTACTTCCAAAGACATAAGTACACTGAATAATGCAACATCACATATTTCATCCATATAAGATGTTTTGTACAAGAATTATGTGGAGACAGTATAGATTGCTGAGTTCAATTTTGTGAATGGATTAAGTCAAAAAGAATCCGAGTGGACGATACCATGTTCAGCAAAGACGTGCATTTCCACTTCAACAGATACATAAAAGACACAACACCGCATACTGGAAGCAGGATAATTCTCATGTCGCAGTTGATGCTTATCACCAAATTAACCCACAAATAACCATGTGGTGCATGACACATGGTACCATTCTTTGGGACCAGTATACCAGGAAGGAGGAGTGAAAGCCAAGAGATACGTTCAGTTGTTGAATGATGTGTTGGAACTGTACATGAATGAAATGTCACTCACACTATGATGTCAGATTTACTTCCAGCAGGATGCAGCATCACATCATTCTGTCAGTAAAGTGCAAAACTGGTTGGATTTAGTTCTTCTTGGGCCATAGATTAGGCACAGGGGGCCAACTGAATGGCCAAGATCCCTGGACCTGATGCCCCTAGATTTTTTCCTCTGGGTCATATGAAGTCACTTGTATACCATACATGTACATGTACCACTGATGACCTTAAAGAAAATATCCATAATGCTGCTACTACAGACATCACACCTCAGAGTTTAGAATGTGGGCAATACACATGGCAGCAGTATTGAATCAACATGTGTTAGCAGCAAGATGGACATCGATCTGAGCATATGCTTTGTTAGTGCATTTCCCCACGACACCAATCTTATGGGACACACAATACATGGAACACTCAATTCAATATACAACCTAGCAGTTAAAATGAAAGTGCCAGATTTTAAGGAGGGGCAGACTTTCACAGATCAGTAATATCATGCACAAAAGGTTCCCACAATATCCTCCATTCAACTAAAAATTTGTAAAAAATGAGGACATGATTTCATATGCTTAAGAATAAATTCCCTCCTCTCACAACAATGTGAATGTAGTTCACTGTCTACTGCAAGTATTTCAGAATTGTACCTGTATGGTGCAGAATACTGCTGAGTGTTCTGCTGGAATGGTTGCCCATACTGCACTGGCTGCTGTTGATAGTTTGCACCATTACCCCAGTTCCAAGAGTCACCAGTACCTATACCACTGTTCAGCGGGTGGCTTGCATTCAGTGGGGACTTCGATGCTGGTGTGTACCAGTTATACTGAGGCTCCGGAGACTGATGCTGCTGCCATGCTTTCTATAAGACAGATCAAAAAGAAGTTTCAAGTGCACAGTTATACTTAATAACAACAATAAACTGCAGAAAGAACAAAAATAAAGGACACTTTACCACTCAGAAATATAGGCCTATGTCCCATACGGGCAATGTCAGACAAAATCAAGACATGCTAGGAGACCAACAGTAGATCAGATTAGACTTTCCAAATATATACATA
>JGI24700J35501_10930215_pt1 | contig 12192 bp, 8 predicted proteins | sample TergutTh196P1_FD_35501 | JGI IMG/M metagenome (IMG submission 35501) | reverse complement strand
ACTTGGTAAAAAACCTCCTAAAACGCAACCGCTCAATAACCGAAATCATTGAAGATACTGGGCTAACCCTGACTGAAATCAACCGACTAAAATCGGAGGGACGACTATGAACATTGTAACAGTTACTTACGATAAGGACGGAGCTAGGAAAATTTGGTACAGGGAACTTGCCATAAGGAAAGTATCACGCACCACAGAAAGGGCAATGACTAGACTAAAACGTAGCTAAAAGGGTTTGGCAGGAGGAAACACTAGACGAAGAATGCACCAATTTCGCTAAAAAAATAATAACATATAATAGACCCATCTAGGAAATTATAGACTGCACTGGGCTAACCTCGACTGAAATCAACCACCTAATCACCAAAAACTAACCTTTCACAAAACAACGAAAAAAGCCTACCCCTCAATCAGGTAGGCTTTTTAAATAACCCCACTACTCGCACGAACGTAGAATAGGGTCGCCTATAAAATTGCCAGACCCTGTAACACTACCAGATCTAATAGGAGGCAAACGAATCTCTCCAACTGGTGCAAATGTGTAATCTCTTAGGATAAACGCAAAAGCATAATGACCAGTTTGTGGATTAAAATCGACTGCTACATTCATAAAAGAATTCACTATATCTACGTGTTCGAGCAAGGTAGGTATGGATAAATCACCAGCATCGTACCAGTGCTGTATAAAATCTAATATAGCACCCCTACCACCGTAAGAAGTGTTATTTGTACGGAATAGAATTATATGTTCTTCGCCAGGAACTTCCACATATCCATCGAGCATATGCCACATTCTATTTTGATGGATATTTATGTGATGTTCGAAGGTCGACCCTGAAAATATAGGATTGGAATTAAATGCCGAAACCATCGCTTGGTCTGCATAGATAAAATCTCCCAAGACGAAATACCGCTGGGGAAACAGATGGTTATAATTAGTCGGTACATTTCCATGAATTCCCATAAAATCACTTAGAGTTTGGCGTAATTGCTCTGTATCAAGCGGAGAATTATCTTCAATACGAATAAAAGCCCGCTCTCCTCTTGTTAAAAATCCTATATCGTTATCTAAGTCTATTGCAAATTCAGGTCGAAATTCAAATCGAGGTCCACCACTACTCCAAGAAGCACGCCGTGCGTTGTGAGTTACTATGCCATTGCCATGATTAAATCGTTCTGTTCCGACGGGACTGTTGCTAAAACGAGGAGGTTCTTCTGTTGTTCTAAGAACTTGTCCCATACGTTCTGTAGGACTGAAAAAAATATACCAAACACTCCCAACATTACCAATACCGACATATTCATGGGTACGGCTCATCAACGAACCCCAATGTTCACTGGAATTTCTCCACCAATTTAACGCTCCTTGGGCGGAACCTCCCGAATGTCCAACACTAGGAGAACGAGCAGGTCGTTGAGTAAAGGGTTTCAGACTTTGAAATCTGTTAAATACCCTATTAGACGTACCATAAAAGGGGTGCTGGTGTCCTATAGCTCCAAATTGAGCCTGACTTTGTGCATGAAATCTTGCCGCTATGGAACTTAATTCATCTACACGCAGGGAATTAATGCCACTTGCCGCACGATGCTGATTGATAAGTTCTAACATCTCTAATTCGGCGGCAGTCATTCCACCCAATGCCCTATATTCCGCAATCCAAGCCTCGAACTCCTCCTGATACAATGCTCTGTTCGGAAGAGTAAAAGCACTACGCGCCTCCAAACTAAATACATTTGCAAGCATAGCTATCACAATGCAAATTAGTCCCATAAAAATTTTGTTTTTCATAATAATATTCTCCTTTATTTTCTAAAAAATTTGTGCAAGTGTTGGTGGGGGCGGATATGACTCCGCCCACTCAACCAATCTTTCTTTTGCGTTTATCAATTCTGCGGAAGCATGAGATTTTCCATGATTCTCACGCTTCTAGTGATTGGAAAAAACGCTTCCATACCGCTGTCAAATCCAAGTTGACCAACACCATTACCTCCCCAACCCCAAAGGCTACCGTCAGAACGGATTGCAAGAACGTGTCCACCGCCTACGGAAACGTCGATTACATCTTCCATAATTCTAACAGGGGTGATAACTGTACCTGAGGTATCGTCGCCGAATAATAGACCACGACCCCCCCAACCCCAAAGGCTACCATCGGAACGGATTGCCATAGTAATACCCCCACTAGAATCTGAAGAAATAGCAATAACATCTTCCATGATTTTTACTGGGACAGGATTTGCTGTACTTGTACCATCTCCGAGAGGATCCATACCAGCTCCGGTACCCCAACCCCAAAGACTACCATCAGAACGGATTATAAAAGTGTTTCTACTGTTGTTAAAAACGGCAACCACGTCATCCATAATTTTAGTAGGTTCTAGTATTCTAGAATGGGGATCAGCTCCAACAAATATGAGACCCCCCATTCCAGTAGTACTGTTACTAGGTAAAGGGGTAAATAAAGCCTCGTTGCCAAACCAACCATTACCCCAACCCCAAAGGCTGTTATCGGAACGGATTACAAAAGTTCGACCACCTGATGTCGAAACAGCAATCACATCATCCATGATCCATACAGGGGAATGTTGAGTTATTTCGCTACTGGCACCGCCCAGTTGGCCACGCCTATTAAATCCCCAGCCCCAAAGGCTGCCATCGGAGCGGATTACAAAATTTACATTACCACCGCTGTCTCGTGAAACTGCAACTACATCGTCCATGATTTTTGTCGGAGTGTGTAGGGTATCATCCCCACTCTGCCGACCCCACCTCCAAAGACTACCGTCCGAGCGGATTGCCATATTTTGGAGGTGAGATGCATGGACAGACACCACATCTTCCAAAATTTTTATGGGAGTACGCCGAGTTCTCGAAGTGCCATCACCTAAAGCTCCGTCAAAATTGGGACCCCAAGCCCACAGGCTGCCGTCTGCGCGTATCGCAAATGAACTACTAATTGCAGAAATTGTCGGCAATGCACCGTCTACCCTGTTTGCAGCTTTCGTGGTGGTTGCTGGCAATATCGCCGCCACCATTGCAGCTATTAGAAAAGCCGCTAAAAATTTGTTTTTCATGTTACATCTACCTTTCTTTTTATATGATTTTTATACCTGCCATCAAGGTCGTTGGTTTTAATAAAACGCCGCTTGAATACTGGCATCATCAAAACCTGCTGTTTTAAGGAATTTTTCATCAAAGCCAGCTTTTTTTAATCCCTTGATATGCTCTTTCGCCCAAATCTCATAAATGCCACATTGCTTTTTAAGTTCTATAAGTTCGGCGAAGTATTGCACAGCACCACCATTATCAGCATTTATCGTAAATCTAACATTGTCCGATATACCTGCTAATATTGGTAATTTTCCCACAACAAACGGCGAACTATCCTCTTTTAATTTTCCGTTTTCCTCTATAACCACTTCATATGGCTTAGGTGGCAAAATTTTTACTGCCATTTCAAGGGCATGAAGTTCCCAAAAATTTGTGTAGCGTCCTGCTAATCTATGTTTGGTTTCACTTATGGGAACAATAGCAATCTGCACTTCCTTGTCTAAAAAATTTTCTTCCAATTCTCGCATTTGTTCATTATCAATACGATTATTTGGATAAAAATTCTCCATGTGATGATAACATTCGACGTACAAACTCTCATCTATAGCGAATGTTTTGTTGTTAAATTCAATTTTTGGAGGGTCGTTTATTTTTAGCATAATTTGTATGCTCGTCCCCTTGAATTGTTCGCCGACTAGCCCCCTAAGCACTTCAAAAGTTACACCATTTTCATACACGTTGTCATGTAAATCTTCGCCACTTCTTTTTGTAATGCTCTTTATCACGCCGTTTGCAATAATCATAATCTTTCCTCCTTAAAATTTATTTTTAATTGTATAACAAAAAACACAAACCCTTACCTACTCCCTCAATGGGAAAAATAGGCTATTCGCTTGCGTTAATAATGTTTTTGATTTTTTTAGGTACGCAAATACAGCATAGCTTAAGCTACTGCTCTGCTCTCTAATTATAACATAGTTCGGCAACGCTTGTCAATTCCTTTCGGAAAAAAATTTTATATCTAAATTATTATTATACAGGGTGGATTTGAATTTGTCAAGAGGGCAGGGAAAAAATTTTCGTTTTTTATTCCCCCACCCCGCCAGCCACCTGCGTAACAACATCATGCGGCATCGGATTATTCCCATTATTCGTAACGAACGGCACAACAAACACCAAAATAGCTATTATTATCGGCGTTATAATCGCACCGATTATAAAATTCCGTAAGTTCTTGTACTCTCGCACTCGCTCCTGTTGAGCCTCAGTGTAGCGTTTTTCAGCCTCTTTGCGTTCCTCTCTGTAACACTTTTCGGCATCTTTGCGTTCTTCCCTATACCGTTCCTCGGCTTTCTCATACCGTCTTTCGGACTCTTTGCGGTCTTCTCTGTACCGCTCCAAATCCTCTCGCCGCCGCTCCTCCACATTTTCAACATACTCTCGAAAACTAACGGCATTCTCAACTTCCAAATTACTCCGCCTATACACCGTCTTCACACCAACACGCCCCTTTTGCAAAATTCACAATCCCTACTACCATTATACACAATCCCCCAAAAAACAACAACCTCGCCCCAAAGACTCCCATCTCCAAGGCGAGGTTGTTGCAATTCCCCCAACCACTCCAAAAAATCAACAAAAAATTTAAAGTTTGTCCACTTTTCAAAGTGGCGGGGGTGTGGGGGTTTGACGAAAAAGCCCCCACGGTTTTGACCTTACAGCCCCAACAGCCTGTCAAGCGCCGCTAAAACTTCCAGCAACTGCCCAACTGTCAACTGTTGCGTAGGATTGATGTCGGTCGGTACAATGCCAATCTGTACTGCAGCAGCCACCGCTGGCCGATACTGCGGCGATAAATTCGGTATCGCATTTATTGCGGCGAAATTTGTAATCTGTATCGACGAAATCCTCGTGTTCGTCTGGGCCTCGTAAACTAACATGATAAGTTGGAGAGCCGCCTGATTCGTTATCGGATTGTTCGCACCCGCCGCCTGTACATCTATGCCGTTCGCTCGTAACCATGGAACACTTGCCGCACCTCGTGGCGCTCCCATCATTCGTGCCACCGCATCTACTAACTGCCCACGTGTGGCTAACTGGTTAATCGCCATGCTGTCTCGACCGAAAAAGTCGTCCAATCCATGCCGTGCCACCACGCCTGTCGCTACCTGTCCGCCTTGCACCTGCTCCGCACCTTGGATTACCACTTCTCGCCCTGTAAATGCTACGATTCCTGGCTGCTGTGTGAAAAATCCTCGGCTGTCCAATACCTCAATCGTTGGGACTGGTGTCCATAGATTGCTGCCTGGTACGGAATGAAATGCGTTGACGGCGGCGAGCGGCGAGGGCGGCGTATTTACCGCTATTGCTATGCCTCGGTCTAGGCGAGGTATGCCCACCTGCCGAGAATGTGTCGTGAGTTCTCTGAAATTCTCGTTTATCACTCGTGCAAGTGCCTGTCTTGCCACTACTTCCACGATACGGACTATTTCTCGTGAAATGTCGTCCGCCGCCATTGTCTCGTCTCGGACGGCGTTGCGTATGAATAATCGAGTCTCCTCATCGGTGGCTAGGTCGTCTATCCTGTCGATTAACGTGTTCTCCAAAGCACGTTCCCATGCCACTATGTTCGGCTGGGTCGCAATTAGATCGAAAGACACGTTGGCGACAAAGGTCATGGAATCGTCCCCCTCAATTTCAGGAGGATTGCTCCAATCCACATTAAACCGCACCATGTAATCATTGTAATCACTGCGTAAAATCAGGCGGCCAATGTCGATAACGGAGTCGTTCTCGTTTAAGTCGATGGAGCGTGCTGGTATCATTACCTGCATATTGCCAGCTGGGTTTGTGATGATAAAAGAAAGTTCGGCGTTCCAAGCCTGCAAAAATGCCCCAATGGGTAAATGGTAGGTCGTCTGCTGAGTATTCTCGAAAGGCAAAATGATATGCCCCCCTCGAGCCTCGGCAACTACATTGTTAAACATTCCAACACGATGGATAATGTGGTAAGCCTGGGCATCGTACCGAATTTCCCAGAAAGGACGGCGCAAGAGTTCTTCAAGGCGGCGGCGTAAGTCTTCGAGCCAGTTCTCCTCGCGCCTGTCGTAGTCGTCCTCATCTTCGTCTCGGTCGGCGAGCCAAGTTCCCTCATTTGACCACATGGAAACGCTCAAACGATCGCCATTCTCGTCCAATTCCACCATACGCACACGAACGCTGTGCAGGCGGCCTTGTTCGATACCAGCCGTAATATGATAGAGAAAGCGAGTCCAACCACTTTCAGAGCCCACGCCCGCATATTGCCGCAAGAACGGCTCTCTCATCCGTACAGGCTCTTGCCATGCTGCATCGTCTACCCTAATTTGGTATTCGAGAATGATGGAATTGCCCAACAGTTGATTGAGTGCCTCTGGCGAGAACATTATGGGGGCTTCAAAGCTAATCATTACTTCGGTCTGGCGGTCGTAAATGCGTTCGGGCCCAGTCTCAACGATGAGATCGCGCGGTGCACCAGCGATTGTCGTTGTTACGGACACGTTTGACCATACGGAATAAGTCTGTATCGTACCGCTCGGTCCCTCCACCGTGCGGCGTGTGCGTACATAGTAGAAATAGACAGTATTTGAACGGAGGGAATCGTCCCTAATCATAACGGGATCAAGCCCTGCAATCGGCTCGCTCTCGATGTTTGTGAGTAGGTTCATGTCTGGTGCTGTCGGACGGCCTTGCAGGCCTTCTAATCCTGTTGCAGGCCCGTCCTCGGTGGCTATCGTTTGGAACGACACAATGTATAAATGCTCCGTGAGTGCATTCCACACCTGCGTAATCGGTACTCGATTATTTAACAGGGCAGTCAACTGCTCCGTGTCGGAGGACATCTGATTGTCTCGTATGCGGATAATCTCATATTCCAAGGACTCTGTATAGCCCTCTTCCACAAGGCGTTCTGGCAGTCCGATCGGCGAAATCCTATTCCAGTAAATAGTGGCAGTATTGAGACCAGTCGCCTCTGCCAATACATTCACATCAGGTGCCATCGGATCCAGTTCCAAACCGTCTGGAATATCCCGATCGTCAGGGACGGTAATCCCCTCCAAATTGGATAGGAACGAGGCCTCCACAATCTCCAATATAAAGCCATCGTCCGTTTCTATCGGCGGATTGGGAATTTGCGTGAGAATAATGTCAACATAGACGAAATACTGTTCGTTGCGATCCAAGCCATCCAGTCTAAATCCCAATTCCAAAATTTGTAAATCCAGCGCCGGGCCCGAGATGGTCTCCCATAAATCAGGAGCCATACGCAAGCCTGTAACGGCGACTATTGCGTTGCTTCGCAGGGCATCTCGTGGGTTCGCATGACCCGTCATATTAACCGCATTGTCGTTGGTTGGGGAGAAAAATAATTCGGTTGGGTCAACGGCTGTGCCAGCGACCAAGTCATTTGCATTTAGCACCACGTCCGCCAGCTGTCGCCGCATAAGATGCCGATTTTCGGGATCCGCATTGTTTGTCGCTGGGAACGTCTCGCGCATTCTCGTCTCGTCCTGCGAGATGTACAGGGTCATTTCCAACTCAAATTGACTTAGCGGATTCGCCAGCAGCCCATAAGAAAGCAGGAAATATTCCCGAATTTGCGGCATATGCACTTCCCAAAGGGCATCGAACGAAACTCTATCATGTTCGTCGCCCAAAGCGGCACTAAGAGCCACCTCGTTGACCGCTTGCAGATTCTGCGGCGGCGGAATTTCCTCGTTTTCAAATTCACTTAGCGTAAAACTGTCGTATTCCGAAGACGGCGTATCGAAGTCGTCATTGTCGCCCACCTGTATCGGTCGTACGCTTAGGAAGTAGATGCTAGGGAAATTCAGTCCAGTCGGCGGTGTTACAGGCTGTGGCATGGGGAAAGTTATGTGCCTGGTGTCAACCTCCATTTGGATTTGTGCCATATGTTCATAGACAGGGCTAAATAGTAGCTCTGTTGGTTCGGTGGTGAGTAGCCTCATTCCGTCGATTTCGTGAGTGTAGGTGAAGTTGCCAGCAGCGTCTTCTTCCACAAGGTGGTAAGTAACGGTAATGGCAGGAGGAGTAACTGCTGGGGGAGTAGTAGCCGAACCCTGCGTTAATCTTGCACGCACAAGGGCAAAACGCTCGGTTGCGAGTTCGTACGGATTCAAAGACCAGCCGATTTCATAGTAGATGTCCAAGTTGCCGTCATCGTCAGCCATGGTGCGGAACATATGTTGTTCGATTAAGGCTCGTGTGCCTACGTCCCACATCATTGTAAGGTCGGCAATACCAGAGATTTGCGGACGGTTCATGTCGCCCTCTTGCGGTAGGTGGCTGTTTAGGTTGACGGAGAAGAATTGGGAGGTGCGTAGGTTGATGTCGTCTTCGCTGCCTAGGAAAAATAACCCCTGCGAACGAACAGGCCAAGTACCAGCTCGTACTTCGTTCAATTCCGCCTCGGAAAATTCATCACCTGGACGGAAAAACACCTGAACAAAACGTGCCACGGTTAGCGGGTCGTCTCGGAGCGGTATCGGCGGTATCACTGCCCCAGCCTCGACAAAATGCGTTCGAGATAGGATTGCACCTGCCGCTACTTGCGGTAAGAGTGATTCAAATACAACATACTCGCCGTTTAGATGGTAGGGTTGCGGAATGATTACGTGATAGATGCCGTTTATTATCGTGATTTCATAGTTGAGGAGTGTAAATGCACCAAAACGTAAATCGTTCGGCTGGGCTCGGTTAAGACTAGTTGGTCGTAACGATGCCACTAATCGTGATTCGTTGCCCACAGCATCTCTATCCTCCAAAACAACAAAAGACGATGGGTCATACATCAAATTGGGCAAAAAAACCGTGCCATCTAAGACCGTTGGGTCGATTACTAGAATTTCCATATCAACCACATCGTTGGTAACGGTTATACCGCCCACTGCAGAGCCGCCAAAACCTGGGCTGCCTGTAATCATGTTCGCATTCCGAATGATAATTCCAGGAGAAATGGTCGCCGTTGGCGTTGCCGTGTACAGGTCGAAATTCGTTATTGCAAACGACTGACCAACTGGATTACTATCAAAACTTACAGCAGCCCTAAGTTCAGGTGGCTGGGGATTACCGACTAACGGCGTACCCAAACTATCCGAACCAGTAGGCAAGGGCAGGAATTGCGGCACTTGGAAAGTAACGGAAAAGCCCAGCGCCTCGTCATTTTGGGCAGGCCAACGTCCTAGTTCCTCGTCTTCGTTAGCACTACGCACATTACTAGTGGCAGGATAATTCAGATGAGGGAGCGGCCGACGGTTTATGTGGTCAAATCGCTCGGCAAGTCGGTCATGGTCGTTGTTTGTTAGTCCAAAATCGCCGTCCATGGGTGCATTGGCAAAAGGAATTACATTTATGCCATTTATGCCTGTATTTACCAAAACCCCTCGTTGGCTTTCGAGAACAGTAGGATTTTCAAAATTCAACTCTCGCAAAACGATGTCGAAGATAAAGCCAGGTGCGAAATGGTCGGCTGCAAAGTGGAAAGTGCCGTCCGAGTCGAACATGATGTGATAGGTCGTCCCACGATATTGGAAAGAAAAACCCCTATTGCCCGAAACTTCAAATTGCGGTGGGCGACTCGGCTGATAGGAATGATGAACCCAGGGATTCCAGCCCCAGGCTCGCCAAGCGGCAATCGGCCAAGTTATGCCGTCCACCGTCCATTCTGGCCACAGCTGATTCGTCCCCAAGTTAATATTCCAGTTCGCTGGATCCCAAGGATCTATCGGAGAGAGTGGCGATGGGTCAAACTCGGGTTGCCATGGATTGAGAAGGTCTGGATTGTTGAAAAGCCAAGCCGTAGGCGGCCAAGCTGGTGGCCATGGAGCTGCCACCCACCATTGATTTTCCCAAGGACCGTTTACCACGTCCCAATTATCAGGAATTGGCGTTCCTGGTGCTGGTGGGAAAAAGCCATAGAGAGCGTTATTCCACCAAGTTGGTTCATCTGGTGGATCCGTCCAAGTAGGCGGCGGCATTTCGGTGGGCGGTGGATTTGGATTTAGCACTACCTGTTCCGTTGCAATAACTCTGTATGCACCGACTTCATTGGGTCTGTCGGTACGATTGACGTACTCTGTAATGTTGATAAAGTCGCTAACGGCAGGTGCTAAGTGTACCGCAAACTGTGTGGTGGGCAAATGAGCACCACCATCATCTAGCGTTACTAGCGCAACATTATTATCCACGCTAATACGTAAACTAACCTCGTTGCCGTTTGGGAGCATATATCGCAAATCATACTCGCCAAAATTCTCGAGTTGAAAAGTCAGATACACCTGTTGATTGACATCGCCAGCGGTAGCACCTGCAATAGGGACAGGTCTTGGCGAGGAGTTAATTATTCCTGTAGCCATGCCCCCTAGCAGGTCGCCTACGACGTTAATCTCAAGAGCATCTGCCGACACCTCCGTCCGCCAAGCGAATGGCAACACAACATTAAACAGCATGATAACAGCCAAGATTAGGCTAGTTCTGCGCTTCGTATTAACTGATTTCATTAATCAGCCTCCTTTGTTGGATTTGGCAACAGCGTTCGTTGCCATGGTTTTATTATAGCATAGTTTTTGGGGGAGTGTAAAGGACGGATTTTTATCCGCCCCTTTGTAGTAGAAAAACTATTTGCGTTGATTTGTTATGGCTTGTTTCGCTAGCTCATCACAGCGTTCATTTTCAGGAGTGTTAGCGTGTCCCTTTACCCAAAAAAATTTAGTCGGGTTTTTTTCCAGCAAGGCGAGTAATTCCTCCCATAAATCGGGATTTAATGCCTTGTCTTTTTTGTTTCGCATCCAGTCATTGTCCCGCCAGCGTAATGCCCAGCCCTTTTCTATAGCATCGACAACATATCGAGAGTCGGAATACAAATCGACCTTGCAAGGCTCTTTTAAAGCCTCCAAAGCCTTTATGACCGCCATTATTTCCATACGATTATTGGTCGTATCCGCATATCCGCCCGAAATCTCTTTTCGATGCAGTTTGTCGCCATTTTTGTATATAAGCACTGCACCGTAGCCTCCAGGGCCAGGATTAACCGAGCAAGCACCGTCCGTGTATATTGTAACTTTTTTCATAGTCTATAAAATCCCACCTTATCAAGAATCGGTGTTACAGGTCTTTTCACATAGGGCATTATCTTGCCTATAGCAAGTGCCGATATTATCGTACCCTCTCGAACTCCGTGAAATTCGTCCGCTAGTGCAAACAACAGTATCACAGCCGCAATCACGAGCGAGCTATCGAGCATGACTTTTATTATGTGAAACTGAGCGTTTTTCAGCTTACTCACTATGGCGAGGACAAGCCCTTCGGGCGGCAACGGAACGAGCTTAGTTTCAAGATAGATTACAAGCCCCAGTGCTATGCAAAGAATCCCCATAACCAGCAATGCCAGCTGTCCAAAATAAGTAGGCAAACTAAAATCGCCCACCACAAATCTAGCCAAATCTACAAAGACTCCAAATATGGTTGAAAATATGATTTGTGCCAAATTTATCCATTTGAACTCTCTGCGTAGCAAGACAATTTGCAAAAGTATGCAGATTATAAAGAATATCGTTACGCACATACCCAAATTCAAGTCAAACACCAGGCTAACGGCATAGGGCAGCGAATTCACAGGGGAAACCCCCAAATCAGAATTTATCGTAAACACCACACCAAACGCCAAAACCAAAAGCCCAATCACATAGACAACAACTCTAAAAAAAATCCTTTTCATAATCAAAACCCTTTAAAACCTTGGGGCTCTGCCCCACACCTGGCACCAGACCGTCTGGCCGCTGGGGGCGCGCCCCCAGACCCGCTCGTTTTTTACATTTTTGTGTTAGCTCACTTTGTTATATTATGCTATTTTGTGGCGGTTGTCAAGTGCGGTTAAAAATAAAAAATCGAGTAATTTGATGGGGCGGATAATATCCCGCTATCCTTAACTTAAACGGTTTGTAGGGAACGGGCGGCTATTTCGATCGCCCGCTTATCCGTTCCAAAATGCACACCCACCCACTCCTCTTACCAAATAAATCCAAAAAATACAAAAATTTAAAGTTTGTCCACTTTTCAAAGTGGCGGGGGTCTGGGGGCTG
>JGI24700J35501_10930216_pt1 | contig 12200 bp, 10 predicted proteins | sample TergutTh196P1_FD_35501 | JGI IMG/M metagenome (IMG submission 35501) | reverse complement strand
TACGGTCGGCGTTTTTGTAGGGGCGACCGCCCTCGGTCGCCCGTTTGCCCCTCCGATTTTAGCTTAAGTATACGCAAATGGGGCAACCGTCCCCTGCCCGTTCGACAGGTGGGACGGTCGCCCGTTTTTGTCAAATATTTTTCAAATAAATATTGCGTGATATTTGATACCATGCCAATGCCATATATAAAAATATTTGGTGGATATGTTGCTATATTGGTGTATTTTTGTGATTGGTAGCTATTGGATTGCTATAGCTACCAATCATATAAACGCGCCAATAAAACATGGGCGGTGGAGATCCCGCCCATGTGAAGAAAAAAATTATTGCAAAGAGATGGTAACACATATGAACAATAATGTCAATAACTTAACAAAATTTTATTTAGGCTAAAAAGTCAGCAAGAACAACGTCCGCCTGTCAGCCGTTTCGCAAACACCGCTCCATCTCGGCACACATCAGCAAAAACGCCCCAACCCCATGCAAATCATTAACCGAAGTTGGTCTATCGCAATAATGCTGATAATCGCCAACACCTGTGCCAATGCAGACGTTGCCTATTTGAATATCGTTAGTTTTCCACGTTAAAGTGTCGATTGTGGCGTAAAAGCCTTTTTTGGCGTTTTCTAAGTAGCTTGCAGACAAAAGCCCTTTTCGCACCGCTTTGCACAACGCCGCCACAAACAAGCAACCGCAAGATGTCTCCGCCCAGTTGCCTGGCACGCCCACTTTGTCTATTACTTGATACCACAAGCCGCTCTCTGATTGATATTTGCACACAGCTTTTAATAAATTCGTTGCCATATCGCATAAATCTTGAAAGCCTGGCGTTTTTTCGTCCATAAAATCTAGGTCGTCCAAAAGGGCGACTGGCACCCAGCCAATCGACCGCCCCCAAAATTCCGCCGATTTGCCCGTTTCGGGATTCGCCCAAGACTCTTTTTTTAGGCTGTCGTACGCATGATACAAAAGTCCTGTTTTTTCGTCTCTTGTTTTGGCTTGCATTAGCAGGGCTTGCTCTACCACCAACTGGAGCAACTCTGGCTTGTTGTAGCGTTTGCCGTATTCTGCACAAAGTGGGCCGCCCATATACAAGCCGTCTAGCCACATTTGGTGTGGGTGCGGCATTTTGTGCCATAGTCCGCCCTCCGCCGTCCTCGGATAATCCTCAAATTCGGCGATTATTTTGTCAACCGCTTTTTTGTATTTTTCGTCGCCTGTGTAGTCCAACAGCGGATATAGCAAGATTCCTGGCTGCATATCGTCCATTGTGTGCGGCAAAAATTTTTTGCGAGTGCCGTCCTCGTCCAAAACGCTGTCAAACCAGGCTTTTATGTATTGCATATATTTTTCCTCGTTGCACAATAAAAATGTTTGGTACATTCCCGAAAGAAAAACTCCCTGATGATAGTGAAAAACGCCAACAGGGGGCAAATCCTCCGCCTTAAACTTGCGTATCATCATGTCGCAAGCCTGTTTTGCGTAATCTATCGGTGCTAAATATTCCATAAAAAATCCTCCTGTAAAAGATTGCGGATTTAATCCACATTCGCCAAAAATTTTATGTGGCTGTCAAAAACATAGCTGCCACACGCTTTTACTGTCATGTCTGGGTCTTTGGAACGCCAAATTATTTGTAGATTGTTGTGCAGTTCGCTGTAAAGGTGGTCGTGCAGCGTTTGCTCGAAAATTGTGATGTAGCGTTGAAATTTTTCTTGCAAAAAGCCGTCAATTACTATGGTTTGAACGTCGATTATTTTGACGGCATTTGCCACGCCAATCGCCAACGCACGAAATGCGTCATGTAGCAGATTGTGGGCGTTTTGGTCGTTTTCGTTGGCGAGCACTAACAGTTCATCGTACACGGAGGGGGGGGTAAAATTCCAATTATGAAAAAGTTGAGATTTTTCCAGTAAAGCCCACTCACTCGCAAACGCTTCTAAACAGCCATTTTTGCCGCAAATACATTTTGGACCGTCCATTGCGATTGTTGTATGCCCAATAAATCCTGCATTGCCGTTCGTGCCGCTGTCAAAGCCGTTTTCCCCGCTTGCCTGCCCGTCTGGCAGGCGGGCCCAGCGGGCAGGCCTCACAACTGCCATTCCTATGCCGTAGCGAATACCGATATATATGAACGTTGCTGGCAAGTCGCTGTATAGCTTGCGTTGATATTGTGCCATTATATGCACATCGTTTCCGATAACGGTTTCTATGTTGTATCTTTCCTCAAAAATCCGCTTTATTGGGACGTTTACCCAATCGGCAATGCGTTCAATTTTGACGGACACGCCTTTTTGGGAATCTATCATGCCTGAGAGCGTTACGCAAATGCCGATAATATGGGCTTTTGGGTGGGGAAATTCGGCGATTAGTTGGTCGGTTGTTGCCAGCAGTTGCTTTAGCATATTCCCTGCCCGTTCCTGTCCATTCGGTGAGACCGAGTTGCTTGCTGTGGCGTAATGAAAGGTTTTTTCGGCGACAATTTCGCTTGCAAAATTTACGATTGCCACTTTTACTCTAGGATACTCAAAATCCACGGCAAGCACAAACCGCCACATAGGCTCTATTGCGTACAAAACAGGCAGCCGCCCACCAGAATATTCGCCACGTCCCATTTTTTTGATTATGTTGTTGTTTTGCACTTCTTTTAGAATGTCAACCACGGTTGGGCGGCTTAGTTGCGTGCTTTTTACTATCTCCTCGCAAGTTAGAGGACCATTTTTTATTATACATTCGATTACTGTCAGCTTGTTAAAGCCACGTATTGATTTTACATTAACTTTTGCCATTTTGGTATCCCTATCTATTAAAATCTACTGAAATTTGCTGATTTAGGATATTATAGCATGGGGCGGCGGATTTGTCAATATATTTTGCAAATATATTTTGTAAAAATTATTATGATTTTTGCATGGCGGAAATTTTTTGAAATATTGCGGCGGCGGTGTTATAATAAAATTAGCAAGTAGCCAAAGCCGAAACGGCGAAAACTAGGAGGATATTATGATTAAAAAGACAAATAATAACGAGGTACTGACCCATTTAGAGGCACAAATGAAGTATGAAAAGCTGTATTTCAGTTATTTTGAAATTGAGCGGAATGTGTACCACCCACCCTCATCGAAAATTACAGTAGTGTACACGGCAGATACTGAAAAAGAAATTTACGCATCGCCAGACAGGGACGAAAACGACAACTTTCTTTCAATTTCAGAGGGATATGGAGCAGGCGACCCCAATGTTTTGCACTTGGGCGGAGTTTATATTGCTCAACCAGACGGCGAGGATTTTTCAGCTTAATTTTTTAGGAAATTTTTTTGAAAAATTGCGGCGGTTGTGTTATAATGAAGTTAGCAAGCAACCAAAGCCGAAAAGGCGAAAATTAGGAGGATATTATGATTAAAAAGACGAATAATAACGAGGTGCTGACCAAAGGCACGGCAAAGGAGCAGTACGAAAAATTGTATTTCAGTTACTTAGAGGTTGAGAGGAATGTGCAACACCCACCCTCATCAAAGATTATAGTAATGTACACGGCAGATACCAAAGAAGAACTTTACGCATCGCCATACGAGGACGAAAATGGAAACAGTCTTTATTTTTCAGAGGGGCATGGAGTAGGCGACCCCAATGTTTTGCACTTAGGAGGGGTTTATATTGTCTAATCAACCAGTTTCCCTATCTCCTGAAGGGCGTGCTATCGTTGAATTGTTTTTGAAACCACTAAATAAAGTAATTTTAGAGTCAATAGACTTCAAACTGGACACAGGTGCGGACGTTACCACAATAGACAAAGCCACGCTAAACAAATTAGGCTATAGCAACAACTGGATAGCCAGCAACACAGTCAAAAGCACGGATTTAACGCTACAATCCGCAGGTGTTAAAAGAAAGCCCGCTTACTACATAATTTTGCCAACAATAAACATTTTGGGCAGAGATTTTACCAACTGGCCGCTGCATATCTTGCCGACAGCAGATGAAAATTACCCCAATTTGCTCGGCATAGATATTTTGCAATATTTTAATTTTAAGTTTAATTACGAAAAATGGGAGTTTACGCTGATACCGATAGCCAGTCCGAAAAATCCTAAAAAATTGGCGGATAATCAGAAAGTTTATAATGTTGATATGGCGGAATGATTTGAAAGTTAGTCAAAATGAGTAATTTTTCGGAAAATAGTCAACAATTCAACCAAAAAACGTGAAACAGGGAAAATCCCCCATTTCACGCTTTTTTCTGTTTTCCTATCTAATCAACAAATCTACCGACTAATAATAACCTCGCCGCTTGCCGCTTGCCAATCCACAATAAACCCCAAATTTTCGGCAATATACCGCACAGGCACAAAAGTACGTCCGTCAATAATAATCGCACTACCCATCTCATTTGGGAGCGGCTCGTCAACCTGCAAGGTTAGTGTTATTCCGCCAAAAACCACGTAAACTGTAGCAGTTTCAGCGTTCCAATCTACAGTCGCACCTAAAGTTTCGGCAATTAGCCGCAATGGCAACATTGCACGGTTTGTTTCTGTATCGATAAACGGCTGAACATCGCTATAATTGGGCGTTCCGTTGTGGTAGAATGTGCTACTACCTATGTTAAAGCTAATTTGCTGTGTTGCTGGCGGTTGTTGCGGTTGTGGGACTGCTTCGATTGGCGCTGTTTCCGCTGGCTGTTGCGGGATTTCCATTAACATAAGCCCATACAGCCCACTTTCGCTGACGTAAAAACTGAAATAATCGCCGTCCAAAGTGCCTGTTATTGTGATAAAATGGACATTGTCGCCGTCCGTGAAAATTAGCACGGCAACCAACAAAGCCAGTTGCTCCGCTGTCAACCCTAAATTTGCTATGTTGATACTTGCTAAAGTTGTGCCGTCCACCGTTTCCGCAAGTTCGTCATTCAGAAACACCGAAATCTCCGCCAATAGCAACAATCCTGGGATATTTATATCCTGCAAATTTTCCTCGCCCAAAATTTCTGCCGTTGTGCTGATAACGTCCGCTGGCTGTGCGGTGGTTGCTACTCGGTTTGCGTTTTCTCGTAAACTTCTGGTAGATGCTCGTGGTCGCCATGTTGGGGCTGTTTCGCTTGGTTGGACGATTGGCGGTGCTGGTTGTGGGATTGTTGGCGGTGGCGTTATTGCTGGCGGTTGCGGCGTTGTTGGTGGTTGAGTTTCGCCATTTCCGCCATTGCCGCCGTTATTACCGTTTTCGCCGTTGCCGCCATTGCCGCCATTGCCGCCATTTCCACCATTTCCGCCATTGCCGCCATTGCCGCCGTTTCCACCGTTGTCGCCATTGCCGCCATTGCCGCCGTCTCCACCGTTTCCGCCGTTCCCATTCCCACCATTATTTGTGGGGTTCAAGTCTAGCCAAAAATGCGTCCATTCATCGGCAGGGCCGTGCTGATTCCACAGAGGGCCGCGTACTGGGTACATCACGTGAATAATATCACCATGTCCAGCCAAACCAGCAATGTAGGCTTGCGAAAAGCCGTATATTTGCAGAGGAACAGGCAACTCGAATATGCCTATTTGCTCAAAAATCCAGCCGCTATCGCTTGTGCCGACCGCCCTGTGCATTGTCGCTTGCGTATCAGTTACCCAACGAGATTCCATTAAATAATAATTGCCGTCCGAAGTTTTCGCCATGAAAAGCGTACGCTGACTGTCAAAAATCATTCTGTTAAACACAGGCTCGCCGCCACGGATTAGCATATGCCACATTTGCGTTGCGTGATTTGTGGTATTATCTCGGCGGACGTAAAACATATGAATATCGCCGTTATCGTCCCAAAAAACATCGCCAGTGCCAGCAAAATAGAGATACGGCACAGTTCCGCCAGTATAATCGGCTGGATTGGACATTATCAGCTCTGTATGCCGCACAACGTTCACATAATTGGGCATTTGCCCCAAAAAGCCAGGCGGCGGCAAACTGGAATTTTCGCCAGGCGTTGTCGGAAACTCTGGCGTAATCCGCCAATAGCTAAATCCGTCAAACACCCACAAAAAGCCGTCGCCAACGTCATAACCTATGCGGTCGCCACGTTCTATGCGGTTGCCGATAAGTTCCACATCGTATGTGCCGCTTGCGTTGCGGACAAAATTCAGGTAAAAATAGCCGTGCCGCCAATGTGTCCACAATCTCGCCATTGCCGTCCATTCGCCAGCCACCGTATCAAAGACGGTCAGCAGAACGTAGCCATCCCAAGTTCCCCATTCACGGTCGTTGTCAACCGCAAGCAGATAAATTTTGCCGTCTGGGCTAATGTTGGCGGACGTGTATTCGCCCAAATGAAAGCCAGCGGCGTAAAAAACGTGGCGTTCTAGCGGCGTTGTTAGCGTGTTGGTTGCGGTGTTAAAGCTGCCAACTGCATATTTATACACTGTAGGACGAAAATTGCCGTTTGGCCACGGTTGCTCGCTTTCAAACATTGCCAAAAACACGTTTCCGTGCCTATCCGACATCAAAATTGGGATATTGCTATTGTGGCTCCATCTGCCCAAAATCTGCCATTCGCCAGTCGGCGAGTCGGCTGGCTGCATAACAAGCACAACACTTCGCCTATCCGCCGAACCGTAGCCGTCCTCCGTGCCGAGCAGTTCGCCAGGCAATTTGTACACATACGTGATAAAAACGCCCTCATCGGTAACAACCATGCGGCTCTGATGTCCGCCCCAAGCCCCTCTGTGCGTGGTTGATAAACCAATTTCTGTGCTGATAACGTTGAAATCGTTGATACTTATGCCGTCCGTTTCGCCGTTCATAAAAATCACGCTAGGCCAATCCATATCCATGGTATCGCCGCCCCACGGCTCATCGGCGTAAATTGCGGATATATCCGCCAAAAACACAGGCGTTTGAAAATTGGTGCTTGCAATGCTGACCGTGAAAATCAGTTCTTCTTTTTCCAGCGGCACAAAGCGGTTAAATTCAATGGTAAACGGGATTTTGATATACGCTGCGCCGTCAATATAGACTCGTTCGTCAAAGTTAAAACTATAATTTTCAAGCGGCATAGGGCCTTCTGGAATTGCTCCAAGTGTATAATTATGCACTCCGCTTGCAAACGCCGAAACTTCCGTCCATTGGTTGGGCGTTACGCCTTGTGGGATAAGCCACGTGGAAACCAGCAACCCTGCGGCGTTCGTGTTTAGGGCAAAGGACGGTGTTAGCGGAAGAACCGTGTAATCAAAGCGGATATGCGGTGCGTTGTTGCCCTCGAGGTTGTTGCGGTGGACATAAGCGGGCATAAACGCCGTAAAAGTCAGCCCTCTGATGTTATTTTTCGCACCGTCCGCAGGGTTTGGCACAAACTGGAACGGATTTTGCAGCCACGTGCCGCCAGGAACGCCAGTTGTAAGCCATTCGTCCATAATGCGATACGCCGCAAAATTTTGTGGGTTGACATTTCCGCCAGCGTCCAGCGAAACGGTAATATTTTCGGTTGACATCGGTTCACGGATTACCGTCCCAGGAAAGCTGTCGCCATGAAAGCGGTAAAGTCCGTGTTCTAGCGGCTCTACCGTGATTTCGTCCTCGATAAAAACTTGCGGATTTAGGATAAAAACAGGGCTGCCAGTGTTGTTGACCATAAATTCCGCCAAGCTGTGCGCACCGATTAAAACCGATGCACTCGTTTGTTGCGGCAAAGCACCGTCAAAAGTCAGTTTGCGGTAGGGTAAGCCGTTCACGATAACGGCGGTGTCGCCGCTCCACGTCCAGCCGTCCGCATTAGAGCCGCTTGCGGTAAAATGCGTGTGGTTTACCCCCAAAATTCCGCCCTGAATAACGCCAAGCCCAAGCGTGGGGCGGTCAACGGTAATTGGCTGTCCAGCCCAGTTGGTGGGCGGAATGCTTACCATTTGCGGCAAAAGCATTGTGTAGCGGACGCGCGTTGCACCTTGGAAATCGTCGCCAATATAAGCCGTGCCAGCCCTCGTGTCGTTTTCGCCCATGAATGCGATTGCCTCGTTTGCACCGCCATTTTGCGACCATTCCGTAACGTTCCAAATGCCGCCCTCATAGCGAAACGCTTGCATTTGTACGCCGTCCATTGCGATTGTGTCCAGCGGCGAGCCACCGCCGTCAAAGTGGCTTTGTCCCCATTGCCACAAATGCACACGATACACATCTAGCCAGCCCTCTTCAGGCGTGGGCGGTGCGGTCGGCAGCCAGCGAGCGTGAAAAGTGCGGTCGCTAATCACGTTTTCCACAGGAAAAACGGTTGCGTTGCCCGAAAGATTGGCGTTTGCGAACCAGCCGCCGAAAATGTAGCCAGGGCGGCTCATTTCGGCTGGCTCAAAAATAGTGCCGCCGTTGTCAACCTCAATTTGCGTGGGAGTGGGCGTACCGCCGTATGTATGCCACGTTACGCTGTTCGGCTCGCCTGTGGGATAATGTAGGAAAACGTTCGCAATGTAGACAGGGTGGGCGGTTGCGAACCATGTTTCCAGACGAAAGCCGATTTCTGTGCTGTTGTCAAAGGCGATTTCCAGCGATACCATTGTGTAGGGGATTCCGTTGACGATGGCGGCGATTGGCGTTATTGTTGGGCTGTAAGTTGGGTGGAAAGTGAGTGCGTCGCCGTACGTGTGTGAGCCGTTGCCATGAATACCCACCCAAAAAACCACGTCCGTCCAGCCATGGAGCGGCGTTCGCTCGTTTGGGACGAAAACGTCAAATGTCAACCGCAAAATTTCCTCTGGCGTTTCGGGATTTTCAGCGTAAAAAGAGGTTGCAGTTACTTCTGTGAGCGGTTCAAAAGCGGTGTAAGCGTTTACGGTCGTTCCGTCAACGTTGATTGGCGTTGTTGGCGGCTCTGGGCGATACACAAACCACAAATTGGCGGAAACTGCCCCTTGTAGATTTCTTGGCAAGGCTTGCTGTCCCCATTCAGGTTCTGGTGGGGTTTCTTGGTCGATTTCCTGTTCGATTTCAATTTCTGCTCCGTTTTCTTGTTCGATTTCTTGGTCGATTTCAGTTTCTGCTCCGTTTTCTTGCTCGATTTCCTGTTCGGTTTCGGTTTCTGCTCCGTTTTCTTGGTCGATTTCTTGTTCGGTTTCTGTTTCTGTTTCGTTTTCTTGGTCGGTTTCTTGTTCGATTTCTTGTTCGATTTCTTGTTCGATTTCTTGTTCGATTTCGGTTTCTGCTCCGTTTTCTTGGTCGATTTCCTGCTCGGTTTCGGTTTCTGCTCCGTTTTCTTGGTCGATTTCCTGCTCGATGTCGGTTTCTGCTCCGTTTTCCTGCTCGATTTCAGTTTCTGTTCCAGTTTCTGCTCCGATTTCCTGTTCAATGTCAACCTCTATTTCTTCCACAGCAACGCCGTTTATCGGCTCGGTTGCGAATGTAGGTTGCACAGAAATTACCGTTAATAGCATGGTTACGGCTATAAAAGCCGCTAGTAAACGCTTTTTCAAGATTGTCAACTCCTCATTTTTTGTAATTGGGCAAATTGCGAAATTTTCACGAAACCGCAACGCCCATCAAAAACCCTTGATATTCCTCAAAAAACCACTCCGCCGCCTTTGTCATGCAGCCGCAAAACTCGTTATCGGCAAAAGTAAACTGAAATTTTACCGAACCGAGGTAATCGCCGACAGCGTAAAGTGTTGCAATCAGCGTGTTTTCCGCCGTCCACGCCGCCGCCGCTATGCAGGGATATTGCGTATCGCAAACGCCGATTGTCTGCCCAAAATATTTCTCTGGAAATAGCTGTTGTTCGTATTGCGACATTCCAAAAATTAGTTCATGCTCGCCGCTGGCGTTTTTGTATTGCAAGCGACAGATTTCTTGGGATTTTTCTTCTTGGGATTTTTCGCCGATTATTAGGCGAATCCACTCAATTTTGGCGGAATTTTCCTGTAAAACGTACGTCCGCCCAGATATTTTTTCGGCAAGCGGAGTTTGCGGCTCGCCAGCAGGGCGCGGCATTTGCAGATTTTGTAGGCAAGTTTGCAGTTTGCCGTACGCATGACTGTTTTCCGCAAGCGGCTCGGCGAGGGTTTTTCCGTTTTTTCCATTTTTTCCAATTTTTCCCATTTTTCCAATTTTCTCAACTTTTTTGGCAAATCGAAAATACATATCCAAAAACATATCGCCAGCACCGTCAATGCCTTGTGTGTCGGCGGTTGCCACTAAAATTGTGTCGTTTTGGCGGTCGCAAACGGCGTATTGTCCGCCCATTCCGTACATGAAAAATCCGCTTTGCCGCAAAATCCACATTTGATAGCCGTAGCCGTGATTGCACTCTAGTCCAAAACTGTTGACGGAGCTGTCTATTTGCTTTGATGTCGCCGCTTTCATGTAATCGGCGCTGATTAGCTGTTTGCCGCCGTGCGCGCCGTTGTTCATGCACAACAGGGCAAACCGTGCCAAATCTTGGGCGGTGCATACAATTCCAGAGCCTGTCCACGAAACGCCCTCTTTTAGCTGTATGCAGTAGGCATCGCTGGAAAAGCCGATTTCGTCAAGCACACGCCGCATATATTGCAAAAGCGGCTTGCCAGCCAGTTTTTCCACGATGGCACAAAGTAGCGTTGTGCCGACTGTATCGTATTGGAAAACTGCTCCAGGCTTGCGTTTGTCGGCTGTGCCTTGAAAAAAAATTGCGAGCGTATCGTAAACCGCCGCCGTGTACGGATAATGGTTGTTGCAGGTTGACATAATCAGCAAATCTCGCACAGTTACCTCTAGGACGTATTTGTGCGGTTGCGGCGGCAAATATTCTGGGAAGAAATCTGCAATTTTGCTGTCTAGCGATAGCTTGCCCTCGTCAATCATAAGCCCCACGGCGGCGGCGGTAAAACTTTTGCTAATGGAGTAAATTCGCTGTTTGCGGCTTTCTGTGAACGGTTGCCAATAGCCCTCTGCCGCAATTTTGCCGTGTCGTAGCAAGATAAAACTGTGCAGGCAAAGTTTTTTGTTGGCGATTTCCGCCAAAAATTCCTCGATTGCACTTGATGGGATTCCAAGGCTTTCTGGTGTTGCGGTTGGTAGTTGATGCATGGTGTCAACCTCCTTTTGCGGAATGGTGGGTTGTTCCGCTGTTTTTTTGGGATTTTTTTGTTGCCTTTGAAAATAGTATATTATGCGGATTTCATTTTGTCAATATGTTTTATAAAATATATTGACAAAATTGGAAATAAATTTTGGGCAAACAAAAAAAGCCGTGGAATTTTGCGAGTTGCGAAATTTTCACGGATTGGGTTGGTTTAATTTGTATGGCATTAAATTTGCCGTTTTTATGCGGTTTTGGCAATGTCAAATGGGACGTTCTGTATTGCAAAAGTTTTTGTATCGGAATGTATGTGCAGTTTGGCGAGAACGTCCATTCCAACAACGCCGTGTACAGCGACATTTTTCCAGTCTAAAAGATTTATGTTAAAATCGGTAAAAGCAAATTCGCCGCCCAACTCTATTCGAGATATTTTTACCATATCAAAATACATAAATCCTGCGGCTGTCATAATAGGCTTTGTGTCTTTTATTATGTCTTCGTATCCCAAAATGCCGCAAGCGACATCTCTTGTGAGGGCTGTTCTTGATGCACCTGTGTCGATCATTAATCGCACCTCGGAATTTATTTTTTTATCTGCTGAGAACGCTATACATCTAACAGTCATTGTCTGCCGTGATTTAACGTCCAATGCTAAGCATAAATCCATAATTATCCAGCCTTTCCATTTTGAATAAACTTGCACTACCCTCTTCGTTAATCAATTTTTTTGTGCAGACAAGTCCCTCTTCTTCAGTATCGTATATACCACGCACTTCACAAGTATCAATGTCGCCATTTTTCCACTCGCTTTTATTAAATAAAACCCATTTTCCTGGGTAAATATCGTATAAATCGTCTAATTTTGCTCGCATAATTGCATCTCCTTTTCTTTGGGGCTGGTCATATTAAGCATAAATTCATAATTATCCAGTCTTTCCATTTTGAACAAACCTGCGTCGCCCTCTTCTTCGGTGTCATATACGCCATGCAATTCACAAGTGTCAGTACGTCCGTTTTTCCAATCTCCTTTGTTAAACAAAACCCATTTTCCTGGGTAAATATCGTATAAATCGTTTAATTTTGCTCGCATAATTGTATCTCCTTTTGGAAAATTTTTTACTGCACCACTTGATAATACTAACACTTTTTATTTTCGCTGTCAATAGGCAAAAATAAATTTTTTTGACAAAC
>JGI24700J35501_10930217_pt1 | contig 12223 bp, 13 predicted proteins | sample TergutTh196P1_FD_35501 | JGI IMG/M metagenome (IMG submission 35501) | reverse complement strand
TTAGCTTTATAACAAAAACACCCCCCGCCGCTGTACTCATAAAAAAGGCTGTGGGGATAGAGTCCGGCTCAGCTGTACCAAATTTAACAAAAGTTGCTACCATATCTAACGCTGATTTGGAAAAAATAGCTGCCACCAAAATGGAAGATTTGAATGCCGCCAATTTGGAAACGGCAAAAAGCATGATAGCCGGCACTGCCCGAAGCATGGGCATTACGGTAGAGGGTTAAAAATTCTTTAGGAGGAAATAATGAAAAGAGGAAAGAAGTACAAAGAAAAAGCACAGCTAGTAGACAAAATATCTCTTTACGACCCAAAAGAAGCAATAGACCTTGCCTGCAAAGCATCCTTTGCTAAGTTTGACGAAACAGTAGAAACCCATATACGCCTTGGGGTGGATGGCAGACATGCGGATCAGCAGGTGCGTGGTGCAGTTGTGTTACCAAACGGCACAGGCAAAAAGGTAAAGATATTGGTTTTCGCAAAGGCAGACAAGGCAAAAGAAGCAGAAGATGCCGGTGCTGACTATGTTGGTGCAGAAGATATGGTTGCAAAAATCCAAAACGAAAACTGGTTCGATTTTAACGTGGTTGTTGCCACTCCGGACATGATGTCTGTTGTTGGGCGGTTGGGTAAGGTTTTGGGCCCAAAGGGGTTAATGCCTAATCCAAAAGCCGGAACTGTTACGGCAGATGTTAAAAACGCCATAGCGGAAATAAAATCCGGTAAGATAGAGTATCGTTTGGATAAAACCAATATTATTCATGTACCCATTGGCAAAGTTAGCTTTGGTAATGACAAATTGCAAGAAAATTTTGCAACTTTGATTGGTGCTATAATAAAAGCGAAACCTTCTGCTGCAAAGGGTACATATCTACGTAGCGTTAGTGTTTCCACTACAATGGGGCCCGGTGTTAAAGTGAACCCACTGCGAGCTAACGAAGCGGCGGGCTAAACAATGATAGCCACAGGCTCGTTGTTACTCTATATTTTGAATATATAAATTTCTCCATAGACAGTAGGAGCTTAGGGATTAACAAATTCCCTCAAGCGTAATCGACCGGGTTTCTGTGTAAGCCCATATCCTACCGAGGATGCTTTTATTGCTTTTTTGTGTAAAGCCCCTACTGTTTGTGAGGGGCTTTTTATAGTGGAGTGTATTTTCACCCACACTAATTGATTATAGCAAAGGAGGTGAAAAAGACAAATGCCAAAAATTGAGCAAAAGCAAGTTGTAATAAATGAAATAAAAGGCAAATTGGACAAAGCTGTTTCTGTTGTTTTGGTAGATGCCAGAGGCGTTACTGTAGAGCAAGATACTGTTTTGCGACGCAAGTTTAGAGAAGCTGATGTAGACTACAAAGTTTATAAAAACTCCATGTTGGAGTTTGCTGTAAAAGATACTCAGTTTGAAGGGCTTGGACAATATTTGGTTGGCCCTACAACCATTGCCCTTTCTTATGGAGAAGCTACAGCGGCTGCAGCAATAATAGCAAAGGAAAGCAAGACAGTAAAAGCACTGGAGTTTAAAGCAGGTTTTGTTGACGGAGTGCTATATGACGCAGTGGGCATAGAAACCATCGCTAACATTCCACCAAAAGAAGAACTGCTTTCCCGACTGCTCGGCTCTTTCAAATCGCCAATGTCTACATTTGCAAGGCTTATTGACCAAGTGGCACAGAGCAAAGCGGAGTAGTAAAAACCAATTCGCACACACATAAATAAAACAAACAATGATGAAAATAAAACGAAAATAAAAAAGGAGATAATATAATGGCAAAATTAACAATTGACGAAATAATCGCAGCAGTTAAGGAACTAACTGTGTTGGAGCTTAACGACCTAGTAAAAAAAGCTGAAGAGGAGTTTGGTGTTTCTGCTGCTGCCGGCATGGTAGTAGCTGCTGCCGGCGGCGGTGCTGCTGCGGCAGAAGAGGAAAAAACAGACTTTGACCTAGAACTTACTGCTGTTGGTTCAGAAAAAATAAAAGTAATAAAAGCCGTTAGGGAAATAACCGGTCTTGGCTTGAAAGAAGCAAAAGAAGCAGTTGATGGTGCACCAAAAATTCTTAGAGAGGGTATACCAAAAGATGAAGCCGACAAACTTAAAGCCAAGTTGGAAGAGGTTGGAGCACAGGTTACACTCAAATAATTGTAAAAAAGGGATATATTACAGTCCTTTCAGTTATAGCGTATAGCGAATCGATCTTTTTTGAAGGGTATTGCGTAGCTTTAATGTTTTAAAGTAGCTGCGCAATGCCTTCGGTGGTTAATATATTATATAGCTGAAGGAGTTTTAAATGTGTGCCGAAAGTGTAGTAGGTAGAATATTGATTTTTACAGTTTTATTTTTAGTTGCAGGTTTTTTGATTCTAATAAAAGGTGCAGATATATTTGTTGATGCAAGTGTTCAAATAGCTCGTATTTTTAAAATACCAAACATCATAATAGGGCTAACTATAGTAAGTTTAGGGACAGGCGCACCGGAGATAACGGTTAGCCTGTTGGCTGGCATTCAGGGAAATAGCCATTTGGTAATGGGCAATTTAGTAGGGTCAAATATTTTCAATACAATGTTTATATTGGGTATATGCGGGTTAATTGCACCATTAAAGATAAATTTCAAACAGATAAAGTGGGATTTTGTTGCTTCTGTGTTAGCTGCCATAGCCGTGCTTGCAATACTAATTTTGAGCGAAGCATATATACCGCGGTTTGTCGGTGGTCTGCTTTTGATTGGGTTTACCGCTTACATGTCATACACAATACGCCACAATATGGCGAATTCTGATGATAAAAGCACAGAAAAACCAAGCAAATCTAAGTTGAGCAGTGTGGTGTTTTGTTTGCTTGGTTTGGGGATGGTAATAGGAGGAGCACACCTTGCTGTAGAAAATGCAATTACTATCGCAGAGAGCTTGGGAGTTTCTGAACGTGTTATAGGACTTACTATAATTGCAATAGGCACAGGGTTGCCGGAGCTAATGACATCTGTTGTTGCGTTCAAAAAGGGGCAAGGAGAGATTGCATTAGGTAATATAATAGGGTCAAATGTTTTGAATTTGCTACTTGTGCTAGGCTTAACAAGTGCCATAAGTTTAATATATGTGGATCCTGCATTTATAATAGACACCGTTTTCTTGGTTATAGTGAGTATAATCACATTAGTTTTTATTTACACAGGCCAAAAAGTTACCCGTTGGGAAGGTGCATTATTAATGGGTCTATATATTGGCTACATGGTGCTTTTGATTTAAAACCAAAGCCCAAAAACAATAATCAACACATAACCAAGCACATAGCTACCATTAAACAGCACCATATTTTTTAAAGAATACACAAAACTAAAAGGTTGAGGAACTATACCCCTGTGAGCCTTTAAGTTTTTGTGTATTTTTGGTAGTGTGGCAAAAGTGATTAGCACAGGCCAACCAAAAACCTCAAAAAATACACCAATCAATATTATAACGTAACAGGCATACATCAAAACAGAAAATAATATTATACCCGCTTTTGTCCCTATGTAGTATACGAGGGTGTAGCGGTGGTTTTTAATATCTGATTGCAAATCCCGCAGGTTGTTTTCTAGCATAATATTTGCTATTGTAAATACAATGGGCAATGATGCCAGTAGCATGGCAAGCACAGCCCATAAACTACCCGTAACCAAAAACGTGCCTTGCGCAAAATCTATATCTACAAAAAAAACATTTGGGCTGATTGTGTTTATGTATACAACCATCGCAAAAATGCCTAGCCCCATTGTGAAACCGCTAAACAACTCCCCAAGGGGCATACGAGAAAGAGGTACGGGGCCAAATGTGTAAAACACACCAATAAAACAGCACACCAACCCCATAAACAAAAGTGCCCATCCCGTAAAATAAACAAGGATAAACCCAAGAGTAGCAGAAACAGTTATCATAAAAATTATAAGACCTGCAACCAACCCTTGGGAAAGGTTTTCTCGTCCTATCACATTTTCTTTGTACTTATAATTATCAGACTTTGCTTTCACAAAGTCCATGTAATTGTTTATTGCTGTTACTGTCATATCAAAAATTATCATTGCCACAAAAAACAGGGCAGTGTATCCCAAGTTAAAAGAGTTAAAATATGTAACAGAAAATAAAACTCCAACAACAAAGGGAATTACACTCGCAATTTTTGTTTTTATTTCTACAACTTCTAAAAAATTTCTAAATGTCATAAAACGAACCGTTTCTAGCTTTCAAGCAAAATGGCAATTTCCTTCATCTTTTCCGGTACATTAACGCTTTGTGGGCAGTCGTCAACACAAATGCCGCAATCTGTACATGCAGCCGCATTCTTGTTTTTGTCTATTGCCTTATAACTTGTTGTGAAGGTGTACATTGATCTAGTTTCCAAAAAGCCGTTATACATCATCAAAATTTTAGCTATAGGAATTTCGACCGGGCAACGAGAGCAATAATCGCACTCTGTACAAGGAACACGAGACATTTCGAGCAATTTTTTTGCTACGGTATCAACAACTTTTAGCTCCTCTTCAGACAACGGTTTCATCTTTTTGATTGTTTTAATATTGTCTTCTACTTGCTCCAAATTGGACATACCACTTAACACGTTTACCACTTCCGGTAGATTTAAAAGCCAGCGAATCGCCCAAGATGCCTGGCTTACGTTTGGGTTAGCTTCTTTTAAAATATTTCCTATGTTTTCCGGCAAACGAGACAACATGCCTCCTCGCACAGGCTCCATTGTAATAACAGGCTTTTCGTATTTTTTTATAATTTCAAACTGGTCTTTAGCCCAGCCTTTCGCCCAGTCAAAATAGTTTAACTGCAATTGTACAATATCAAAGTGGCTATGGTATTGTTCCATTATAGTTCCCAAATCTTCTGTGTTGCCATGGTAGGAAAACCCTGGGATTTTGATTTTGCCTTGTTCGCGCATTTTTTTCAAAAACTCATAACTTCCCATTTCTACATGTTTTTCGTTTTTTTCGCCGTCTATTGCATGTAGCAGATAAATATCAAAATAGTCCACACCACATTTTTCGAGCTGGTCATTAAAAATTTTCTCAACATCTTCTTTTTTGTTTACGTTCCAAATGGGGAGTTTGTCAACCAACAAATAATCTTCCCTCTTGTAGCGTTTTGTAATAGCTTCTTTAACTGCAAGCTCCGACTTTCCGTCATGGTATCCATAGGCTGTGTCAAAATAGTTATACCCCGCTTCCATATAGGCATCTACCATAGCTATTGTTTCTTCTATGTCTATTGCCCCTGTTGTGGCTGGTAATCTCATGCAGCCGAATCCCAAAATAGGTATGTTGTGTTTTTTAGCAAATTCTTGTGTTTTGTTCATTTTTGTAATCCTTTCACTAATAGTTGATTATAGTTACAAATCCAACATATATTATATTATAACATGTTTTAAGTGTTTATAGCAAATTTTCGTTAACAAAAAACGAAAATTCCCCTCTTGTTTTGTTCATATCGGCTGTTGTGTATAGCAAATTATAGCTATTCCACTTAATTTTATTTTAAAAAGGGCTAGAATTAAGTGGAATAGCTATATAATTTATTTATTAAAAATATTTCTCGGCAGAAAAAAATTTAAAGATTGCCAAACATGGGGCAAATATGTTAAAATTATAAAAATTACAGCAATAGTGATTTTGCAAGCACCAATGGAAAATCAGGAAAAAATGTGAAGCGAATTGCAGGGGTATTTTTCACATTAATCAAAACACCCATAGGAGGCATAAAGTGAAAAAAATTGCAATACTTACGAGTGGCGGTGACGCCCCTGGTATGAACTCCGTTATTAGAGCGGTTGTGCGGAGTGCGGTAAAAGAAAATTTGCAAGTAACCGGTATACGGCGTGGTTACGAGGGTCTTATTTCCGGTGATATTGAAGAAATGCGAGCAGACAGTGTTTCCGATATATCTGACCACGGCGGAACAATGCTGCTTTCTGCCCGTTGCGAGGAAATGAGAACAGAACAAGGTCTCAAAAGAGCTTACGAAATGGCAAAAATTTTTTCTTTTGATGCTCTTGTTGTCGTAGGCGGTGACGGTTCGTTTACCGGAGCAAAAAAACTCTCGGAGCTAGGGTTAAATGTTATAGGTATACCCGGCACAATAGATTTGGACATGCCCTACACAGAATATACTGTTGGTTTTGATACGGCAGTAAATACCGGCATGGAAGCCATTAGCAAAATCCGTGACACCACCTTTTCTCACGAGAGGGTTAGTATTGTAGAAGTAATGGGACGCAACTGCGGTGCAATCGCAATGTGGTGTGCTGTTGCTTCCGGTGCCGACGAGGTTTTAGTGCCGGAGGTACGGGACAAAAAGCCCGAAGACGTTATAAAACAAATATTGACCAACCGTGCTAAAGGTAAAAAGCACAACCTTATTGTTGTTGCAGAAGGAATCGGTAAAAGTCAGGAACTCGCAAGCAAAATAGAAGAAATTACTGGTATTTCCTCTCGCGCAACTATTTTAGGGCATTTGCAACGAGGAGGCGCACCGTCGGCTGTAGATAGGATACACGGCTCTGCCATGGGTAATTTTGCAGTAGAAATACTGATTGCCGGAGAAAAAAACCGTGCAATAATGGTAAAAGACGGTAAATATGGCCATATGGATATAGAGCAAGCTCTCGAGCAAACACCCGTGTTTGACCAATCAATGTACAACAGGGTAAGGAATTTGTCCCTAACTGGCTAAATTTTTTAATTTTTTGACTTTTAAACTTTCAAACAAAACTTTTTAAGGAGGCAGAAATGCGTAAAACAAGGATAATATGCACCATAGGACCAGCAACAAGCACTGTGGAGATAATGAAAGAGCTTATTGAAAGTGGTATGAATGTGGCTCGTTTTAATTTTTCCCATGGTAGCCACGACAGCCACAGAGAAATGGCCTCAAAAATGAAACAGGCCATAAAAGAAATGGATGCCCCTGTAGCCCTTATGCTTGACACAAAAGGGCCCGAAATACGCATAAAGAGCTTTAAAGATGAAATTGTAGAGCTGGAAGAAGGGCAAAAATTTACAATAACCACACGAGATATAGTTGGCGACAAAACTATCGTGGCTGTAACATACCCTGGGTTGCCAAAAGATGTAAAAAAAGGCGGCCGTATTTTGGTAGACGATGGTTTAGTGGAACTCTTTATCGAGGACATACAAGACACAGATATTCATTGCAAGGTTCTTAACAGTGGTATCTTAAAAAACAATAAGGGCGTTAACTTGCCGGAGTTTGACGTTAGTTTACCTGCTCTTACAGAAAAAGACATTAGCGACATAAAATTTGCAATAAAAGAGGACTTCCAACTTATAGCAGCAAGTTTTATTCGTTCTGCCTCTGACGTTAAGCAAATACGTCAGGTGTTAAAAGAAAACAACGGTTCGCACATAAAAATAATGGCAAAAATAGAAAATCACCAAGGTGTTAATAATATAGACGAAATACTAAAGGTTGTAGACTATGTTATGGTAGCCCGAGGTGATTTGGGTGTGGAGATTAACCCCGAAGAAGTTCCATTGGTGCAAAAGGCTCTGATACAAAAGTCAAATGCAGCCGGCATACCGGTTATTACCGCCACGCAAATGCTGGAGTCTATGATAGAAAAACCGCGCCCAACTCGTGCCGAAACAAACGACGTGGCAAACGCCATATTCGACGGCACAGATGCTATTATGCTTTCGGGAGAAACCGCCAATGGCAAATATCCGCTAGAGGCCGTTCGTATGATGGCTCGTATTGCCCTAAAAACAGAAGGCTCTATAGAATATAACACAAAGTTTAAAAATGACAGTGGAAGAGATGGGGAAATGACCCCAACCGATGCTATAGGTTACGCTTCTTCCGCTATTGCCAGAGATATTGGTGCAAATGCCATAATCACCCTTACAGAGTCCGGTTTTACCGCTCGCATGATAAGTAAGTTTAGGCCCATTACCCCAATTATCTCCATTACCCCAAACGAGGTAGTGTACAAACAGATGGCGTTGGTGTGGGGTGCTACTCCTCTTATGACAGGAAAAGCCGCTAACACAACACAGCTTTTAGAGTTTGCTATGGAAACTGTTACAAAAAGCGGGCATGTAAAAAAAGGCGACACAGTTGTTATTGTGTCCGGTATGCCTGTTGGTATTGCCGGCACAACAAATAATATCAGGGTTCATGTTATTGGCGACGATATTTAAAAAACTAGCCATAACTGACCAACATTAATTCAGCGTTCGACTTAAAAATCGCTTGTCGATTTTTAAGTCGAACCGCTACACTCAAAGCTACATTAAAGAGGTAATGAAATGAAAACGGTATTTAGTGGCATAAAGCCCACGGGAAATTTGGGGCTTGGCAATTACCTTGGTGCATTTAAGGCATGGGGAAACTTACAAAATGAATATACCTGTATATATTCTGTTGTAGATTTACATGCCCTAACAATAAGAAACGATCCGCAGACCCTAAAAGAAAACAGCAGAAAAATCATTATGCTGTACATGGCTGCGGGTATAGATCCACAAAAGAGTATAATCTATCTGCAATCTCATGTTCCGGCTCACAGTCAGCTGAGTTGGATACTGGGTTGCCATAGCTACATGGGCGAGTTAAGCCGCATGACCCAATACAAAGAAAAGTCTGAAAATAACGAAAATGTTAACGCCGGGCTGTTCACCTATCCGGTTTTAATGGCAGCAGATATTTTGCTGTATAACACCCATGTTGTGCCTGTTGGAGAAGATCAAATACAACATGTGGAGCTTGCTCGGGATATTGCTTTGCGTTTTAATAATATATATGGTAATATACTTGTTGTGCCGGAAGCAAAAACTGCAAGCAAGTTAACAGCACGGCTTAAAGGTTTGCAAAACCCCACAAAAAAAATGGATAAATCCACAAAAGACCCTCTGGACACTATTTTTTTGTTGGACACAGAGGCGGAGATTACAAAAAAGATTAAGCGAGCCGTTACCGATTCTGAAGCGCGTGTATATTACGACACAGAAAACAAACCCGGCATTAGCAATTTGCTCGCAATTTACGCCGCCATCACAAACAAAACAATAGAAGATAGTGAGCTGGATTTCCAAAACAAAAGTTATGGTGATTTTAAACAATCCCTTATAGAGGTCGTTCTTGGGGAGCTAAACCCTTTACAAAAGGAGTTCAACCGCCTAAGCCAAGATACGGCATATGTAGACAATATAATAATCAAAAATGCCCAAAGAGCCGAGGAAATAGCAGAAAAAACTCTTGCAAAAGTGCAAAATGCCTTGGGTATAGGAAAGTAGGAAAGTTCTGAATAAATCAGTAAATATTGATTAAGTCAAGTAAGCGTTGAAAAACTAGGGCAAATGTGGCACATAGTCTATTAACTTAATTTTCGTACGCCCGGAAAGGAGGGGCTTTTTATGTTTAGAAACTGCCCAAAATGTGGCAAGGTCTTTCATTATATAAACAGTCCTGTATGTGACGGTTGCATTAAGGAAGATCAAGATGTATTTGAAAAAGCGCGTCAGCACTTAAAGGAAAACCCGGGCATTAGCCTCATTAGGCTAGCAAAGGAAACAGATATTGACACAAAAAGAATCCTGCGCTATATAAGGGATGGCAAGTTGGAACTAATGAATCCTGAAATTGAGTGTGAAAAATGTAAAGCTAAAATCATCTCCGGTCGTTTTTGCCAAGAATGTGTGGAAAAAATGGGGAAAAGAGCTTTTGAGGCTGTAGCAAAAATTAAAGCGGAAAAAGTGGAAGCAAAACCAAAACCGCAAGAACGAACCCCGGAAAGGATGCACACCGACAGAAGACGAAGCTAAGAACCATAAGTCAGGGGAGAGAGGGCAGGGAACCAAAGGTGTAAAGTGTAAAAAGAAAGCAGATAAAACAGGGGACAGAAGCTAGGCTTCTGATCCCCATCTGTACGGCGTTTATGAAAAATCATAAAAAATTAAGCAATGTTAGTGTATTTATTGTGTGCATACCAACCTGCATGGATGCCCGCAGAGCAACTTCTGCTGCCAAAAGGCGTGTGGTTGCGTCTGCTATATCTATACCGATGTTTTGGGTGTATAGCTCGGTAAAGATAAGATTATCGTCTACTAACCTTCCCCCTATCATCTCCAACCGTGACATCCTTGTGCCAAGATCTGTGTGCTGACCGGAAATTATCTCGGAGTGCCCCTCAAAACGACCAATAAAGTTGTTAAAAAAGTCGTCTGTTACAGTTTCCATCATTGATGTTTCTCGTTGCAAAAAGTCATTTACTGCTCTGTCAAGTTCCTCTCCTTCGTAGCCCGCTGCCGCAAATGCTTCCCGCACATCATCGGGATGGCTGGTAGTCATACCTCTAATATCGCCTATAAGCCCTCTAAGATCGGCGAAAAACTGTGGTGTAACAGTGTTCATTGCAAGCACATTCATCGGCATTGTAGAGTGTACGCCAAACTCAAACTCCATGTCTTGGCTTTCCATGTGAAATTCCAAATCCAACCCGGGGGGCATATCAAGTGATCTCATCCATGTGCCTGACATAAACACGAGCGGGTTCATATCCCCGCGAGAAAACCCTGTTTGATTGTACGTTACTGTTATTCGTCCAACACCGGGTCCAACGGCAGGATCTTCAAACAAGTCGTCAAAATTTTCCCTGTTCAAAGTTATAATGTCGCCCGTTTCGGGATCGTGATAAATCCCGTCAGTCATTGCGTAAAAGTCTATTTCTCCGTCTTGGGGACCGCCGCTAATACGGGGCAGTACTTGGGCAGCGACCCCTCCCACATTAACGGTACTACTACCGGCAGCGTCGAGATCGCCGTTGTGCGGTAGTCTTATACGGTGGATCTGCACCACACGAAACTCCTCTGTGCCGGTGGGCGGGGAGTCCGGATGGCTTCTATCCAACATATATGTTGTTTCCATATGCTCCCTGCCAAATGTTAGTGTTAAATCGTGAAATGTAAAGTCGTTATCACGTACAAAAAATGCCGGTTGGTTTGTGCGCAAGCCGGAAAAAATATAGCGCCCTGCAAACGTTGTGTTCATTATGTCTTTTTTTTGCTCAAGTAGCTGCTCAAGTTCCCTGGCTATAATTTGCCTGTCAGACAGAATCTCTACCGCATCTACCCTGTTTATAAGATCGTATATACGTCTCATAACATCTTCCAAATCTGACATAGCCCCCTCTGTGTACTCAGTCCAAGATTGGGCTTGGTCTACATTGCGCTGGTGCTGTTCGATCTGGCTGAGAGCGTTAGAAAAGCGCAAGTGGCGGGTGGCAATAAGGGGGTTTTCGGAAGGGGTGCCAATGCGTTTGTTAACGGCTATTTGGTTCATTAACCTGTTGGCGGCAAGCTGGTTGCGATTAATGTTGCCCCGCATTGTGTTGCTTATCATTAAATTTGTAATACGCATAGTTTTCAACTCCTGTAATTACTGTAATTGCCTGTCTATCTTCGTCTTTATTACTCGTTTTTGCTGATTATCTTTTTTATTTTTTTCTTCCCTATAACTCTTTATCGACAAATTTTATTGTAGGGTTTACAGCAAAAATTGTTGGATGTATATATGAAAAAATGAGCGAACTGCTTCAAATGGCGGGAACTCATTGACTGCCACCTTTGTTATTTAGTGTTATATTAACTTCCAAACCCAAACTTCGAGCCAATTTTGTAATGAAATCTAAAGAGGGATTGTACGAGCCGCTTTCAAAACGAGAGATATTAGACTTTTGTGTACCAGCCCTCAATGCCAATTCTTCTTGTGTGATATTTTGCTGATTGCGAGCATCAATAATTTGGGCTATTAGATCATATCGTGGCTTCAATTTTTCGTATTCCATCTTAAATTCTTCATCCATCATAAGCCTATTATGGATTTCGTCAAATTTAGCACCTGCTCTAGTCATCTTTACACCTGCTTTCATAATCTTTTTTATAGTTCAAAGCTCGCTCCAATTCACGCTCAGCCGGTTTGTTAGGTTTTTTAACAAAGCCATGCAAAAGTACAAATTTATTTTTCTCGAATAGGAAGTAAAATATCCTTGTTATATCGGATGAAAACTTTTCAATTATCATGAGTTCCGCAACAATTCTTCAATACGCCCAAACAATGCCAAATCCACGGTATTCATGCGAAAACGGTCAAATCCAACGGCGGATTCCCATTCAAATAAATGCTCGTTTGTCAAATATGTAGATTCGATGCCCAAAG
>JGI24700J35501_10930218_pt1 | contig 12229 bp, 15 predicted proteins | sample TergutTh196P1_FD_35501 | JGI IMG/M metagenome (IMG submission 35501) | reverse complement strand
ATCGTTCTATGTATTGTTTGTGTGTAAATGTGTACTGTACTTCTGCCACCGGGTGACAACCCAATTGCAGTTAACAAATATATATCATATCATATCAAACAAAATTTTGCACTCTGCTTATGAATTGGTTAATTCAGGAAAAAATGTTTACCTATTTTTATAATAAATTTAGGCCTGTGAATCGCATGCACTATACAAAACATGGTGTAAATAGTGCATTACTCACATAATTCTGGTTGCTACAAAAGGTCTGTGGCACCTTGGATCACTGTTTTATCACAACACACAGTATTCACAATTGGGGTCATTTACAATTTTACTTTGGTGTGATATTCCGCAAAACAAGGGACCATGCACAGGCCCACATCACATCTGGCGCAATTATACACTGTGCCCTTTACCTGGCCATGAGAAGAACACACAGCAGCGCAGTTGGGTGGTTGATTTCGCTGGCCAGGGTTTGTTATGGCGACTCTCAAGTCGCAAAACATTTTTTGCGCCTGCATTTGATCTTCCAACCAATCTGGGGGTGGGGCGAAATTCCTCACCAGAAGGAGCTTGAAATATCTGTGGGTATATTTATCCCCACATGAAGATAACAGTAAACAACTGTTGATTACTGTTAGAACCAAAAGAAGGAAAAACAGTTTCGTGGTCCACTTGAAGGTACATCGACTCATTGAATGAATAGCTGTTAGCCATACAATTAGAACTGTCAACATAATCCATGTGCCGATTGTACCGTTCCACGATGTGAGGTTTCACGCGGCAGTTGCTGTCATCACAAAAATTTCCTTCTGCTGGTGGTGGGTCCATGTTAGTCAGCATGTAAACTTCTCATCTGTCCTTCCAAACTAATGTGGTCAAACCTCCCCTAGTCCTCACCCTTATTTCACACCTTTTCAATTTCAGTTGTTTTGGTCCAAAGTCACGGGGCATGTCGTTCCTGTTCGGCCATACTGTCCCGCACAAATTTATTTTATGTCCGTCCAAGTAATCAAAAAGTCTTGGGGATGAAAAGAAGTTGTACATAAATATTTTGTCCTAAGCCTTCAACTCTGCAAGTCAAATGTCTAAGAGTTGCGTGTTTTGCAGTCATCAGTGGCAGAGTGTGAGTCTCTACCCAAGTACACTCTCAAGTCATATATATACCCTGATTCATCACAAAGTTTGTAAATTTTGATGCCAAAACATTTTCTTTTCTTTGGAATGCACTGCCTGAAGATAACCCTGTCCTTGAATTTTACATTTATCTCATCCACTGCCAAATGCTCCGAGGGGTTACAGAATTTAGCATAAGCCTCGTTCAGTTTGTCAAAGACAGTCCTTAGTTTCCAAAGTCGGTCATATTCTTCACCTTCGTCAGGTCTCTGTGAATTGTATGCAGAATGCAGAAAATGCAGTATCTGTAAAAATCTGTCTCGTGTCATGGTCTCACCATAAAATGGATTGTGTAGCTGTCTCAGTCTCAACCAGTAGTCATGTAGTGTGTCTGTCAATGCATGTCCCATCTGCAGAGTTAAGGCAACGAAAGTCATCATGTCCGGCAATGTAATGTCAGGCATCGGGCGGCTAGGTCTGGCTTGTGTGTCTAAGTGTTGCTGGGAGTATACATTGGGCTGTTCTACCAGATGAAAAAGTTCTGAGAAAAACATCAACACAGAGAGTGGCGAGCTGTTTTTGTTGGTGTGTGGAGCCTCAATTTTTTTCACACCTTTTGCTGGACTGACAAAAGGATGAATATTTATGTTCCTTCCTTGAGGCGTTTCCCAGGTTAGTAATCCGCCACTTGTTGCAGCCTCCTCCTTCTTCTTCTTCTTCTAAATAATCTTTAACATTGCTAGCCCCAGCACCTGATTCCAAGTCGATGTCAGCAACCAGTATTTTACTCATGACTTCCTCCTCAAGTTTGATTTTTTCCAGGCCATTGCTCGAGACCTACAATCGTCTGCCTTGTTTAGATGCCCATGTATGACTGGGCAAAGTTACAGAAACCTAATGCCTCTAAGATATGAACATCTTCTACAGTGACAACAAAACTGATCTAAAACTACAATGTGACTACTATATAAAATTCCTGCTATTTGAGGGTGCTCAAGATGTTTGTAGTAGATTGACGGCGGTTTGTCACATGTTACTACCCCACAACCCCTACAGATTACCCCAGCACTACAAGAGGCACATCTGTGGGCCCTCCTGTAGATGTAAACATAGATTTTTGTCAATATCTCTGAGTTTTGAGCGTTAGTTTTGTCTGAATTACATGGGTACAGTACGCCAATGACAACCTTTCTGGTCAACAAAAAGTGCTCGTTTCATAGGCCAGTGTTGATATTTCAACCCACAGTGAATTCTAGTGCAAGCGATAAACAAAGCTAGCAGTGTCTGAACCTTATTAGTCAGCTGGGGCAAAATGCATAGTTACTATGTGTCGACATATAAATCAGGGTATGTGGAGTGGTTTAGGAGGTGGAGGGTGTACATTCTGGCTCCACAAGGAACCAGGACCTTCAAGGGCCCTGCAGCTTAGCAAGCCACTGCAGTTGATCGGATAGGAGTGAACAAAATTCCTCCAAACTTTGATACACTGTTCGCGACATCTTTATAAGTCGTTCAGCAACATAAAGGGCTCACTGCGTGACATCTTTAGAAGTCGTTCAGCAGCAAAGAGTTAAAAAAGAAGAGATGGTGAGACGGTAAGAAAGAGTGGAGGTTTTTTCTTACTGGCCTCTATAAAAAAACAAAGCTGACAAACGATGAAGAAAATATTTCAAATTCTACATTTACAATAATGTTGCAACTTTTCTAACCTTTTATACATATGTATGTACCATTTCCTACCCACACACACAAACTGTCATGACACAGCAGCCTGACACTTGTACATAGTATTCTGAAGGATGTTTGTATGAATTCAGTCTGATCACCTATCCTCAGCTACAGTTTTCATGGTTTTCCTGCATTCTTCAAAGTAGGTACTGGACCAGTGGAGCATGGACACACACTACCTTCTCCTGTGCCCTTCCCAAATCATTTTACCATTTACTTGACATTAAATAACCATAACAGCTAAAAGCATCATTAAATTCAGCAACAAAAATTCTGACACATTGTGTCATGCAAGCAGACAAATGCCAGACTTCTACCAGCAACTGGCAAATTTCTTCTCTGAAACATTCTACCAGTCTAACTAAATTTTCAGTTTTTATCAACAATGGAATTTGCTAATGAACTTCAGCAGCAGTGTAAAATAAAGGAACTGAATTACTTTTACATTGTATGTGTAGTTAGCTTTAAAACCATTTTGATTTGCAAGGTGTTAAAGATTACATTGTACATTAACATTCAAATATTCATATACAAAAAAGTTTCTGGAAAATGTTTATTCCAATATTGTACACAACAGTTACACACCTGGTGATCTCTGGGTAAGATACCAGGACTGCATTGAGTAGGACCTTCAAGCAAATATGTCTGCAGAATTTCATGCTCACATATTGAACCTCCACCTCTTCCATACATAAAACTCCGAGAATGCAAAGAATAATGACCCATGGTTTGGAAGCCACATTCAAATGGAGGTCTCCACTGTTAATAATCATTTTTATCATTACACTATTACCAGAGGTAGCAGAATCTGTCTATTGGGTGCCCCACCTCAGCAACAGATTCCATACCCTTGCCTCGGTCAGCAGACACCAGAAAGATCCAAAGTGACTATATACAGACGAATTAGACATACAACATAATCACCTTTATTGACAAGAAGTTCAGTTTACTCTCTGTAGCAAGAGCTTTTGCAATCATTGTTTTTGAACATCCTGGAGGTCCAAACATTAGAACACCTCGTGGAGGAGAAATTCCAAGTCGAGTGAAAGCTTCAGGGTGCTTCAATGGCCACTCCACAGCCTGGCATAACTTCAGTTTCAGTTCATGTTGTCCACCAATGTCACTCCATTGTACCTATAAAAATATTATAGAACAAATTCTCAATTTTGCACTGAACTACAGCAGAGTGATGTGAACAGCAGGATACAGTTTGTGAACAATACAGATGGACACACAAAAGCTGACAAAAAATGCACCCACATTTAAGCACAGATACTAAAAAGGAAGAAATTAGTAAATGGCAATTCCTTACTACAGAAGCTTCCATCTCAGAGATAAATTCTTTCACCAACATCCAAGCAAGAAGAACCCAGAAAACATTGGGGAGAAAGACATCAATAGCAGGTACATTTTCTCAAAATTCCTCTTAAAAAGCTTCACGTACATTTGGCACGTCAATGAGGACTTCTCTCATGGCACTCGGTTTCACCTGTGTCACAGCCCAGAGAATATCTTCCATGCTGACAATCATGGAGTCACTGGCACACAGACCATCTCCTGAACTAGTCCTCTTAAAGGCATGAATAACAGCATGAGAACAAAGTGATGCCAAGTCTGCCCCCACAAAACCATGAGCTGAATATGCCACATCCATCAGCTCATCTTTGGTTATTGTATGTGATGTTCTAGACAAAAGTTTGTGCAGAATATCAAGCCGAGCACTGGAACTTGGTACACTGATCTCAATTTCTCGGTCCAGTCTGAAAGCAGTGAATTTCTTACAATTAACATGTAATAAGAATGGACAGCAAAGGGAAAACAAGAAGAGCATTAAAACTAAATCATAAGGGACAGAGGCCTAAGGATCAACTTCAAACAAAGCTTGCCCAGATACTGGAGGACATCAAAATAGAGAAGAGAGTTTGCGTGAAATTGGAAAGACAGAACAGATTGGAGACTTTGATGTGGGAAGAGGAGAAGGAGAAGTTAGCATATGCCCATTGTACCTGCCAGGTCGCCTCAGGGCAGGATCTATAGCATCTGGTTTGCTGGTTGTTGCAATAACCAGAACAGCCTTCTTATCTCCTCCCTCAGATGATGGTAAAGGATGATGTAATCCATCTAACAGGGTAAGCACTGTTGACACTACTCGCTTATCCTGTTCAGAACCTCCACTCCCATCACTGCCTCGTTTGGGGCATAATGCATCAACCTGAAACAGTAAGACACACCACTCTACTACAGGCACATGAATTGGCTGAAGGTTCCAAAGTTGTCCAGTTTAACTTGTTTTACTGACACTCATTTTGCAGAACTAACGTGAATATCTCACATGAATATATGTATATACCTGCAAGACAAGTGTAGACTTTTAACCATCTATCATTTCCTGACAAAATTTAAGCAGACCACTCTCATTCATTACCCATGTAGAGACAAGACATTTTCTCTTATCCATACCCACCCAGACCAGCTTTTCGCCCAACCAGCATTCTGTATAAAGGGTACTGGGGCTCTTTCCCAGTGAAAAAGGGGCCAAGGAATGGTGTCAATCACCCACCTCCATCTAGCATTGAGGTTAAGAATGAGTATAGCTATTCCTCTAACCCCTCTGTGCCTGAATAGTATGTCACGGCAAGAACTTTTACTCTCAATATAATGGAAAATTACTTGAATGAAGAAAGTGCCAAGTTAATTGAAAAAGAAAATTCTTATATGAAACCACAAACTACAGTAAGACAAGAGTTTCATATGGCTAGCACATATACTAAAAGAAGACTCAGTTGCTAGTTACTAATAATTTCAATCTATACCTCATCCAACAAAACAATGCTGGGCGCCTGCTGTTCTGCAGTTCTGAACAGCTGCCGCAGTCTGGCTTCTGTCTCACCCAGGAACTTGCTGTATATCTCTGCACCACTAACTCTCACAACAGTTACTTCACTTTCTGCAGCCACAGCCTCAGCCAACATTGTCTTTCCAGTTCCTGGAACTCCATACAGCAAGATGCCTCGAACTACAGGCAAACCTGCCAAATAAATGTCCTCTGTTACACCAATTTTCAGGAACACTTTGAACAGGAGGGGGAGAAGGAGGATGAAGGGGGACATACATATACATGTACTCAGTATATTTATTACTGCCAATCTGTCCTGGTGTAACATATGAGCTCCAATTCAAGAATCAGCAGATAAATTTTATACAAACTATGTACACTAAAACTTTCATAAACATGATTTCAAGCTATGCTTTCCAGTGATGAAGATAACAATTCTACCAGGGCCTAAACCATCTGTAATATTCCGAAGAAATTTGAGAGAAATAACACACCCAAAATTTATGCACATCAGATGATGAACACCAATCTATCAGTATTGCCAAAATGCACACTTGAAAATAATGTTATACGTTATCACAATCTATCTACCTGTTTAACATGCAATACAATTTTTCAATCTTCTGCTTTGACAAGCTTTTATACACACTAATACTATTTATATACTCATATAAAAACTATGTCATTCACCTGGAATTTAAATTAGGCTGCAGTTATATATATACACATACCATACTCCCACCTTATGCTACAAGTAATAAGCACCCTACAATTAGCAAAATATATTGGCAGATTTAATGTCCTAACACATTCTGGTGTTTAGAAGCAGGATGATTTTTGAGGAATTTTTCAGGTGAGGGCGTCTTATGAGGCGGGAAATACAGTACATATACTGCCACCCAATTAAGTGATGTTTGTTTCAAGCTCCTTCCCATCTACGCATGGGTATCCACTTTGGAAGTGGAAGGACCCACAAGACTGTTACCATAGTAACAGAATACCCATGTGACAGATTGCTGTCTTAGGAGACCTACAGATTAATGTTGACTACAAAAAAAAAGTTTGGGGGATTCATCATATTCTCAAAGTCTTATCATTTAGAGCGATAACAGTTTTAATGTGTTAGCAAAAAAACCTGCATTGAGTTGAGTGTCGATCAAGCACTGTACTCTGTGAAGGACAATCCAGTATTTTACACTGAAGTCACAAGGTCCCCCGCCAAAAATTATTGTACAATAAATTTCCCATATAGTGAAATTCAGCATACTCAATTCCTTTGACACTGTTGTGTAACAGGTCTACTTCCAAAGCAATACATACCTTGAAACAGAGGTGAACCCTTTAATGCGAATTGGATAATTTCACGAAGTTCCTTAATTACATTCTGCAGTCCACCAACCAATGCTAAACTGCAATTATTCTCATTCTGTGAACTTTCTTTCTGGTCTACAGCCCCCACTGACTCAATATTCCACTTTGTTCCTTCCACAGTTTTATATAATAAATTCACTTCATTGTCACAACCACCATCTTGTGACAATTTTAGATTATACAGTTCCTCAGTAAGCTGACCAACACATTCTGGTGACCTCCCATAATGATGTGACAAGCCTGAAATTTAGATTCACTATTAATATATGCATTAAAGTAATGCCAAAGAACTGGATAGGATATGGTGCTAAACAGAACTAATAATAAATGAAAATTAATGCTGTCTTTGACGTCTCAGATTTCTTGCCTATTGATCAGTACCACACATAAATGTTCAGCCTGTCCCCCACCTTACACCACTTAATAAATGGGGGCTCCTTGCATCTCAAAGATTAGGTCCCCCTATTAGTATTACAGAAGTTACTTCAAGATCTCACAACAGGGATCCATAATACTGCCTTCTATCAGAAGAATAAAATTCAGTCACAAAAGAACACACAACAAATTGTAGAATTCTGCATGTGAGGTGGCCCCCTGACCCACAGGGTCTGCATGGGTCCTATCTACATCACCGCTTTTGATCTTACTTGTATTAGTCTGCGTGACATACAACACTGACTTTTACACAGGACATATACCCAACAACAAAATCAGAAGTTAGGCAAGTGCTGCAACAGGAAAATCACAATGTCAGCATCTGCCTAACACAGGATATTAAAGGATTAAACACACAAACTTTATGGTTCTAACTCAGGGCCTTACAAATACATCTAAAGGATACAGATACAGAAACACAAAACTGAAGTAAAAATTTGCTCAACATCTGTAAAATCAATAAGCACATTTGACGTAATATTTATGATACATCTTTTTAGCTGAATAAAACTTTCAGTATAAAGGTAAAACAGATAATATTATTGACAAACAAGACACTTCAGTGTCTGAAATATAGCAGATTTGACAAGTCTTCTCAATAATTAATGTCAGTGCACATACAAATACAGCATACAAGCACTGTACATAAACAAACCACACTTTTTAATGTTGTCTCAAAGTGTAATTGTTGGTTACCTTACCAAGCTTTCTCTGTCAAATTTCCCGCACCTTTAAATGGGTAAATACGTTTCACAACGAACTTGAGATTCTGACCATAATGTTGCATATGCAGACTGTCTCCTACTTTCAAGATTCTATTTCTGTGTTTCCCCTGCAGAAGTACAGCAAGGTCTGTGATGGGAGTGTTCATCTTTTCTGTCATCTGAACAGACACTGAACCAGCTGGCAAAGGAGGCTCACTCAGCTTCTTCACCGCCGCATGACCATCACAACTACAGCCCCAGTGCAAATCCATTGCTGCAAAAGTTATTTTGTAGCAATGCAGAACATGTTTTTAGATGTGATGAAATAACTGTCTGAAAATGATGTATCAATTTCATAATGGATTAATGTGCTGTGGGACATGACTACTACATCACTGGCCAAGTGGCTCCAATGGCACAGTGTCACATCTCAAAAGGTATGTATCTTCAGCACCACAACTGTGAGAATCTCGTATCTTGCACAGTTTCCTAATATTGGTCCACCTATCCACAAGTCAAAGGGCCCAAACTACCTGACATTTTCATCAAATTCAGGAGACCAATGTTAAATTCTGTCTAACATGCATGTCAGATATTCTTTTCATCATATGGAAAATATTTCATTACATAAGAAAACTAGGTACTTACCCACAAACCCTTAATATCAGTATATATATGTCAGAACATCAATCAAGTTTCACTTCAGGCTTCTGCCACAAAGTAGATGAGAACTGTGCTCTTCTGGGCTATTCAAGGGTCTCCCCTTGAAGATGGGACCAATAGGTTGTCCCAAAACATCAGATTAGAATTACCACTACACACTGCATAAAAGCCCAGAAGAACAAAGTCTTCATCAACTATTGAAAATGGAGACAGCAAATTCATCTAAAATGTTAGTACTCATTTGCAAAACTGCAAGGTGTCACAACCCACACCATACACTTGATACCACCATGAGAACCTAAAATCTTACAACTCTTTCTGTAACAAAAATTACTACCACAATTAACATACCTGATCTGGTCAACAGAACAGAAACAAGACTCTTCTCCAAAGTTGGCCATGCTATCTTGACGGTGGTCACTCCCTGCACACTGACTAAAACAGATTCACCCATACTAATGTCACATAACTGCAGGGCAGATTGGGATAACAATACCAAGTTCTCATATTCTGACTCTGGAACATTTTTCATCCCATCTGCAAAAATGGAATTACATTACCAAAGAATTATCTTTAAACTCCTGGCATATAATGCACATATCACTCTACAGCATAAGTAATTTTGAACACAGACCCACACATGACATATCACACAACAAGAAAGACCCTTCTGAATTCTCTGGCTTATGCTGTTTCAAATAATCATACAACTTTTCTCATACCTGATATGGCCGAAAGACAACTATGATTTGAATATTATCAATTTAATGGTCTTCATTTCATAATTTACTAAAGCCATTTGAAAATTAAAGGCAACATTGGCGCTGTGGAGCACTCTCAGTAATCTTGGGTATGTCAATCATCATGACCCTTAGAGGTGCCCTAAACACATGTTCAGGAATTATGAACACTCCTGCATCATCAAAATTCAGGTGCATGTGGATGATATGCTCAACATCACAAATGATTACAATGATGAACAAGTTCTGGCATATTGCATTGCTGCCAGATGGATGTGTGCTTTTGCAGGTGGGAGGGAAAGTGGCAAATACAAACTGGGAGCTGGGTGCAAACCCACAGCAGCTGAGGAGGTCTATGTTGTATGTGTGAGGACACCACTGGAGGCAAACTGATGATATGGCATGTGATAACTGACACATCAAGAAGGAATATTGCAGATTGTGCCAGACGTCTTCCACAAGTCTGGAAAAGTGTCTGCAAAGTGGCAGGAAATTATATTTATGGTTTGTAAAGAGACCAGTCCAAGAACAAAATTCTGTTCACTTTGGAATAGTGTCACTAATAATTTTCAAATGACCTGTATATTAACTTCTGCTTAAATACACATTACACCCTAAAAACACAGGGCAGACTGGAGATATAACTCTGTGCGCTGACCATGGCACTATGTCTTTGCTGCTTTTACTCTTGGAAAGATCGCCTAGTACCCTTTGCATAGAAGGCTGTGTGGACACTACAGCCAGTGTAGAAACAGTGATAAAGAGAAAAAACTCAGACCTTCCATAAACTGAATCCTAATCATCTGGTTGTCCAGTCCACAGGCAAGTCACTGTACATGTTGATGTGCCAATAAGGCTATGGAAATCAAAATTCACACCATACCACATGAAGATCAAGCATAATTCCTGCAAATCTTTGTTACCGGATTCCAGAAAGCAAATTTTTCACCTTGACTGCACCTCATTTATACTCTTCCAATTCCTTTCACAAATAGCACCTTCTGCTTTTCTTGCGACCTGCAGAAGATATTATTATTCTTCCTTAATTGTTTCCACCATTTTTCTGCCAGCATTTATTCTGCATTTGTGGATATGTAAAGTTAAAAGCGCATTTACACTCATTCTTATCCTTGGCACTAAATGGAGGTTAGTGTTCAGCTTCACTCCCCAGCCACTTGAAACCCAGCAAAAGCATACTGACTAGGAAGCTGGGTGGGGCCCAGAGCTGGTCTGGATGCTCTGGAGAAGAGAATAACTTGCCCTGCACTGCAACACTATTCCACAACTGTCCATTTCACAGACTAGCCGCTACACCCACTCTGCTATCCCAGATACTATGCTAACCTCAATTACAATACAATTATACTTTTGTTTAATTCTGTAGGTTATGTATTCTTATTGTTATGTTTATGTATTCTTATTGTTATGTATACTCTGTTCTGTATATTCTGTTTTCATCGTGCCAACTGACATTCTCCGGCTACCCTGACTGAGGTTTTTCCGTGCTTTTTCCTCAGCTGTAAGGCAAATGCAAGGGCATACCTCAAAAGACAGGGCACAATCCGCACTCTTCCTAATTAGTGAATTGTGTTGTTCTATATATTTTTTTGTGTCGATAATGTGTTGTTCTATGTATTGCTTGTTTGTGTTGTTCTATGTATTGTTTGTGTGTAAATGTGTACTACTGCTACCGGGTGTCAACCCAATTGCAGTTAAATATATCATATTTATTTAGCATAATTTCAGCAGCATTACCTTGTGGATTCACTTCTTCCAATACTCCATACAAAACTTTGTCTTTTATATATCCATGAGTCCACAACTCTGATAATGGTGGACAAGAGTTCTCTACATGCGTTGCCAAGTCCTTCTGTGACACTACCACTTTACAATTTTCACATAGGTTCCATGGGGAAACAGACTTTCTACCTTTTGGTGGCATCATGGAATCCTGTTAAATCATGGTAACAATAGTTGGTGAACTGCAGTCTAACTGCATGATCAAGATCTGAAATAATTGCAAATACTACAGAGAGAAAGAGAGAGACAGAGAGAGAGAGATGCATAACATTCTTAGAACTGAAAGTGCTAATCATAATTGTATAACAAGGAGTAACTGTTACTCCCCTCAGTAACATTTGGCATATTAAATAAACACTTCACTACAGTGTCCAAGTATCTAGAAGTATCTTATCTCAAATCACAGATATACCTCCAAAAAACAGACATGTGTACATATGTCCTGTTGCTATGAAATGTAGTGAGCACTAATTAAAAACTTCATTGTGCAACTACAAAATTCAAAAGAGATTACAGTAGTAATATTCTACCTCCACAAATCTACAACAGCAAACACATTATGATAGACGTGATAGCAGTACTAAGCAAGTTTCATATCCAATTGAGTAATTATGACCAAAAATTACATATTTAAACCACACAGGAGAAATGTGCCTAATATCATCCCCATTTTGTCAACTCAAATAAGTGATTACGCAGAAATAGGTGTGAATTACATCAGTATAATTTGGGTTTAACCTTTTAGCACCGGAACTTGGTATTTAAATTTTAGCACACCCTGTATGTAAAATGTGAATAATACAGGCACCAAAAAAGGTAGCATTATGAAATAAACGGCATTTTGAAGAGAA
>JGI24700J35501_10930220_pt1 | contig 12235 bp, 10 predicted proteins | sample TergutTh196P1_FD_35501 | JGI IMG/M metagenome (IMG submission 35501) | reverse complement strand
CAACCCTAGTAGGGCTAAATATCAACAAAGACAAAACCAAATATATGCAAATAAAGAGAACAGGAACAAAGGACATAACACACCTAAAAATTGATAACTTTACCTTTAAAAATGCTGAAAATTTTAATTATCTGGGTTCCATTTTGAATGCAGATAATGAAATGAATACAGAAATTGCTGAAAGAATAGTAAAAGACAACAAAGTATACTATGCTAAAGCAAAACTAATAAAACTGAAATTCCTAACGAGAAACACCAAGATGAAAATATATAAAACGATAATAAGAGCAGTCATTACATACTCATCAGAGACTTGGACCTTAACAGCAAAGATGAAAACAACTTATGCATTTTTGAAAAGCAAATACTAAGGAATATATTTGGTCCTGTTAATACTGATAATATATGGAGAATACGAAACAACATGGAGATTGATAAATTAATATAAGGTGCAGATATAGTGAGATTCATTAAGGCACAAAGAATCAAATGGCTGAGCCATACACAAAGAATGGACCAAGCAAGACCAACTAGGAAGCTATTAGACTGGAAACATATGGGAACTAAATCAATAGGAAGACCAAGACAGCGATGGCAAGAGGATGTCATGGAAGATTTAAATAAGCCGAAAATAAGAAACTGGAAGGAAACAGCTAAGGATAGAAAAACTTGGAGAGACCTGGCTGAGAAGGCCAAAACCCACAAAGGGTTGTAGTGCCAAATGGTGATGATGATGACGGAGTTCATGTGTAAGGGAATCATTTGCAAACACATCAGATGTCACATTTACAATAGCAGATCCTGACATACTTTCAGCACCTGGTTGTGATATAGCATTGCCACATACTGACGCAGTACAATTATTAGCATTACCATTGCCCATGTGGTACTTACCAGTACTAGTCGCTAATTCTTAAATTGACTGGTTACTATTTTCTACATCGACCACCGTCACTGGCAGTACCTGATTGGTTATCACACTGTCAGTTAACTGTCTAGCGGTTAGCCGTTCCTGCAAATTTTTAATTTCTGTGTTTACCTTCTGAATACTGTTCTGCAATGCTGCCTGAATCTCAGTGACCCTATCTTCTACTAATCTGACAAACCTTTCTTCTTCTAATCTGACATTGTCATTCACCTTGTCCATTTCTGCCCCAGCCTTATTCTGCCAAGCTGCTTGCTCTGAGTTCAATTATTCTCTGAACTGACTGAAGTTCTGCCTGAATTCCTTCAAAATATTTTCTGTCTCTGTCCTATACTCCTTCATATCATCAAGCAGGCGTCCCGATCTAGCAATCATTTCTTAGCATATCCTGTCTGTCACTTTTCTAGTAGCTACCACATGTGCGTCAATCCTTAAATTCAAAGCATCACTTACACCACCTATAGTTCTAGTGACATCTTGAAATTTATTTTTAGAGTCATTTCACAAAGTACAAAGATCAGAAGACAATTTCTTAACTCAATTATGTAATTTTTGTGTCAGTTTTTCAGAAAGTTTTTCACTCTCCTACTGAATCTTAGCAGTTATATTCCCTGTCGCTGCCTGCAATTTGGAATCTAAATGTTTGGTAATATTTTAAAAAAACTTGATCTTAGATTTGAACACTATGCTTGGAATTTTGAATTGTTTTTTTCTATCATTGTTACAATGTCTTGGAATTTACTTTCTGCCATTGTTACAATGTCTTGGAATTTAGTTTCTGTCAATGTTACAATGTCTGCCCTCAAAGTAGTAATAACATTGTTCAGTAGGTCTTGAAGCTGCCTAGTTGTCATATCGACACTTGTTTCAGTTGTGATTATACTGTCAGAATTATTACCTTCATACTCTGACATAACAGTTCCTTTTGTTTCTGCCTCCCTATTTACTGTAGCATTGCCAAGACTACTAAATTCATTGACCTCATTACTGCTTCTACCTCCAGTACTGTCCTCTACAAATGTAATGCTCCGATTACACAGGTTTCCAACCGCCATGTTCCCATCACTAGTAACCTCACACACGCAAGCTCCACGATTCACCTTTCAGTTCAGCAGAAGATGTCCTCTGCCTCTGGCTTGCTCCTTCGGTTCAGCTGTGGTACTGATGAAGGCAGCTTGAAGTTGTGCCTCTAAGTCAGAAGACGATATGGTTGGTTGTTGTCTCCTGTTTGCACCTAGCTTTTGAAATCAGTTTCCTTCCTCAACGTTTTGATGGTTTCGTCATTTCAAGTCTATCATGCCTCACAGTTGGGCGCCAAAACTTGCTATAACCAGCCAAATTTTGAAGTTGGGTAAATGAACTCCACCCAGGGAATATAAATTTTGGTGGTCACAGGTAACATTAAGTGTCTTCCGACTAGATAAAAAGACGGATAATCGAGGTTAGGCCACTTCAGGTTTATTCTCACATTTACTTTAATTTTTGTAAGTTCAATATTCACAATCGAATTATTTATGTCCAGCACTGTTAGAAATTTCATCAACAAAATACATTGAAAAACAAACATCAATGAATGGGACAGAAATAAGCATAGGTTATTGGTAAATACATTATAGATTAGTATTGACTGCATAGTATGTGTAATATGAACTGCATTATCCTGGTCTGTGTCTTTACTAGTATCAAACCAATGAATACACATGAAATTCTTGCCAGTGCAGAGGAAATTAACCATCTGTTGGATAAATGTGTGTCCACGTGAAAAAAGACTTCATTAACAGCAACTGAAACTCCTCTTACAGAAATATATTTGACTATGAGAAATACATGTTATAGAAACAAAACTAATATTCATAATGAATAATTACAGGTAGGATGGGGAAATCTTCAACAGCAATTTCTTCTTGTCACAGGCATTGGTATTCAGATTTGTTAATGTATAAACCAATACTGTTGTTTATACTGCATCACAGTCACTGTTTAAAAATCATACAATTCACCAACATTGTAAATGGACTGTGTGTTAAGTATCATTTCAGAACTGCATAATGGGAGGCTTATCAGAAACCAACAAACTTTTAGTAAGTCACTAACTATTCCTTCATAACCAGACATTTTTTGTGCAATGGAATACACTGCAGAGTACTGGCTATCAGCCAGTGAAGCAGTACATTTTTCAACAAACAACACAGTGCAAGGTGAAGTAACCCACAGGAGGTCGATAATTATTCACATAGTTATCACAGTTTTAAGATATACAAAATTTTATAATATATTTCGTAAACATACAACAGTAACTACAAAGAGCAGAGGTATATAAAACTAATCTTACATTTACTTATACATAACAACAGAGATGCTGCACACACACACACACACACACATGTTCTTAAAGGAAACAAGTAACTAACATGGGCTTTGCACCAACTTCCACTACCCATATTGAAAGCAGTAGTGTGCAAAACAGTAAATGTTATGAAACGTTGCAAGCTGGACATATCATAAGACAAGTGCGAGAGGTGTAGTAATGAAATCATGAAGATACTCAACACTGAAGGGTGAAATGCACTGAATTTGAAAAACAAAGAATGAAAAGTAAGTAAATTAACATAATTATGATGGCAGGGGTATAGTGGCATGCAGTATTTGTGCAAGGTGAAAGTGATGTGGTTGGAAAAACTTGACAGCTTTGTCTATGGCTAATAACTCCAGTGACAGGAAATATTTTCTTTTGGAATCAGGTAAAAATACTACATGTATGACAGGTTGTTGGTACTGGCTAAGTAATGCAATGATTTCAAGTTTCAATTGAGTTGATATGGCTTCGCTGTGAGCCAAGTAAATTTCTACTTCACTTTTAATCCAACTCCTTTTCAATGTATATACCGGTAATTTTATTTTCCATATCCATGCCATAAAGTAGCCTGCCTAATTAGAATATATAACAACTTGAGTATAAGAATTTTAGGAGGAAAGGAAAAATGACACTTATTAAGATATTATTCTGGCCCATTGGAAACATTTTTATTTCATTCCAAACTGTGTTCTCTCCTGAGTTGTCACCGTTTTCCAGCCTCTCAAATAGTGTGATGTTACACTGCCTCTGTTAGCTGAATATGATATTGCTAAATAACCCACAAATATGGGGGTTTAACCCATGATGTAAACAAATCACCTCAGCAAGTCTTGGTTGGGTCTTTGGGAGAAATGGTATGTGTCAGGTAGGTGGGTAGAATTTTTACATCAAGTGGGAAAACACCAACTTGTTATATGGGGTATTGTAAGCTGTCCTCACTGCAACTGTAATTAAACACAAAGCACAACGTTGAAAGAGCAGGGATTACTTTTACTAGAAGCTGTGAAAAGTATACTGAATAATGAAGAGATATTTTTAACGTGTCAGTGACTCGCTTGCTAAACTAAATAATGAATTGAAACCTGTAACTGAAACAAATCTAATGTAACTGAACCACTGCAGCAACTGATGACTTCCATTCCATGTTAACTCCACTGAATGAGGCATACAGACACAGACAAGAGGCTAAGAAGAATACCCTGAACTTCAACTTGGAATGGTAGGTAGGGTAATTACCGTCAATAACACAAACAAGAAAATTCTAACTGATGGTATTATTAGAATTTAAGAGATTAAGGAATTAAGAAACAACATGTTTCGGCCTATCACTGGCCATCATCAGGTTTCATCTTAAAAACTACGCTGTAAGAGTATTTATACAATTTATGTAATCACATATTGGTGTTGAGATCTCATCACCTACGTGTTGAGTAAGATTTTGCTTATTCTACTGATGTGAAGTCTGATATTATTTGGTGCGGTTATCTCTGCACAGGTGGTGGGCGGCTGCGTGGTGGGGTGGTGTCTAGATAGTCCCTGTGGTGTGGGAGTATCTACAGGCACTTGGTTTGGCATCTATCCCTTTGTTCTTTGGAGTCGATATCAATTGGGGGCTTTCCTCCCAGTTGATTTGTGTGTGAACGTGGTGCATTGGTTATCTATGTATGGTATTCTTCCTTGGTCTCCAGGGCCCAACCAGGGTGTGGGGTGCTTCCTGTTGTGTAATTTTCTCTCTCGTTGGAGTGCATAGATTAGTATTATACTGCGAGTCCCTCTGGTGGCGTATGTGTGAGTGGTGCACTGACATGTGTTATTTGGTGGTTATATTGTTTGTGTTCTGTTTGGTGCCAATAATAATACTAACCTACACACTCCAATGAGAGAGAAAATTACACAACAGGAAGCACCCCACACCCTGGATGGCCCCTGGAGACCACTGAAGAATACCATACATAGATAACCAATGCACCACATCCACACACAAATCAACCGGGAGGAAAGCCCCCATTGATATCGACTCCGAAGAACAAAGGGATAGATGCCAAACCAAGCGCCCATAGATACTCCCACATCACAGGGGCTATCTAGACACCATCCCACCATGCAGCCACCCACCACCTGTGCAGAGACAACCACACTGGCTAATAACAGACTTCACGCCAGTAGAATAAGCGAAATCTTAATCAACATGTAGGTGATGAGATCTAAACATCAATACACATTTGCATAAATTGTATAAATACACTTACAGTGTATGGAACCTGATGATAGCCAGTGATAGGCTGAAACATGTTGTTTCTTAATTCCTCAATCTCTTAAATTCTAATAATACCATCAATTAGAATTTTCTAGTTTGTGTTTTTGATGGTAATTACCCTACCTATCATTAATCACTACACAACAGGGATGGCAAACCTCAAAATTCAACTTGGAATATTTTGTGTATGAAGCATTTTCATTAAAAGTTTGTAGCCAATATCTGTAATGCAAGTTTTGAGGTTTTAACTGCGGTGTACTGAAGGGTTGTGGTCTTCTTGGATGTGACATGGCATTGCAGGCAAGCAGCTCCCAACAGTTCAAAGCAATGTGTCACTTTCAAGGTCCAATGAGAACAAGTCACAGTTTCTTCACAGACCCTGAAACCCTGTACCTTTTGTGCATTTCTGTGTTTCTTTGCTGGTAGGGGAAGGGAGGCAAGTGCAAGAGGACACCCAAAATTAATGGTATCACTAATGCAATGGATGTGTGGGAAGGTGATATGATGTAAAAGATGGATGACACTCTATATAAACATACCTTTGGCCATACTTGGAAAAGAAACTGAAGCCTTTACATGCTTCTTGCTTTCAGCTATAAATAGTCTAAAAAACAAAGGTTCTTATCTATCAGTATTATTTTCAAAACAGAAAATAGCTGCATGACAAATGAACACAAGAAAGAACACAATTATATTTCGGATAGTATCCGTGGGATACTGAAGGATTGTTCAGTGACAATCACGGCATAACACATATAATGATATTTATTATGGTCTCAGTCGTAAGTTGCTGTTGTATGAATTGCGGTTCAATTTCCGAGATTAGTTAGTGTAGGTTACTGGGCCTTCCCAATCGGTGCTGGCAGCAGGCGAAGAGCAGGACTGCTGTGCAGTGAAGAGGTCTCCGGTCAGCCGCGAGCAATGATGTACTGCTGGATGCGCGGTTGACTGTGTAGTGAACATGCGTCAGGTCGGCTGTGAGCGATGATGTACCCCTGGATGCGCGGCTGTGTGGAGGTCCACGGTGAATTGTAGTGGCTCAGGCCGGTGCAGTTGTGGTGTTGAATGCCGCTGGGATGTGTACTCTGATGAGCGGTGTAGTGCCTGGTCCAAGAGGCATCGTGGCCAGGCAGGCGGTCGTATTTTCTTCTTTCTTGATGTGTCTGATCCGGCTATTTCTTCTTGATGTGTTCTCTTCTCATAGTGAGTGTTAAATGAATACTCAGCCAAAGCAAGCCAAGCCAAAGTTCTAACTGGAGGATGTCCCCATGTCTGTTAGCCATTCCTGCGTTTGACCGCATAGCTGGGCTCTAAAACAGACACCGTACCTCTAACAGGGAAACATGCTTACGCTAAGGATTTGAAAGTCAGGCTGAGGGCCTTGACTGATCTTGCCAAAGACTAGTGCCTAGGTAGCCCTGGACTAATTATGGGAGGGATAAACTTTAGTTGTTTGGAAGTCTGGGTTCTGAGCCCAGGTTGGCTCAGTCGCAAACTGGAGGTATGCTACTTTTGTCAGGCGCTTAGGTGAAGCCGCCGCGCCTGGGGGAGTGGAGTGCGGGCCGTGCCCCGACTTTGCATCGTATACCCTGGCATTTGCCTTACAACAGAGGAAAATCACGGAAAAACCTCCGTCAGGGTAACCGAAGGGTGATCGGCTGATCAGCGCAGAACGCGATTAGTTTAGTCGACTTGGCCATCGAGGGCGATGGCCTCAACAGGCCCGCTGGCCCCTGCCGCCCTTGTCTTTCGCGTCAGGCGACTGGGTCAACCCTCGGTCAGCGTACGTATCTGCCAAGTTGCCGTACTAGGGGGTTCCCCACGTCAGCTAACTTTGAGTCAAAGCTCGCGGTCAGGGCTCTGATGTGGTCGGCAAACGGCGGAACACCCAGATCCTCGTGTATCTGCCTGCTAATTACGCATCAGGAAGCACCAGTAGCAAGGCGAAGACACTTGTATTGTAACACCTGTAGCCTTCGGATATGGGTGCGGGCAGCGGACCTCCATGCGGGGCCCCCATAATACATCATGGGACGGATGACCTGCTTATATAGCAGGACTCCGTTCTTGACGGAGAGATCACTCTTCCTATTCAGGAGGGGACCCAGCATACGCATCCTTTGAGCATTCTTCTTTCTGACCTGCTCGATGTGAGGCTACCCGGTTAGTCGTGTATCTAGGGTCACCCCCAGATAACGAGTTGTGTCGACCCATTGGATTGGTTCCCCGAAGAGGGTTACTGGTCAGGGCTGGATGAAGTGCCGTCCGGCACGCGCGAAGATTATCGCAGTGCTCTTAGACATTAATGACGAATCTCCATTCAATCAACCACCGTTGAAGGTCGATGAGGTGTGACTCCAGGTAGATGACGAGCAGCGTCGGCTTGCGGGACGTGGTTATGATGGCCGTGTCGTCCGCGTAGAGGGCTAACTCGAAGTGGTGCGAAGGTGAGGGCATGTCGTTGACATACAGCCTGAAGAAGACAGGGGAGATCAACCCACCCTGAGCCTCCCCAGCTTGCATGCCCCGACGAGATGACATGGCCGTCTGGAAGGACGCTTCGAACTCCGACCCCGGAGGTATGATGAGATTTATGGACTATGTAAGACGGGAAGTTTAGGAGCGTCAGCTTGTAGAGGGGGCCTTCGATCCAGACGGCCTCTTTTCGCCAAAGTTCCTGGTTATTCTTTCAATGAGGCAGGCCAGCTGCAAGGACATGCTATGCCTGGGTCTAAACCCAAACTGCTCGTCTTGAATCAGTCCGCGCTCGTTACTTCGTGTAAGATCCTAGCTAATAGAACCTTTTCAATTAGTTTTCCAATCGTGTCCAAGAGTCTAATGGGCCAATAGGATGGGGGCAGTGCTGGATCCTTCCCCGGATTAAGTATAGAGATCACCCGAGCGTGCTTCCACGTTGTAGGGAAGTGATGGGTGAGGAGGATCGCATTGAATATCTGGACCAGGAGGGATACCGCTCGCTGTGGGAGATGCTTCAAGGCCCTGTTCGGGATACCGTTCGGGCCCGAAGCCTTGCTGACCTTGAGACCCATGATGGCTTCTTGAACCTCGTCAGGGTCGGTTAACTTGGGTTCGCTGGCAGGTGTCAGGAAGTAAGACCTCAGCGCGACGTCAACCATCTCAATAATTGCCGGGACCGAAGGATAGGTCACCGGCTGAAACTGAGTCTCTAGATTGTCGGGAAGGGTTTCGGCTTTCTCAGAGTCCGAGATAGCGATTCCCCCGGGACGACCGGGGGGAGACGGAGTAGGCATCACCCGTTTGGTCATCCTCCAACAGCGACCGGTCTTCGGGATCGAGGGATAACAGCGTCGTACTCCACTGTTCGTTCCTCCACTCGTTGAGCCAGAGGGTCACCGACCTCCGCAGGCAGTTTGCCTCGGCTTTCAGAGCGGGGTCCCTGGTGACGTGCCATTGCCTCCGCAGCTGGTTCTTCAGGCGTACCTCATCCTGAATGCCAGCCGGTATCGGAGGGCGTGGTTCGTCACGCGGGCGACACTTGAGAGTAGATGCTGCCAGAGCCTGGAAGTTGGCCCAGTCAGTGCGCCTGAAATCAGGGCGATCCGCTGGTTGTTGAAACTATTTGCGATACGCAGTGTCGATGAGTACCGGGAAATGGTAGACGGTTTAGTGCGGAGCACGAGGTCAGACACACCGGGAACGAGAGATCTTAGGTTATCATGATGTCCAAGCGTCGGGGGTAGAGGAGGGGATGTACGGGTTGGTGGCTGGGGTGTCCGGTCCAAACATCAGACAGGAGTTCTCGTCGGCATAATCACGTAGGAGTATCCCCCGTCTCGTGTTCAGCCTCGAGTTCCAATCCACGTGCTTGGCGTTGAGGTCTCCGGCCATCTAGACCGGCAATCCGCCGCCGAAACAGGCGGTCAGGTCCGCTCCGATCAGTGGGCGGGAAGGTGAAAGGTAAGCCGCAAGAATTTTCTCAGGTCTGCCGGCCAATATGACTTGGATGGCAGTAGCCTCAAAGTGGGTCAGGCCCGGAACGGTCACTTAGTGGTAGCGCAGTTGGTCGGGGCACTGTGCTACAAGCCGAAAGATCGTTAGTTCGATTCACGATGGTGTTCTCTCTCAGCTAGGAAGCTGGCCTCTTTAGTACAGATCTCTGCTGGTCAGCCTGCTCTGCCATTGGTTATTTGGCAGATTTGGTAGGCGTGGATTGCTGAATTAGTTCCGCTTGCTGAGGCATTAAAATGGGCCGTTTTGCAGGCGCTGTTAAGATCCTTTGGGATGGGTGATCGGAGAGAGACAGAGGGAGCGAGAGAGCGCTTTGCTGTGATGTGAAGCGGTGTTTCGTTTTGGAACGCGAAGCAGAGGCTGCAGTTACAGACAGCGGGAGATGAGCTGTGAGGGAAAATGGAGAAATAGTTGCAGATTGATTTGGTGTGTAGATCAGAGACTAGTGTGAGGAGAGCTGTGAGGAAAGGCGGAGAACTAAACAGAGGAAGGAGATGTGCTCTCATGTGCATGTTCCCACGCATCTCTGTACAGTTCTCAAAACTGTAAGGTATGCTAAGAACTTCTTTCTGTATCAAGTAAAATTATGCTGACAGACACGGTTATCATCATGTTTACATAAGATAAGTAAAAGAAAATTATAAAGAAAACTTTATAACAGTCAGTTCTACAGCTCACACAGAACATCTTCTTAAGAATATAGATGTTAAACTAAATTTGCAAATTGTAAAAGAAAAATACTGTTTGAAATTACCAGACAACTGTCAAGGAACATATAAAACATAAAGAAACCTGGACCTAATTTGTAATAATTCACTAACAACTGCACAATCTTTGTAACTACAGTTATATTACACTAAAATGCGAGACTAAATACTCGTTTGCAAAAGCTCACGATCGTCCAATGTTACGCTCCTATCAATGCTGCAATCATCGAGGAGAAAGAAGTATTCTACAGCTTGTCGGAAGCAACCCTGCACCATGTAAAACAGTCAGACATTGTAATACATCAGGGTGATCTAAAGGCGAAGATTGGAGATGACAACTTGGGTCTCAAGAATGTAATGGGCAGACATGTTCTGGGCACTAGAAATGAAAATGGAGAAATGTTTATTGACCTATTGGTGAATTACAATATGGTAATTTGTGGTAGTCTGTTTCCGCATAAAGATATACAAAAGTCACATGGATTGCCCCAAATCAGAGCACCTTTAACCAAATTGATCATGCCACCATCAGCAAGAAATGGTGGTCACTTCTTGAAGTCCATAGTTACAGGGAGCTGAGGTAGCTAGTGACCACCATCTAGTAGTGTTCCAGCTCAAACTCAAACTTGCAGCCAATAAATTATCCGGCCAACGTGTAACATGGAAGAAATTCAACATAGAAAAATTCAACCACGGAGAAACAAGGAAGAAGTTTGAGGAGGAAATAAAAAAGAGTATTTCAAGAGTGCATGAATGAACTTAACTCCTCTGAACATTGGATTGTACTTAAGGAAGTTATAAGCGAGAGTATACTGGGGCCAAGCCAAAGAAGGCGTTCGAAGAACTGGATAACGGATGAAACGTGGAATGAAACAAACCTGCGTAAAGCAACCAAGCAGAAAATCAACAGCGCAGATGATACAACAAAACCACCTCTGCTGGCAGAATATTCAGAAATCAATAAGCGCGTTAAAAGGTATGCAAGGCGCCACAAACGAGCATCAGCAGACAAACTTGCTCATTAAGCTCGACCAGCAGTGGAAATAAACAACTCAAGAGAGCTCTACCAAATCAAAAAGCAGCTAGTGGCTTTTATATGCAACCAAACAGGCATTAGAGACTCTCTGTATACATAGCGAAACCATTGAAAGAGTGACACAATTTGCCTATCTGGGGAGCATTAGCGATAACAGGTGGAATGGAGGCCAACACCATGACCCGCATACGAAAGGCCCAGATAGCATTCAGCTCACTAAACAAGATCTGGCATTCAGCAGCATATTCAACACAAAACAAAACTTCACGCCTTCAATACCAATGTGAAATATATATATATTACTGTTGTTATTGCAAACGTTGCCTTAAGCTTTGTCCAAATTATTCCAGGTGGTGGAAAGACAATTATCCATGCACAAAAGCCAAAAATTGTAAATTCGATACATTCCTCTACAGAAAGTTTAAAACATCACAATACTAGAGCCAGTATGAAAAGTAAAAACTCTCAAGACAAACCTGTAGAAACAATAGAGTTGGTATCATTAAGCCCTACTAACAAACAGATGTTGCTGTCCGGCAAACGATAACTCCTTAAAGAAAAGGGAAATGCGCAAGTGCGCGTCATTTTGCTTAAGTATACGAGGTCTGTCCCAAAAGTAATGCCAGTGATTTAAAATAAATTTTGTTATTGAACATACATGCAATTACAGTTTATCCCCTTCAAAATAGGCTCCTTGTTATCGAATACAGCGTTTCCAGCGTTGCTGCCACTCTTTATAGCAGTGCTGAAAGTCTTCACTTGATATGTTGTTCAAAGCCCTTGTCGCAGGTGCCTGGACATTTTCAACTGTCCCAAAATGATGTCCTTTGAGGTGGGTTTTGAGCTTGGGGAATAAAAATAAATCGCATGGAGCCAAGTCAGGGCTGTACGGTGGGTGGGGAAGCGTTGTGATATTATGTTGAGCCAAAAATTCCCTCACAGCGAATGATGTGTGACTTGGTGC
>JGI24700J35501_10930219_pt1 | contig 12235 bp, 6 predicted proteins | sample TergutTh196P1_FD_35501 | JGI IMG/M metagenome (IMG submission 35501) | reverse complement strand
GGGCGGAATGGTTGGGGATAAACGGGCGGAATGGTTGGGGATAAACGGGCGGAATGGTTGGGGATAAACGGGCGGAATGGTTGGGGATAAACGGGCGACCGAGGACGGTCGCCCGTTTTCCCGTTCCGATGTTTGCCCGTTCCGATGTTTGCCCGTTCCGATGTTTGCCCGTTCCGATGTTTGCCCGTTCCGATGTTTTCCCGTTCCGACGTTCGTCCGTTCCGATGTTTGCCCGTTCCGATGTTTGCCCGTTCCGATATTCGTCTCGTTCCAATATATAGCAAATCAACCCAAATAAAAAACATCTCGCAACGGCTGATAAATCGGGCTATTATCGGAGTTTGTCTCCATAATATCCTGCATATAAGCCCACCATTTTTTGCAAATATCGGTTTGGGCTAATTGTTCCCATTTTTCTTCGCTTTCCAGTTCTATGTAGGAAAACAACTTGCCCGTTTCTTCTTCCAAAAATATGGAATAATTACTGCCGCCATGCTCGTGGATAGCGGTTTTCATTTCTTGCCACAGTTCGTTGTGGCGTTTTTCGTATTCGTCAAATTTATTTTTATGCACAAACATCACGCCAGCTTTGCGTATTTTCGTCATATTTTTCATATTTTCAAAATTCCTTTCCGTGGCACAACGCCGAACGCTTTTCCTAAATCGTTTAATTCGCTGTCAGTGATAGTTTGCTTTTTGCCGCCTTGTGCGCAAACGGCGGTGTATATCGTTGCGGCTTTTTCGGCGGTTTCGATTAAGCCAAAAGCCTCGTCCAGGCTGCAACCTGCGGCGTAAATTCCGTGGTGCGGCCAAATAACAAGCCGTGCGGCCGCCATTTTTGCGGAAGTCGCTTTGCCGATTTCGTTTGTGCCTGGCACAATCCACGGCACAACAGAAACGCCCTCGGGGAAGACAACCAAGCATTCCGTTGACATTTCCCACAGCGTTTTGGTAATTTCTTCTTCCTGTAGGCTATGCGAAAATGTCATTGCAATGAGGTTTGTGGGGTGGCAGTGCATAATTATGCGGTGGTTTTCGTCTTGTTGCAAGCGGACGATATGGCTCATAAAATGGGACGGAAGTTCGCTGGTCGGAACTGCCCCGTTTTCCAAGCCCCACAATAAATTTAGCTTTTTGCCGCATTCGCTAACCTGCACAACGCCCAAAACTTCGGTTGGTGCATTTTCAACATTCTTAAAATATTTGCCCGATCCCGTTACCATAAAAAATTTTTGGGCAAGCGGTTTTGCATCAAAGTTTAGCGGAATCTCCCGCAAAACTTGCTTAGGCGACAAAACTTCCTCCACCTCGGACGGCGTTAGCAAAGTTGTCAAATTGCCGCCGTTGCGTTCGTTCCAGCCTAAACGGTACATATTGGCTATTGTTCCTACCATTTCAGTTGCAAATTTTGTGTTTAACACGTTCATAAAAATTCCTCCTTAAAACATTAAAACCGTGGGCTCTGCCCACACCCGCCAAGGGCGCTGCCCCTGGACCCCGCAAGGGAACGCGTCCCCTTGACCCCGCATTTTTTTGTTAAGTTGTTTAACTTCAAACACATTAGTAGTGCCAATCGGTAAATCCAAAAACCCGACTGACACCACAAATAAATTATAGCACAAATTTTTTTACAATGCACCATCGCCGCTAAACTTTTCCGCTTGGAATATAGCGGACAAAAACGCCAAAGCCAGCCCTTGCCCCCAGCCTTGTGTCCATTTGCGACTGATGTTTCTGTAGCCGTCCCTGTCGCGCATTATAGCTGTGCCGCCCGAAACGTTTTGCACCCTGCCATTTTCGGAGATGTTCGCCAAAATGCCCGATAGTGCCAATTTTACATATTTGCGGTGCAACGGATTGCCCCGCACCGCCATCGCCGCCGCTATTCCGCAACTGGCGGAAATTTCCTCGTAACTTTCGGGGTCGTCCAAAATTGTACGCCACAAGCCGTTTTCAGTTTGTAGCGCTTTCAACGCCGTTAAATGCTCATTTATCGAGCCCGCAATATCCATAAATTTAGGGTACAAATACGGTTCGGGCAAAACACGGGCAACTTGGCTTAATGTATACGCCGCCCAAGCGTTCGCGCGTCCCCAGTAAAAGCCGCTCATGTGGCTTTTTTCGATGTTGTTGTAACCGTGATACCACAAGCCGCAACTGTTGTCCTGCAAAAACTCGATATGCCAATAATATTGATTTAGTGCATCGTTGATAAGCGTTTCGTCTTTTAACTTTACGCCCATTTTCAGCATAAACAAAGCCGCCATAAACAGCGTATCTGCCCATGCTTGCTCGGGAAAGTCATTTTTGGACGAAACGGTATGCTGTATCACACTTTCGCCGAAACGTGGGGCTTTTTTTAGATATGCGATTTTTTCGTTGCAAATATCCAAATATTTTTCGTCCCCCGTTTTTTCGTGCAACGCAAGCACAGAATGCCCCATTGCACAAATATTGACCGTGAACGCAGTCGGCAAGCCCAACTCGATATACTCGTCTATCCGATTTTTCAGCAGTTCAAAATATTCGTCATTTTCGGTGGCTTTTATTGCATCGCAAACGCCGTAATAAGCCACTCCGCAAGGCCAATCCCAAAGCAAATCCATTTCCATTGTCTTGCGAACCACCGCATCGATTATCGGCAGTAATTTTTCTTTTTCAATATACAAAATTTCGTGCATTTTTATAACGCCCTTTCTGGTTTATGTTTAATGCAAATCAGCCCCACCTGCGTACACTTTCATTGAAACATTGGGGATTAGACGGACGGGCGACCGAGGACGGTCGCCCGTTGCCCACCTGTCGGCGGACAGGTGAAACCCCTAACACCAACGCCCCCCGTTGGTTGGGGCAAACGGTCGCCCGTTTGCCCATTCCCTTTTAACAAATGTAATTTTCCAACTACTGATTGGCAGTTTTAGCCTTTCAATCCCGTAGTAGAAATTCCGTCAACCAAATATTTTTGGAAGAATATGAAAATTGCCACGGCTGGCACTAGTGAAAGTGTGCTCATTGCGAACATTGCGCCCCAATCGGTGCTGGCGGCGGGGTCGGCGAAAAAGCGTAGTGCCAAAGTTACGGGGAACAACCGCTGTTGACCTTGCACATACAGCAGCGGGCCCATAAAATCGTCCCAGCGCCATATGAATGAGAACAACCCGCTTGTAATAAGGGCTGGCACAGCCAACGGCAAAATTATGCGAACATAAATTCCATAAAAGGACGCTCCGTCAATTTTCGCCGCCTCGTCCAGTTCCGTTGGAATCGAGTTCATAAAGTTGGTTATCAAGAAAATAAAGAACGCACCGCCAAAATAAGCTGGCACAATAAGCGGCAAATACGAGCCTATCCAGCCAAGTTGATGAAACCACAAATATTGCGGCACCATCAAAATTTGTGCGGGTAACAGTAAAGTCGCCATTGTTAGGGCAAACAATATTTTTTTGCCCCGATATTTTCCCCGCGAAAAACTGTAGGCGATAAGCGACGACGAAAATACCGCACCAATACTGGCTAAAGAGGCATACATAAACGAGTTGCGGAAAAATGTTGCAAAAGTAAACCGTCCGCCAATGCCCTGCCAACCTGTCGCAAAGTTAGTAAAATCCCACGTTTCTGGGATTAAATATGCCGCCGTCGGAAAAATTGTGCTGCTTTCCTTGAACGCACTCATAAGCATCCAAATTAGCGGATATATCATAATAAATGCGAAAAATAGGATAACGGCGTGTTTGATAAGTTCAGATATTTTCATTGTTCTTATCGTTCCAATTTTCCCCGCTTTTCCCGCTTTTCCCATTGTTTTTGTCGCTCCCATCAAGAAAAACCTCCCTCATATACCCAAAAACGTTTGGTCAAGAATAAAATTCCCGTGAACGTGCCAAGCATAATCAGCATCATCCAAGCGAGAGCGGCGGCGTAACCTGCGTTGCCCCAAGCGAATGCGTGATTGAACATATAAAGTGAAAAGAAATTAGTAGTATCGGCTGGGCCGCCTTGCGTTACCAAAAAAGCCTGTGTAAACGCCAAAAATCCGTTTATCATCTGCATTACCAGGTTAAAGAAAATTGTCGGCGTTAGCAACGGAAGTGTTATTTTGAAGAATATTCGCAACTTGCCCGCGCCGTCTATTCTGGCGGCCTCGTAGTAGGTTTCTGGGATTTGCTTTAGCGATGACAAAAATATCAGCATAGCCGAGCCAAATTGCCATGCCGCCAGTAAAATCAACGTCCAAATGGCTGTGCGGGTATCGCCCAACCAGGCAAAATCCCGATTTAAGCCGATAACATCAAGCAAGCGGTTGACCGTTCCCGTTACAAAAAACATCTGCCGCCACAGTACAGCCACCGCAACCGATGCACCCAAAATTGACGGCAAATAATACATTGCACGGTAAACGCCCGTCATTTTGGTGGATTTTAGCAGCATTAACGCCACAAGCAACGCCACCAACAGCCGCAACGGCACAGAGGTAAACGCAAAATAAAAAGTTGCGCGCATTGACGAAAAAAGCCGCTCGTCCGTCAGCATTCTCACATAGTTGTCCAGCCCAACAAAAGTAGGGGCGCGCAATATGTTAAAATCTGTAAAAGAGTAATACAGCGACATTCCCATAGGTACAATAGTAAACAGTAAAAATCCCAATAAAAACGGCATCGCAAACAGGACAGCGCCTGTTGTTTCGTTCATAATAAATTTTCTGAACTTGTCAGAAAAACTTACTGCCGTTTTTTCGCTTAAAATAGCTTTTTCCAAAAAAACATCTCCTTTGCGGTGGAAATAAAGGGCGAGCATTGCCCGCCCTTACCGAGTTATATTTCCTAGTTTAACACGTTGTTTCCAAAATTAAAGAAATCCAATGCCGCTTGCTGTGGAGAAAGCTGTTCGAGTGCCACCAGTTCTGTTATGCGGACTAATTCGTCAATAATTTCAGCCGAACCCTCTGGGCGTGGCGGATTTACTGGCGTTGAATTGTCGCCCATCCAAGAAACAAATTCCGATTGCACCTGATTTAGCACTGGCAAAGACGGATAAATAATTTCTGCAATTTGCGTGTTTGGAATAACGCCACGTTCCGCCATCATAATGCGGTGCGGACGCTCGTCATTCAGCCAAAAATCGATTAATGCTGCCGCTTCGTCCACGTTGTCGCTTTGCGTGGTTATCGATAAAAACATCGATGCTCTGCCAAAGTTGGAAACTAGCGGGTTTGTGGACGGATATGTAGTCATTGCTAATTCTACGCCTGCTGGTGCGTTGTCAGCCAACGCAACTATCATGTTTGACCATACAGGAGTATTCCATGTACGCAAATTGGGGTTATCCATATTTGGCGGATAAACCAGCGGATCTTGTGCTGTGCCGTCGCGGCCCGCCATATCTTCCGAGCGAATATGCCAGCCCTCTGCGATTCCCAAGGCTATTACTTCAAAAAATTCCTCGTAATTAGCGGGGCTGCCGCCCATTCCGTTGGATTCTAGCATAACCACGCCCTGCGCGCGCAAATGAATTTCCATTTGGTTTGCGGGGTCGTTAAACGCCCAATTTGTCCGCACTCCTGAAAGTGCGTATATTTCGCGGCTTAAATCTATAAATTGCTGTAACGTTATGTTTCTTGGGGCAGACAAGCCTAGTTCGGTCAGCAATGTTGTGTTGTAAACCATTGCCGTAACGTTCATACCCGCCGAGATTGCGTAAATTCCGCCGCCAACACGACCGCCCTCGATTACAGTTTGCGGGATATTTGCGGTTCTTATACGCCCGTCATTAAACATTGGCGTTAAATCAACAAGTAAATCGTTTTCCCTAAATTCAAGCAAAGTTGACCAGTCCATTTGAATGACATCTGGCAAATCGCCAGCGGGTGCTAACGTGCGGAGCATTGGCCAATAATCGCCCCAGCCAGCTTGCAATTCTTCCACAAAAACGCCCTCGTTTTCTTCCATAAACAGGTTTAATACTGCGGTCGTTTGCTCATTGCGGGTTGGGTTTCCCCACCAACCGAATGTAAGGTTGGTTTCATCGCTGCCGCAAGCGGTCAACAAGCCTGTAACTAAGAGCAGTGTTGCTAAAATAAATGATTTTTTCATACTGATTTCCTCTCGTTTCTGTTTTTTTGTTTTTTTCCTTGCTGACTATCTAATTTTTCCACAAAGGAGCAGCCGTGTCAATAGCAATTACGAAAAAATTTTTGCAAAAATTTTCGCAAAATTTGTGCAATTTTTCATAAATGATAGGTTTTTTCTGCAATGACTTTGGCTAAAATTACTAAAAAGATTGGTGTGCTGACTTAGCCCAAGCGAGCCAAGCCAGCACCCACGGTTTTAACCGTTTTAATGGTTCACAATTTCATTTTGGCTAGTTGCCAGAAATATAAACCGCACTTTCTTCGGGATCCCAACGCACTTCAGCGCCCAACATTTCGCCGATATACGCAACAGGAACAAACGTTCTGCCGTTGACTATAACGGGGATTCCCATATTGTCTGGCAAAGGAACGCCGACTTGCAACGGAATAACCACGCCATTTTGCGAGATAGTTACCGTGCTAGTTTCTTCCGACCACGTTACGGTTGCACCCAACGCCTCTGAAATAAGGCGGAGCGGTACCATTGTGCGGTTGTATGCGGCATCGATAAACGGTGCAACTTCGCCGTTCATGTTAACGCCATTAACTTGAAACTCTGCTAAGCCGATTTGCAAGCGAATTTCGTTTGTTTGTGCGGTTGGCACGGCTGGCGCTGTTATTGGTGCGATTGGCTCTGGCTCTGGTGCGGCGGTTGGGGCGGGTTCTGATGGGCGTTCCATTAGCATTAAGCCAAACAAGCCGCTTTCGCTAGTGTAAAAGTTGAAAATATCGCCGTCCAAAACGCCCTCGATAGTGATAAAGTTGACATTGTCGCCGTCCGTGAAAATTAGCACCGCAACCAAAAATTCAAGCTGTTCGGGGGTAAGTTCCAAATCTGCAATGCTGATGCTTACTAGTGCTGTGCCGTCTATTGCATCTATTGCATCGGTTGCATCAGTTTCGCCGTCATTCAGGAAAATAAGCGTTTCAAACATCAACAACAGCCCTGGAATGTTTATATCCTGCAAATCTTCCATGCCGAGAATTTCTATTTCGGTGCGGACATCACTTTCTTCCGCTGTTTCTGCTGGCGTGGGTTGTGCCGCTATTCTGTTTGCTCTGTTTTCACGCAAATTTCTGGTTGATGCACGTGGCCGCCACGATGGAGCATTGTCGTTTGGCGGTACGATTGGCACTTGCGGCAATTCCCAGCCTGGGGCTGACGGTGGTGCTGTTCCGCCTGGTGGTGGCGTTGTGCCGCCTGGAGGTGGTGTTGTTCCTCCTGGTGGTGGTGTCGTTTCCCCTGGTGGTGGCGTTGTTTCCTCTGGTGGTGGAGTTGTGCCGCCTGGCGGTGGCGTTGTTTCTCCTGGTGGCGGTGGCGTTGTTCCGCCGTCTCCGCCGCCTTGGTCGCCGCCGTTGCCATCGCCGTCTCCGCCGTCTGGTTCTTCTATTTCAGAATACGAACCGTCAAACGTTAGGCGGATATTTGGTCTTGGCAATCTTCTTGCGGTAACATCAGCAGAAATATCAGGTCCCAGATAAAAGCCTAAATGTGTGGGCTGATTGTAAACATTGTTCTGCCACGCTACTGCCATGCGATAAACTGGGTCGTGCATTAGGGTGTAAATTACATAATCCGTTGGGAAGTCAGTAAAATATATCCTTATCGCTTGGTTGTCGTTTCTCCGCACTATTACTTCCTCGCGCCAATCGCCAAAAACGTCGGCGTGTAGCCCAGGGTTGGCTTTTGTGCCGTTGTTGGACAAAGTTTCGTAAAAGCGTTGCACTAGCTGATGTTGTGCCGTGTTGTTGGACATATTAAAGTTTGTCAAGGTTGAAATGAACATTGGGCCGTTGTTTGGGCCGTCCAAAAATTGCCTTGTAAGCTGTCCTGTCCAATATATCATGTGGTTGACGGGAACACTTCCGCCGCCGTAGCCCGTATCAGCGCCGCCCAAAATGGTTATCATTTCGCCCGTTACTATATTGTGAATCGGCGTGTTAGATGCCCATACTTCAAAGCCTGGTAGCGGCGTGATATTGCCAGCCGTGCCGCGCCCAACATCGCCCATAGGAGAGTTGTACGTCCAGACGGGGCGACCAGTAGCGGCATCGTGCAGGGTTACGTTGTTTGGCGGGCCAGCCTCGTGTGGGCTAAAGCGGTAGAACCTATCGCTGTCGGCGGTCATAACGGACATATGCAAAGCATCGCCATGCACCGAAACTATTGTGCCACGTGTGCCAGTTGAACTCCATAACACGTGCCCACGGTGGTCAAGTGCCTTCGAGCCGAATATAACGGCATCGTAGCCGCTGCCCGTAACGTCCGCAACCGTCAAGTTGTGGTTGCCTTGGTTGCCGCCAGCGTCCCATTCTCTGAAATCGTAAGTCCAAATTGTTTGCAGCCGTCCGTCTATAAGTTGCACCGCTTTTACGTGGTGCGGCCCATAGTGCTGACGACCCTCTATTACAGTTGGATAAGGAACTGCGCCGTCAACGCCGCCACGTGGCATAAACGCCAAGCCTTGCATAAAGCGGTCGGAGCGGTTTTGGTTGCCGTCTTCCCATTGTCCTCTGCGGATTCCGTACGGTGCGAAAAATTCGATTGTATCAATCGGAAGTCCCGTTAAACCGTTGAAAACTGTGAAAAATTCTGGGCCGTTGTTTACACGCCCTATCGCCGAAGTGTTCGCAATTCCCGTTACTGGGTTGGTAAATCCGCCCGTCCATACATTTTCGGGGTGGCTTACTACATTTCCCACAAACCAGCCGTTGGCACGGGCGTTTACTAGCAGGGCATCGTAATTTTTGCCGCCGTTATTGTTTACGCCGTTTCCGCCGATTACATAAACAGGCGTTCCGCCCTCGAAAGTTTCACGTACAAGCCCTGTTTCGGGGTCTGGGTGATATACTCTTGTGCCGTCGGCGGTTTTTACGGCAAATTCTGCCGCACCGTTTTGGTCTAAATCAAAGAAAGTAAACGGGCTGTGGTGGGCAGAAGATGGGATATTTACGCCCAAGTTTATACGCCACAATAATTCGCCCTCCATCGTATAAAGGTCAAAAATTGTGGGGCCTGTGTGCCTTGCCGCCAAACCTGGGTCTTGCTGCATATTTGGTGTCCAGTTTACTAAAATCTCGTAAATGCCGTCCTTGTTGACATCGGCGACGGACATATCGTTTATAGTGAAAGTTATGTCATTTCCTGCGGCATCGCCCAATAAATTGCGAGAATTAGGGCGTTGCACTTCTATTTCCAAAAAGTTTTGCGGCAAAGCCACAAATGACGGCGTTCTTTCGCCTGTTTGGATAACTTGCAATACATAGCTGTCGCCCACCGAACCTGCTCTGTCGGTGTAATTTAGCGTGGTTATTGGGCTGGTGTTTACTCTTGTGCCGTTGCGATATAGGTTAAATGTGCGATTTATGCCGTATTCTGTGGCAAGTAGCCGCCATTGCACCAAAATTCCGCCGCCGCTGTTTACAGGCCCAGCAACCAAGCCACGGTTAAGCCATTCCGCAGAACGAGGTGCTGTTGTTAGCGGCGTTGCATGGCGGTTTTCCACAAAAATTTGCGGCTCTATGGACATATAATTATACGCCAAGCCAGGCACATTTTGCAATGTTCCCGTGAAAGTGAAAACGCCCGTTTGTTGCGGGTTGTACTGCATTGGCGGAGCGGCAAAAGTTTGCCCAGTTAAAATATCACGCTGCCGCCACCACGGAACTTCCGTAACCGCCCAAGTTACGGGCATTGGCACGACATTTCCTGCTTGCGTTACGGCATTTATAATACTTGGCAAGCCCAAAGCGGATTCCGCTGTGCCGATATTGGCGGTTATAAACCAATTTTGCCAAAGTTGAGCATTTGGGCTAGGATTATTTGGCGTGGACGGTCTGCCCAGCAATTCCTCTGGTGCGAGAACTTCCAAAACGGTTGTGTCGGTAAATTCTTGGTAGAAGAAGTACAAGTTGTCCAATCCTCTCGGAGAAGTTGCGACTGGGTTAAAGTTGTTGCCAGCCGTCCTGCGGCCAGAAATATTGAAAGAATCCACAAAAGTACCCGCAAACGGCACGGTGTAAGCCCCGACAACTTCGCCGTAAGTCCACGTTTCCGTTACGGTGTCAAAAATTCCACGGCGGATAACCGTTATTGTTGCCTCTTGGTGCATAAAATCCAAAAGAACGCCATAAGTAAACCACTCATTTTCCCAGTTTGGAATATTGACAACGCTGTCAAACATCACAAAATCGGGGTGGTTCAAGCTGTCCATGTTGGAGGCACCTGCGGCATCTCTTGCCCCTGCAAAAGCACCGATTCTTGGCTGTGCGGCGGCGTTTCGGACGGTTCTTATAGTAAGCAGTTGATCCGCGCCGCTTAACAGCACGTAATCAATGGCGTTTTCGTCAGGGTTGCCGCCCCTTGCGGTGTCTGCACCTGAAAGTAGGTCAAAAGTAAGGAAAACTTGCGAACCTGCAACGATTGCTGGCAATGGGTTATTTATGGCTCTGTCGCCAGATTGCCCAACTAATATCCATTCCATAAAGTGGTTCCAAGGCTCTGTTTCGCCTGGCAAAGTTTCGGGCGTGCTAACCCTGCGTTGGTCGCCAGCCGTTGTGCCAGAGAAATTCCAAAAATTGTTAATGGTAAAGTTAGAGCCAAACAGGAAATTCCATTCGTCAAATGCTCCTGCTCCAAGCAACGGCAACAATGCCGCAAAATTGGGGGTTGGCTCTGGTAGCGGCGGTACATATGTAACATTGATGGTTACTGTTGCGGCGTACGGCGTTCCGCCTGTTGGGTACATATTCGCTGTTGCGGTTATCGTTGCTGTACCCTCGCCGATTGCTGTGATGCTTATATCGTTTTCATCGATTGTATATTCGATTACAGCTGGATTGCCCTCGCCGCCAGCAAGCGGCGTAACCGCTACTGTCCACGTAACATCTCTGTCGGTGGCGTTCAAAGGCGACACGGTGGCGTGTAAATATGTTTCAAGTAAAGTTTCGTCTGCACCCGCACCGAAAGCTAGGTTGACGGTTGCAGCACCCGATATTGTTACCTCGGTTGGGTAAATATTCGGCGGCGGAGTTGAGTCAAACATTCCGCCTATCTCGATGTTATCTATGCGTTGTCCGTGGCTTTGTTCACGTTCGATTGTCCAGTCATTTTGCCTGTTCCAGCTTTGCCCTTGGGCTCGGGTTATATCCATGCCGAAGTGGGTCAAATTATCGGACGGAATCGGCAAAGGTTCGCCTATGTAAGTGCCAATTTGCACGATTGCCTCACGTCTAAGCAAATCAACACGCAAACGCACAGGAATAGCCGCACGGTCGGGGTCCATTATGTTCACACCAGAAAGAGCGGTGCGGAAAGCCATGTCCAGCGGCTCGTGTGTGTGTGCTGGCAAATCAGGTTCTGTGCCGTGTGCACGTACATTTCCTGCATAATATCTTATGTTGACATTGGAAGTTATAGCTGTGTTTACGCCTACGCTGTGGATAGTCAAAACTCTGTCATCGCCGTCCCAAAGTACAATGTCCATAGAGTTGGTTGTTGGGCGCGTGGTATCTGGCCACCAATCAAAGTCAAATTCAAGAATATTGTTGTTGCCGATATTCCATTCGCCAGAGATTAGGGGCAAACGCCATTGCATAAGGGTAGATGCGGCGGCAACGTTCCCAATGCCGATAGCAGCTTGACCTTCTCCAGGCGGGTTCATGCGTAAAACGCTGTTCCCCGTGCCAAAACTGCCGTCAACAAAAATTGACCCTCTGCCAAAGTTTGCCATTGGCGAACCCGCCGCACCTATAATTTCGCCAGGCGGTATTTCGCTGTCTTCAAAGTCGATGATAGTTCCGATAGGCGGCAAAGTAAGCCGAGTAGCCCCACCAGGGCGTTGCGGCGGCATTGGGAATGTGGGTTCGGTTGGTGCTGTTGGTTGTTCGGGTTCTTCGGGTTGCTCGGGTTCTGTTGGTTCTTCGGGCTCTTCGGGCTCTTCAGGCTCGGTTGGTTCTTCTGGCTCGGTTGGTTCTTCTGGCTCGGTTGGCTCTTCTGGCTCGGTTGGCTCTTCTGGCTCGGTTGGCTCTGTTGGCTCGGTTGGCTCTTCTGGCTCGGTTGGCTCTTCTGGCTCGGTTGGCTCTGTCGGCTCGGTTGGCTCTGTCGGT
>JGI24700J35501_10930221_pt1 | contig 12236 bp, 3 predicted proteins | sample TergutTh196P1_FD_35501 | JGI IMG/M metagenome (IMG submission 35501) | reverse complement strand
TGTTTCGAGCATTAACATGCCCATCTTCAGGAGGACAAATTGTATTATCACAGCATCTGGTATCGTCACTGTCTGTAAACGGCTGTACAGTATGCCGCATGAGAGCAGACTCTGCTCTCATCCGGCATACTATACGGCCGTTTAGAGAGAGTGACGATACCAGATGCTGTGATAATACAATTTGTCCTCCTGAAGATGGGCATGTTAATGCTCAAAGCATGTCGAGGATTGTAATGTAACATACATATTGCTATAGAATAAAGGAACTGTGCATTAAGTTGGTTATTGAAATAAGCCTATACTATGATGCATGGTCAAAAAAACATCCCTCTAAAATGCAAATTGTATTTTATGTATGTATTGTGAAGACTGGTAATGACTTAATATCTAGTGTTAATTAAGGATATCACTCACAGTACACAGTGTAAAAGAATGGGAAATGTGAGATTTCTGTATGTCATCCTCTAGGCAACTTTACATATTACAACTGTCAGTGTGATAGCACTGTGTTCATAAAATTTGTCTGCTGGTGCAATCAAATGTAGTCCAATCTTTTCATTGGACATCTGAACACTTTTAATATAAAAAGCAGTGTGTACAAATAAAAGATGATGTTACATTTATGGTATACAGAATAGTAAGCATGACTTAAAAAGATAATGCACTTCTGGGATGTGATACCACATAGCCTGGTAAACTGTACCAATGTTTTTGAGGAGACAGTAGTCTTCATAGTCACTGCTATGAGAATCACAATTCTTAAGATTGCTTAAAACTGTTGATACTTAACCAAGGTTAGAGCTGAATTAAACTTGCTTTAAATCCATGCAGCAGCCCTTGACAAGTTAAAATACCACTATTGGTCACGCACATACTTTTTACTGAGATTAATACTTCATTAGTTTCCACAAGGTTCTGCCACAACTTGCTGTGTGTCACAAATAGTTAACCTAATGTTTCAACCTTGCCTGAGGGTCTTCAGGTCCATATGCATAAGAAATATCAGAGAACAAGACAGACAATGTACACAACATCATATGGTGTGTTCACATATTTGTTATGAAAATGCAACAGTGAGTTTACTTAGTGTTGTTGACCTACATGTCATTCAGTATCATAAATACTGAAAGCATTACTGCAGAATGCAGGGTGTGGGATCGCTTAGCACTCTTTTAAAGCTACAGAGTATTTTGTATTGTCAACAATGTTGTATTTAGGTCTTCCATGTAATGTGTCTGACATATCTGTCTGATTTTAACCAAATGTGAATTTTCTAAACAAATTTTTAATAATCTCCAATATGTAATTTCATGGAAGTCCAGTGGGAGCAGAGATGATATATACATGGATGGATGGATGGATGGATTGACAATCCTGATGAAGCTAAAGGATGCAAGAATGAAACTGCTTATAAATTAAAACATTTACATGACAGCTTATACTACCAAAGGATCATTGTTCCTTTTACACTTGGTATGTTACGTTACATATTTGTATCCTTACCGTTCTCTTTCCCCAGTCATTATTAGGGTTTGGTCTGTTTTGCATAACATTGCTGGAGAAGCTGAAAAGAAAAACAAATTTGCCATTGTGTAGGCCAAGAGATTAATTAACTAACTCTAGTAGTATTTCCTCAGCAGGTAAGAAGTGCCCATCTAGTCAAAATTCTGCCTTTTGTGGAACACAAATTATTACAATGTTCACAAGAGCACTAAAAACATGGTCACAGATTTTTGGTATTTTGATTGTTAACAAGACAAATTTCCAACTATTTGACATGAGATATGTAGAAACCTAAGACTAGGTCTGAATAAGTCATAGGTCAGTCAGGTTATGGAGTGTTGCCTTCAAATTTCTTTATTCTCTATTGATATATAACTTAACAGGATTATTGGTGGAAATATCTGTTACTTGAAAGGGCTTTTCTACTGACCAGTGTGGGAAGGCAATGATGTTTAATTATCTGGACATTGTGATGAGTGGTGATTTAAATGAGAACTGTATACTTCTGTGTTGAACAGTAGCTCCATTCCACTTGGAGTTCCTCCAGTTTCCTTAAACGGAAGCACCAGTTGTATGTGAGGGGTTGTAAAAGTTAACAGCATCTAACAGATGGCCTAATATTCTGTCGTACGTACTAGTTAGTAGCAGCAGCAATAGTAACAATATGAGAAACTCTCAATTTCTTCAGTTATACATGCCATATCCTATAATGTCTAAGCGTTAAGTACCCAACGTCCTAGTATAACTAAAGCTTTCATATCGTTATACACGGATGTGGGGTTTTCATTTATAACGCCACGGACAGACATGAGACTAGTTCAGCACTTCTGCACGCCCCTATATTTAAAACGCAGTATCAGAGGATAAGCTACACAAAATACGCCACTTATGAGCACTAAGGAATGCAGTACTAAGAAAAACTCGGACCTGGCAAAAGCACCAACCGAAAGCCGTAATAACAAATTCAGCTATGAACCTCGTCTCTTGCTTCCTTACTGCTGATGGTATTATTGTGTCACAAACGCCACTAATGCCATGCTCATCGTGTGTGGATCGTCCATGTACCAGGTCGGCGACAAGATGGAGCGCCTTTGTTTCGGTTATGGCCCTGACTCGGGATTGCAGTGGGACGGTTTGGCACGTGGAGGCTTTGAGGTAGTGCAGTAAATATCCTTGTGTGTAGCAGAGCGTACTAATGACTTTATCCGATTAAAACGGTCCGGACGAGAAGGTTCATGCCAATTAGCATGACAAGGCACGGGTAATAAGTAAATGTTACCTTCGCTGTGATTGTAGCGCTATCTAAACGACGGACTCCAATATCATCTTGAAAGCAACTATGGTTGTAATCTATGGACTGTGGTTTGTGAAACAACTATGCTGAAAGATGGCGTGAAGTGCAGCGTCTAAGTGGCAATATCTCGTGAAAGATATTAGTTAGTTGTATGATTTAATGAATGGGTATAATCAGTGAATTGTATATTAATTTGGAAGAAGCTGTTAGGTCACATTTTAACAAGGTGAGATGTTTTGGTAATTACTCATTTCAGTTACCGCATGGTAGATAATTGCGGCGGTAGGTAGGTATAGACTGAATTTTGTAATTTAGAAGACTAGTTAGATGTTTCAGTACGTTTTAATAGTACGGATTTAATTTTAAAGAGTAACTGATTGCTTACGGTGCATAAATAGGGAGTCCTAAATTGTTATACACTTCAGCATTCCATGATAGACTACGATTTTTGTCTGTTTAAATCACATGTTAGCTAATAAACGCTCTCGGTTGCATAGAAGGCCCTGTTGATAATTACAGTGTGCTATTCTGACTGTTCGTGTACACCCTGATTTTGTTTTGTTGATCGTGCCCCTGTGATTGTCAAGTTTTTATGTATTTTGTACTAGAGTGGTTGAGGTAATTCAGTGGAGATTAAGAGAATGTGACCCTTGAAACAGCATGTAAGAGAAAACTTATTAGGAACATAAGGGCTTCAGCATGTTAAATATGTGGAGAAAATGATCTGTTAGAGGAGCTAGTCTTGCGTGTGACTGATGATGACTGTGAAGGTCTTCATTTTCAAGAATTTCTGAAGATCTGAAAGTAAAATATGTGTAAATCATTGCATTGTACATTCCGAAAGTCATTTGAATTTATATTCCCAACAGTAAGTACAAGGTCCACTTTGTGTCACTAACCTGTAACCAGATGACATGTCTGAAAAATTGACCATACCATCATTGTGGGTAAAGTGGCTGGAATGTATACATGACAATCTATGTCTAGTGCTATGGCCAAGAACTTGGGGGATTGAATATTGCAATCAAGTGTGTAGCATTCCTTCTTTGTGCTTTGGTGGTCTTGGGCCCATCTCAGCCTGGAGATGGAATATTCTGATTGAATTTTTGTAACTTTCTTTAGTCCTTTGCAAATTTGAAGAAAGTTCTTCAAATCAGACAATATAGTGTTCCAGCACATCCAGCAGTTTATGCATTAATTAGTTTATCATTCTGTGCTGTATAGTCTGAACTGCATTAAGCATTACTAAATCAACGTCACATATATAAAATTATAAAAAAAAATATGTGGAGTTTATGTTCTTACACACCATTTCTATTTTTGACGTGATGCTTACATGCTGGTGTAACCCATCCTTTTGATTTAGGTTATACCAGTAAGTTCATTTTAATGGATGTTGTGATATGTTTGTTAAAACATTTTTAACCCTTTGTAGTCAGTGCTGATGTTAGACTGTGATGTACTTGCATGATAAATCAGGATAGCAAGCAGGTAAGACATTTAATCTGTTAGTGGATTATTTTGTTACTGTCGATAATAATTGAAACTGTTTTAAGGAGGTATACACAGAAGTGGTGAGTGATCTGCTGTCACTGACGTTGGTATTTACTTGGTATTCAGATAAGTTGCTTTCCATATAGGAATTTTATAATTACTCCACTGATCTATCTGTTGGATAATTATGTTTTATTTTGGTTGTATTTTAGCAGCAAGTTTACTGCATATTTTTGGTGTGTTCTTTCAAACTGTTCCATCAACAAATTGGCATTTTACATTTATTTATGGGATTGCTGCCTTGTGAAACAATGGCGACATATTCTGAAATTATTGAATTTTTTAAATATTCAGCTGAAAATAGCCAATATATTTCATCCAAAATGGTGTTTGAATTGTGTTGGAAGTTCACTGTTGGTGTGGAGGAATGTGCCACTTCCATCTTCAGAGTAGTAGTTGGAGGCAGTAGATAGCTCCTGAATGCCAGTAAATTTCCACCAGACTGTGTGGTGTCACATCCCAAAAATATTGTCCCGCATAATTACCGTCATAAGAACCTCAAGTCTCAGATAACTAATTTTATTTAACATTTGTATGTATTCTTGATCATACCTTGTGCTGAGAAAGAAGCATTTTGTGGTTTGTGTTTTACAGGATGTGGAGGTTACATGTAGTTGCATATAGCAGTCTGATACATGCATAAACTGAGTAACACATGTTTATAATCTCAATGTGGTTTACATGTGTACCTGTGTGTCAGGCAAAATTGAGGGAGAAATGAAGAAACCTTCATGAAGTTTTAAGTGTGAATTAATTCACTTCTGTGGTGCCTGTCATTTGTAGGAGAACAATAAAGTAACTAGAAGTGTAGGGCAATGTCTGTGAATAGAAAGAAACAAAATACACTGCTTTAGAACACACACATGTTTTATTCCAGGTGTTTTAATATTTCTGAACTCGGTATATGTAATCAGAATAAGGATGTCGTAAATGTCAAAATTATTTTGAAATTAGAATGTTTCAACTGCCACTTTACCTTATTGTAAGCATTCATATACTAATTTTAATCGAGAGTTCTGATGTGGACAAATAGGTGTTATTGTCTCGCATAAGTGTTTGTTACAGCAGAGGCAGCTTACTTCAAAATAAATTTTAGACTATATAAGTGCTGCACTTCACACAATCACAGTATATTTCCATGAGATATTTTTTCTCATTGATTGTTGCAAGGAAGCATGAATTTATTATGAGGAGTGTAAGTAGGAATGACAGTGTTACAATTAGGGATATTTAATGGCAACATTATTCAGTTTTGCTTCACTGGTAGAAATATTGACCTATTGCGACATATGATGTAGCAGTGCCACATTTTAAGACTGATGAGGCAGGAGTGTCATGTATTAAGACTGATGAGGCTGCATTGTCGTGTTTGAAGACCATTGAGGTGTCAGTGCCACTTATATGAAGCCTCATGAGGCAGCAGTGCCTTCATTTTCATGTATCCTAGTTGTATGTAAAAAATACCTGAAAGAATTGAGAAATAATAAGCATTCACTCAGCATGGTATGGACTCTGAGGTAGGGGTATAATTTATCTATTTTTGCTGGTTTATATAAATATTCTTGTTAAAGTGTGGAGGTAACCCACATAGTTGTTTTAGTTTGTTATGTTATCAGATTTAAATGTTAGTCAAGTGTTTGATTTTCATGTTAATGCTGATATGTGTATGCATCTAATAATCTGTTAGCAGCATGTCAGAAGCCTGGTGTATGAAAGAAGCTTCACAATATCTTTGGATCTGCATGTTGATCTAGCTCAGTGGTTTTAACTGCTTGTTTGTGTGAGTTAAGTGTATGTATGCCGTGTGTCTGTCTTTACTTAACATTTCCTGAACCTGTAATCTAATTTCGATTCAAATTTCTTGTGGAATACTCCTGGTAACCTGGGAGTTTGATAAATTATTGCACATTAAGTCCAGCACTTGATTTATATAAAACTCAAACTATGCCTGACCAGCACACTCTGAAGGTGTATTTGGAGAGTGGAGGTAAAGGCCCACACATTCTTGACCTTGGTACTGGATGACGGTGAGTGGTCAAATTCTTAGTTTGGGTGCCTTACTCCAGTAAAATGTTCCAGGTGTGGATTGGAGGTACAGGTAGAAGTTCAAAGTATATAAGTAGCCTGTTCACCCACCCCACCCCTGGGTAAGACATAAAAACAGTGGCAGTACTTATGCTGCGTATACGCATAGTATAGTACAGCATTGCAGAAAAATGTAATGGAGTATTAACAAGCACTCCAGCCTGAATTTTACCTTGGATTTTGATATTTGCATGTTTTTGTATCTGGAGATTTTGGACTTCTACGGTGGAGACCTTAAATATTTTGTCATTGTTAAATAAACTGTATACAGATAAATTTGTGGTTTTGTTTGTGGGCTATATTGAAAGATCCAGCTTTCTTCATTACCAGTCATTGTCTTTATCCAAAATGTCAGGGTCTACCAACAGTCGTGCTGAAAGGTGTGAGAATGTACCATATTTACTGCTCGTCTTTTGCTGAAATTTTTCATTATTTGTAACATCCATTTGTTTTGATACTAATTAAGCCACATAAAAATTTGTGTTATTCTAACTATTTGCAGTAAAATAATGTCAGTGTAAAGTAAACAAATTGCAAGTGATTGACAGAAAGCTGGTACATCACATAGTCACATGATCCAACACATGTCAGCTCAAATGCTGCTGTTTGATGAAAACATCAGTCTGGTTACTTGTCAAACTGAGTTATAGCATACATTTGCAGTCATTTGTTACAGAATGGTGGCATCATGGGTTCTGATCTTGGTGCAAACTGGATTATGTGAGCTGTTGCAATGTAGATACATCTTTTGCTATTGTGTCTGAACAGTTGTTTTCGATGTGGCTAATAAAATGGGTTGTGCTTGATTGTAGTTAATTCTGTATACATCAGTAGACATCAACATGTTTAGGAACTCTATTCATTGTTGGCATGGAGCTGTGATGTCAAAATTGTGAATAAATATTTGTACATGTATGACTGTTTTCAGGATTTCATAGCAAATTAATTCATGAATTTCAGGTGTTGGCATCAGAGAATGCAACATCATGTGAAGTGATCCTTATAATTAGTAAGGTGTTGCTGGATGTATGGTGATCCCAGTAGTACACGTGATGGTCCGCAGAAGGAAGGGGGCTGGAGGCAGCAAGGCAGCGGCTAAGTCGCAAGCCAAGGCTTCTCGGAAGAGTAATGGTCTATCAGAGGAAAGGCTGAATGGATCCCTGTTGCCTCCAGGCACAAATGAGTCAGAAGAGTCTTGTGTAAGCCAAGATGATAATCTGACTCCCTTGTCATGTCACACCCCCATTGAAATGTGTGCCACAGATCCAAGTCTTGGTGAGCCACCCCCACTGGCTAGTTTCAAAATAAATTCATCACCTCAACATGTTCCTCTGGTGCACAAGAAGTTCAGGAAGTTCAGACACATGCTTGAGCCTGGAGATGTCAGTGAACCACAAAATTATGTTCTTGCATTGGAGAAGGTGGATCCACATGAGACGGAGATCCCACATGTCCTTGACAGGCAGGGTGGAACTAGTGTAGACGAAATGGTCGTTAAACGCCCAGAGATTGAACTGGCTGAAACACAGGAGGTACCTGTAATGTGGGAAGAAGAGGTTGTTGAGGAGACTGTTGTGTGTGAAGGAATGGAAGTGGAGTTGGGAGACATGCGAAGTCAAGATAACTTAATTGTTGAGGAAGTGGATAGCCAAGAGAGTGATTATGATAACATGATTGAAGTTAGGGATAGTGAATTCAGTAATCAGGATGGTCAGGTGATAGTGATTGAAGAAGGTGGCTACAGTCAAGAGTTGATGCATGTTGGAGATGTATTATCTCATCACAGATTAGTGGAGTTGAGCAATACACAGGATTCTGAGAAGAATGCGATTCACCAAATACATGCGACGCTAACATATGGCAGTGAGGAAGGTCAAACTATGAGGGTAGTTGAAGATTGCAGCCAGGATAGTCAGGTGTCTGTAAGAGGTGTGGAGTTGGCCATGGAGAATGACGGAGGAGTGCTGGAGCCATTAGATTCTGAGAAAGTGGTGAATATTATAACTGGTGTTGAAGTTGGTCATCAGACAGTGTTCTTACAAGTATCAAATGACCAAACAACAGACGTTAAAGAAGAGAGTGACAGTGTAAATTGTGAAAATGTAGAAAATGTTGCATTTATAGAAGAAAATAGTCTAGAAAGTAAGCAGGCGTTTAAAGATATTGAAATTGATATGAATCAAAGTGCAGTGACAGTACTGAAAGACAGTAAATGTTATATTGCAGGTAGAGAGGGTAGTTTAGTAGATGTAAGAATGAAAACAGAATATGAGACTGACTTAGGCTTGGGTTTGGATGAACTAAGTAAATTGGAAATAAATCAGATACCATTGGAATTAGATTCTGGGCTCGCAGGTGGGAAATTAATAGCAGAAAGGAAGGATGTAAACAAATCTGGGACTTACTTGAAATTAGAGTCTGTAGATCAGACCACAGAAGAAGATTCAAAAGCTGAAACACAAGAGGATTGTCTCCTGCACATACAAGAAATTTCAGATGATCAGCACTTGACTGTTAGAAGTAATGATGATGAATCAGAAAGAAAACAGGTACCAGCATTCCGCAGTCGAAGTGGAAGTACTGATACAACAGGTTCAGAGAGTAGTTCCAACTGTAGTTCTGGCGTACGACGTAGCAGTCGCATTCGCTCAATTGGCATTATGAAACAGAGGGCACAGAACAGGAGTGATACTGTAGAAACACCAGCGACATTAAGTGAGAAGGACTGCAGTGAAACTAAAATGTTTGAAGCAAGGGATAGTTTAGATGCATGTTCTGGCACTGATACCCAGTCTGATAAAGAAAATATGAGTGTTTCAAAAATACCCTTACCAGTGAGCTCACCAGTTACTCTGCAGGGATTAGTAACTCCAACCATTCCAGGATATGATGGTGACAGTTGTAAACCAGTGAAAGTGAAGTCTCGGTGGAGGAGGTCTAGTGAACTGGAGATGGTAGGCAGTCGGAGTAGTGACAGTGAATTGACAACCACTCCACCAACACCAAATCTCTCACCAAGACCTGTGATTCCAGTTCCACCAAGTTTATCACCTCGACCAGCAACTCCTGCCACTCCAAATCCTGTGATTCGACCTGTATTTCCGGGTAATATTCCAAGCTTGGGAATCATACCTTTGGAGCAGCCAGTTTCCGGAGATGTGCCCAGGAAAGAAAACCGTAATGATAAGAAGGAAAGGGAGGACAGGGAGATGGAAGAGAGACTCCGGAATTTTGACAGACTTGTTGAAAATGAATATTTAACGGAGAGGTGAGCTACTGTTTGATGACTGATTGCTGTTGTGTTATGTTTGGATAGTATATTTTTTTACGTCAAAGCATACTTAAGTACTTCATTGTTTTTGAGTACATCATTTATACATTTCTCTTGTATCAGAATTGGAAGTATAACATACTTGTTTGTGACTTCAGAACTACAAGCAAAGAAGCGAAGCGCATGGTTTGTGATTGCTTCCTTACCAAAGATGAAATTGTTCGTGGAGAAATGGGATGTGGTGAAGATTGTCTGAATCGTCTCCTTATGATAGAGTGGTAAGCCTACCTTGCTGGTGTAAATGCATAAATTATTTACCTAACAAAATGTGCAGTGTATGTATAATGTAACATTGTTGCATGTTTGCTTAAACATTGTTGCCATGGAAATGCAACAGTAAGTACCCTTTGTGTAGTTTAGTGTGGTAATGTGAACACATCAGGTAACGAGAAATGCATAATAATTTGGTTTGAAAATCTCATGCACTTAGGCACATTGGGTGTCATAGGCTTAGACAGAAGAACAGCACATCAATGGAACATAGAGAAATAGACTGTGTAGGTTAAATTTTCTTAGGACAAAGTTGACTGGTATATTTGTGCAAAAAAATAAAAACAGTGATTAAAGTTCTAGGCTATGTAGCTCCAGATCTAATTACATGGAAGGGTCCTTGAAAACCTAGTAGGTGCTCAGCTAGTATGTTTCCTGCCTTAATGGAACCTGTAGTTTTGTTACTGTTTTCACAAAATTTTCATAGGTTCTGTAACAACCAGAAATTGGTTGATTCGGTGAATAATAATTATTAACCCAAGGATGACTATATGTGTTTGTTAGCAGCTCAGTTGTTCTCAGGATATCACATATACAATTAGCGTGTACTTCTGTAATCTCTTGATATGCCAAATTTCATATGTTATATTATTTACTTAATTCTCATTGACATTGATAGCCAAATATGCCATTTGTTTGACCACCATATTGTCATTTACAAGTATGCTGGCACATACCATCAGAGTTCACGTGTGTGTAAAAATATACCCAGGACTGGAAGCTCAAAACCCTATTCTTATCACAGACAACACCTGGTGCTTGAATTTTGCTGCCGTATTGGCATTGTTGACAGAGAATTTTTAAAGAATATCATGTCAGTGTTAACTTTCTGTGACATGACTAGTTTTCCACTACAGTGAAAAGTATAGGCATATTACTTCTTTAACTCCATTCAAAAATACTTAAACAAATGAAATTTTAATGTTCATAAACGTGTTTTGCATGAGGATATCCATACTGTTCAGTGATGTTAGTTGGCCACGGGTAGTATATTTTAGGATTCACTGGTACTTACAGTCTTTCTTCTAAATGAAAGTTGGCACATAAACAATAATTAGTATTGATTCTGGCTTGCCCATTGGCATTCCTGAGAATTCTGTTTTCCCTTTGTCAGGGCTTGCTGTAAATCACATAATAGTAAAATCCTCCACCACAATATTACAGAACACATTATGTCATGTGTTGTTCTGTTTTGGTAGAAATTTTGGGTGTAGTGTTGATTTGAACAATAGTTGGGTTGGATCTAGCAACTGCATTGAATACATTGTCATGGAGATTTTTATGACATAATACATGCTTAATTATAGTTCAACCCATAACAGGCCATGAAGGCCCACAGGGAGAGTGTAGGTATAGCTCTACTCTTTCTTTAATGTCAGTGCTAAATGGGAATGGGTGGTTAACACCATACACAGGCTGCTTTACCCCTGGGATGGAGACCCAGTACCCATTGTGCAGTAGGCTGGGTGGGCCCCAGGGCCAGTCTGGACAGGTGCAGAAAACCTCGCCACCATTGGGGTGTGAACCCCAGACTGTGCAGCCTGTAGCAAGTTGCTGTTCTGACACAGCAAATAATATCAACAGTAATTGTTGTGATTGTTACTGCTGTTATCATGCATGTTGAAACATTGGTATAGGGTGGAATCAAATCTGTGTAAGAAGTCTTGTGTCCAGCACTTGTTAATCCTACTGGTAATGTAAACATACTGACATATAGAGGAATGGTGGTACATGAAAATGTGATTCATAGTGACATTAAGACTGAATTGAAGAAATATGTGTCATGCAATTTAGAGGTACAATCAGTTGTCTTTTTTGTAGGGAATTAAAGACTAAATTGTGGAAAAATTAAATTTTCCATTTTTCTGTGTTCTGAGTTTTCAGTGTGAGAATGAAGAAATGTATTTGAAAACAAAGAATCAAAATGTCAGTTTTATTGATCTCCAAGATCAGCTCAACATGTTTCAGGCAAACTTTTGCCCATCTTCAGGAGCGCAAGACTGAGGTTTTTTTACAGCATATGGTATGCTTGACTGAGTCAAGCAGCTTCCTTCATACCGTACACATAGTGCCACGTTGCCGCGCTCTGAACCCCTGCCTACCACAACAACAGGACACTATACCATATGCTGTAAAAAAACCTCAGTCTTGCGCTCCTGAAGATGGGCAAAAGTTTGCCCGAAACATGTTGAGCTGATC
>JGI24700J35501_10930222_pt1 | contig 12255 bp, 11 predicted proteins | sample TergutTh196P1_FD_35501 | JGI IMG/M metagenome (IMG submission 35501) | reverse complement strand
ACAAGCGGCTCGCCAATGTGCAATAAACGCAGTAGCTGCTCTAAACAGCCAAATTGACTTGGACGATATAAAATCTATTGTGAAAGTACAGGTATTTGTTAATTGTACAGAGGATTTTATCCAAAGCCCGGAAGTTGCCAACGGTGCGTCGGAGCTTTTGGTAGAAGTTTTTGGTGAAGCAGGAAGACACACAAGAGCCGCTGTAGGAGTTTACCAATTACCAAAAGGTGCAGCTGTTGAAGTAGATTTGATTGCGGAAATTTAGTTGCAAAAAATAATCGGGTAAGAGGCTACTCCATTTAGTTGAGTAGCCTCCCTTGAAAGGAAAAAATATATGCCAACCGCAACCGAAATAGCAATAAAGGAAGGTAAAGAAAATGAGCTCAGAAGAATTTTAAGGCTAGTCGAAAAGGCAGAAAAAGACGGCAAAACAGCAAAAGAAATTGTAGAACTAATAGAAGCCCAACTAGAAAAGTAAAAAAACACAATAAGAGGTTAATATGGTAAATAAGACTAAATTAACGATATATGGGATGTTTCTGTTCATTGGGGTTATTATATTTTTTTCAGTATATTCTACGCTTGAAAGGCATGATATAGTATTAGAAATAACTCCTTACTACAATTTAATTTATGACGATAATCCGAATGTTTATATACAGATGAGGCTCACAAACTATTCAAGTGGTACCTTTATGTATGGTCTTAGATTTGATCTGTATAGAAAAGAGAATGCCGGGTGGGTAAGGGTTTCTCAAAAAGAAAATGTAGCCATAATTGATTTAGGACTTGTACTATATCCCTATTCTTACGAGGTATTTGGGAGTATAGATTTAAATAGAATGTTTGGAAATATAGCATATGGGCATTACCGTATCTCAAAATCAATAACTAGTCGTAATAGTGGCCGAATTCATCTTGTGCATGATGAATTCAAAGTAGGTTTTTAAAATTTTGTTACTGTTTTAAGTTTAACAGCCCACTATAGCAAATTAACTTTTCGTTGTCCCTTTTAAATCACGAAAGTTAATTTTCTTTCATCAATTTGGCACCTTGTTATCTTTAAAAGTTGGGCCAACCGTTAAGAAAAGTGCCATACGTAGCGGTAGAACGCGACTGCGATCTAGACATGTCCAGAAACCTGGCAAAAGCGTTACAGTGGAATAGGATAGCCTGATAAATATGTTAAAAGCTATAAATCTTGGAGCGGATTTTGCTGCTCTTTGCACACTTGGGGCTTTTGGCAGAGTTCACAGTGTTTTTGATAGAACCATAAATATTCATATAAAAGGAAAAATGCCAAGCCCTTTAATTACTATAACAACTAACACAAATGATATTATGACGGCAGTTGTCATAGTAAAAGGGAACAAAACCCCATGCCACATTAACGATTCTGTTATATTGGCCAACGATGTTATATATATAAATAATACACCTTTTGTATATGGGCTTTCAAATGCAACAGTTTGGCAACCTCTAGATATAGAAACGTTAAACTTACCAAAATTAACGTGCAAAGAGGTATTTCATAGATGTAAAAAAATTGAAGCTTTTGTAACCCCTACTTATAGCCCCGAGTTTGGTTTGCTTGGTTTTTGCGTAAAAGAAATCCTTGGACATGGGATTGGCCTTACACCTTCCGGCGATGATTTTTTAGCCGGAGTGTTGTTTGCACTTCATTTTAAGCAAAAAGTTTACAACCAACAGTACGCATACCTAAATAAAATATCAAAAGAAATACGTCAAAACATGCCTAGAATGACAAACGAGATAAGTCGGCATTTTTTAAGCTATGCAATGCAGGGCAGTTTTGGTCTTAACACACAAGATTTTTTGGTATCATTCTACAGTGAGGATTTAGAAGCGGTAAAAGCTGCTGTACAAAAAAAACTGGATTGTGGTGCAACCTCCGGTGCAGACGAGCTGCAAGGCATACTTTGGGGGTTAGAAAATGGGTCACACCTAAAATAAAGCCGAAAGGATAAGCTCTATGTTTATTACTGTTAAAGAGGCTCTGGCTTTGCCTGCAATGGCAGATGCAATATTAGTTGCCGGAAGTGAGGGGCTTGAAAGGAAAATTACATCTGTAAATATTATGGAAGTACCGGGCATTTCCAGATTTGTTAAAGAAGAAGAGTTGATTGTAACTACCATGTATCCCATTAGAGAAAATGGGAATTTGAAACTTGCACTTATCCCAAACTTGGTTGAAAAGGGAGTTTCTGCTCTTGCAATTTCCCCTCTAAACCATGACCGTGATATTCCTTCTGTAATGGTTAAATTAGCAGACGAACACGCCTTCCCGCTTATACGGCTCCCTATGGACACATCTTTTAATGAAATTTTGAACCCGATACTGGAGCAAATTTTGGACAGGAAGCATATAGAAGTAGAACATCGCTACCGTGCAAGGATTATTGGAGATTTACTTTCAGGCAAAATTTCTTCGAAATCGCAAATAATTGCTTTAAGCCAATATTACAACTGGGGGCTTTCTAAAGGTTTTTTACCAATACTAATGAAGCTTGACCCAAACGAATATGACCACTTACGGCTACAACTACACACTTTTTCTGATATTTCAGAAAAATGCGGCATTGGAGGAACAATAGCAACAGATTTTGAGTTTGGTATTTTGCTTTTAATCCCATATTCTGATACAAATAAATGCCGCACCAATCTTGAGAAGATCACTAAAACATATTTAGAGATTTTTCCCAATACGTTTTTGGGAATCGGCAGACCCATTGCTGATATTTTGGAGTTGCCCAAAGGGTTAAGAGAAGCTAAACAAGCGGCTACGCTTTCAGAAAAACTCCCGTCTTTTGGGCGTATTGTAGATTTTGACAGCTTGGGAATTTATAGAGTGTTGGCAATTGGTGATGATGAGGACTTTAACAAAAAACAAACTTTTGTTAAAGAAAAACTTTCAGCGTTGCTAGATTATGACCAAGCTAACAAAACAGATTTGTTTTTAACCTTGCAGGAATTTTTTAATGAGGGTGGCAATTCGCGTAAAGCAGCCAAAAAATTGTTTGTTCATTACAATACAATGCGAAACAGGCTGAACCTGATTGAAGAAATTTCAGGAATTGACTTGTCAGTTGCAGAAGCTAGGCTTGAAATGCAAGTGGCTATAAAAATCGCCGCTATACTGTGATACCATCACAATATAGCGGCGATTTTTATATGTTGTATGCACATTGCGAAAGTTTTCAATTTGTGATAGTCTAGTATTCTGTAGAGGGACATGTTGATTGGAGTGTGTTCCCACTATGAAAAAATGCTCTTTGTGGGATTTGGGGGCAACTCCAAGATTTTCAACGAGTTCAAGACACTATACGTTTTTTAACACACCGTTTTTAAGGAGGCAACATTTTGGTTGTATTAACAAAAATCAAAAAACGACTATATCAGGATTCACTAAAACTTATGCGTGTGTCGGCAGAAATAAAGGAAATGCCGGGCATTGAACAAGCTTTTGCATTTATGGCTACAGAGATTAACAAAAAGACACGCATGCAAGAATCTTTGATGGGCAACGATGTTTTGGCGGCCGGCTCTGACGATTTAGTACTCCTTGTAGAAGCCGATAATGAAGCATCCGGTCAAGAAGCGTTGGAGCAGTTCGAAAAAAAGATTAGCTCAAGCACTGCATCTTTGCAAAAAGATAATAGTGGGAATTACTCCGAGGCTTTACCGACCACTTTTGAACAAGGTAAGGCGTATATTGATGCAAATTTGGCCGTTATTTCTGTACCCGGTCCATATGCAGCTGTGCAAGCCATGACGGCTCTATCGCAAAATATGAATGTTTTGCTTTTTAGCGACAATGTTTCTATTGAGGAAGAGATAACAATAAAAGATTTTGCAGCAAAAAAAGGTTTGATTGTGATGGGCCCGGATTGCGGAACAGCAATAATAAATGGCGTACCCCTTTGTTTTGCCAACGTTGTTAAAAGAGGTAAGATTGGTGTAATAGGGGCTTCAGGTACGGGCATGCAAGAGCTTACGGTTTTACTGGATTCTGCCGGTTGTGGTATAGCGCATGCTATAGGAACAGGCGGTCGCGACCTAAGCAAAGAAGTAGCGGGACGCACGGCATTGTCTGCTCTGAAATTATTGGAGCAAGATCCAAACACAGAAATTATTGCCATTATCTCCAAACCGCCGGCACAAAGTGTGGCAGATAAAGTTATTGAGGCAGTAAAAGCTATCGGCAAACCTGCTGTGTTGGCGTTTTTGGGTGCTACCACCAACAAAATTGCCGATAATATTTACATAGCCGGAACTATCGAAGAAGCAGCTGCAAAAATAACGGCTATACACAAGGGAAACAATCCGGAAGAAACTACGGTACTTTACGAACGCAAACCAATAGATAATATTTTGGTAGAAGCAAGCAAGCTGATAACCAGTCAAAAAACTATTAAAGGGCTATATACAGGCGGCACACTGGCAAGCGAAGCCAAACATATTCTTGTCGGTTTAAATGCCGATGTTATTGATCTTGGCGACGACGAATACACACGGGGGGCATTGCACCCTATGATAGACCCCACCAAACGAGGTCAATTCGTTATGCAAGCGTTTAGCGATGACACCATTGGTGTAGTATTGTGCGATGTGGTAATAGGCTACGGAAGCCATCCGGACCCCGCTTTTGAGCTGGCAAAAGATATAAAAGCCGCAAGAGAAAAGTATGGTTTGCACAAAATTGTAATTGCCAGTGTAACAGGTACAGAAAACGACCCACAAGTAAAAAGTGTTCAAATAAAAAAACTGGAAGATGCAGGCATATTTGTGTTTTCGTCAAATCAGTACGCAGCAGAAGTTGCTAAGAGTTTATCGGAGAGTATAGCATGACTAATAATCTTTTGAAACAGAAACCTAAAATAATAAACGCAGGGCTGGAAATTTTCGCAAAAGAACTGCAAGGAAACAATGTTGAGGCTGTTAACCTTGACTGGCGGCCACCGGGTGGCGGCAAAATGGATATAAACATAAAGTTAAAAGAAGTTTTGACCCGTAAAGATATTATTGATGCTGCAAACAAAAAAGCACTGGAAAAGGTACTTTCTGCTCAGCCGGTTTGGACAGACGTGGGTCTGGCCAAGGATGTTATTCCCGGTTTTACAGACAACACCATAGCTCATGCCGGCCCTCCGGTAACATGGGAAAAAATGTGCGGTCCAATGCAGGGGTCGGTAATTGGTGCACTAATTTATGAAGGCAAGGCAAAAAATGAACAAGAAGCACGCAAAGTTGCGCCAACAATAGACTTTGTACCCTGCCACCATCTTAATGCAGTTGGTCCAATGACAGGTGTATTTTCTGCCAATATGCCTACTCTTGTTGTTGTAAACGAAGAAAATGGCAACGTTGCATATTCGCCTTTTAATTTTGAGGGCAAAGGCAAGCCATTTTCTTTTGGGGCTTTTGGTGAGGACACACAAGAGAATTTGCGGTATTTGCATGACATAATGTTACCTACGCTTAAAAAAATGTTTAATGCAAGAGGCGAAGGTATTGATCTAAAAATCATTATTGCACAGGCTCTACACATGGGGGACGACTGCCATAATCGGCTTATTGCCGCAACAGGACAACTCTGGAAAACAATGGTTCCGGAGCTTGCAAAGGCCGGCACGCCGCACGAAATTCTAACACGGTTAGCATATACTATGTACTTCAACAACTGGTATTTTCTTAATCTTTCTATGGCTGCCAGCAAAGCTACTATGGACGCAGCAAGAGATATAGAAAATTCTACACTTGTTACTGCAATGGCAAGAAATGGCACAGAGGTTGGTATACAAGTGAGCGGTATGGGCAACAAATGGTTTACCGCAAAAGCACCTAAAGTTCGCGGCAAATATTTTCCTGGCTTTACTGACGACGATGCCAACCCGGATATGGGTGACTCTGCTATAACAGAAACTGCAGGTATTGGTGCATTTGCAATGGCAGCAGCTTTACCAATGACACAACTCGTGGGCGGAAGTGTGCAGGATGCGATTGGTTTTACCAGGGATATGCGAAAAATAACTTTGGGAGAAAGTCGTAATTTCACCATTCCTACGCTTAATTTTGTAGGAGCCCCAACAGGCATTGACGTGATTAAAGTTATAGAAACAGGGCTAGAACCCATTATAAACACAGGTATTGCCCACAAAGTGGCAGGTCATGGTATAGTGGGTGCAGGTTTGGTAAACATGCCTATAGAAGTGTTTGAAAAGGCTTTGTTTGAAATGTAGTTTTATGTAGTTTCATTTTTTAGGGAGGATAAATAGCATGTGGAAATATATCCTTAAAAGGCTGCTTGCCCTAATTCCTGTTGTTGCCGGGGTTATTCTTATTGTTTATCTTATTTTGAATATTGCCCCTGGCGACCCTGCCAGAATCGCACTTGGCGACGAAGTTTCAGCAGAGGTATTGCACCAGTGGCGTGAGGAGCACGGTCTTAACGACCCTATATTAATTCGCTATTTAAGATATTTAGCGGGGTTTTTTACGGGCGATTTCGGCAATTCTTTTTCGCCTTTGCAAACTCCTGTTTTTGATGAAATTATGGCGAGGTTTCCATACACAATATTTTTATCTGTTGTTGCTATGGTTATAACTTTCGTTTTGGCTTTTCCGTTAGGTATTTTGGCTGCTATAAAACAGAACACTTGGTTTGATAGCATATCTATGTTTGTTTCCCTTATAGGTGTGTCTATGCCCATATTTTGGCTAGGTATGCTACTTTTGCTTTGGTTTTCTTTAGGGTTAGGTTGGTTTCCGTCTTTTGGTGCCGATTCGTTCGCAGCTGTTGTTTTACCTGCTGTTTCCCTAGGGTTTAGCTCTATGGCCAGCATGGCGCGTACCACTCGCTCGTCTATGCTGGAAGTTGTACGGCAAGACTATATTCGTACTGCACGTGCGAAGGGCATTGGTTACGGCAGGGTCATACGCAAGCATGCTATACGCAACTCTCTTATTCCCACTTTAACAATAGCAGGGATCCAAATAGGCAATCTGCTGACAGGCACTGTAATTGTGGAGCAGGTTTTTGCGTGGCCGGGTATCGGTAGCCTAATGATACAGAGTATTTTGGCACGAGATTTTCCCATGGTGTTAGGTTGTATGGTTCTGTTTACTCTAATCTTTGCAATAATCAATCTCATTGTAGACCTTGCGTACGCATATGTTGACCCGCGTATTAGGGCGCAATATTCATAGGGGGTATCAATATGAATGTACTTTCTACCGGTTCTCAGGCACTTGGAAAAACAGCGCAACCAAAAAAGAGAAGCCAGTGGGCAGATGTGTGGCGCAGACTAAAAAGAAATAAAATGGCGATTGCAGGCCTTATAATCTTTTTGCTACTTTGCACGGCCGCTATTACAGCCCCACTATTTTATAACTTCGACACCGACATTGTGAGTATAAATATACCTAACCGACTACAACCTCCTTCTGCACAAAATTGGTTTGGAACAGATGAAATGGGGCGTGATATTTTTGCAAGGGTTGTTTGGGGTTCTCGCATGTCGCTTTTTATCGGCATTACCTCAGCTGCATTTGCCCTAATTATTGGCGGTTTTTTCGGTGCTATAGCAGGTTACTTTGGCAAAATGTCAGATAGCATAATAATGCGTGTTATGGACATTTTTCAGGCTATACCGGGTACTCTTTTAGCAATATGTATTGCGGCCGCTTTGGGTCCCAGTGTTATAAATTTAATTATTGCACTCTCAGTGTCATTTGCACCATCATTTGCCAGAGTAGTGCGTGCGCCAATCCTTACCATTAGGGAGGTCGAATATATAGAGGCAGCAAAAGCAATCGGTGCAAAACCCAGAACCATTATATTCAACCATGTTTTGCCAAACTGCCTTGCTCCTATTATTGTTCATACAACTTTGGCTATAGCAATTATGATACTTATTACATCCGGGCTTAGTTTTCTTGGGCTTGGCATTCAACCTCCTATGCCGGAATGGGGTTCTTTGCTTGCCGGAGCACGCGGACACATTCGTGACCATAGCTATATGGCTTTTTTTCCGGGTGCAGCAATAATGCTGACTATACTATCCCTAAACCTTCTTGGAGATGGTCTTAGGGATGCACTTGACCCAAGGCTAAAATAAGGAGGAACGATTAGTGGATACAAGTAGTGACAGCAATGTGAGCAATTTGGCATTAGAGATAAATGACCTTGTTGTTGAGTACCGCACATACGAAGGTGTTGTTCATGCGCTTAATGGTATGAATATACAGGTAGAAACGGGAAAAACTCTTGGGTTGGTTGGTGAAACCGGTGCAGGTAAAACTACCACAGGACTGTCGGTTTTGCGGCTTGTTCCTGATCCGCCGGGAATTATTTTGTGCGGTAAAATCAAGTTAAACGGCGAAGATATATTGGCAAAAACAGAAAAAGAGATGCAAAAAATTCGTGGCAAAGTAGTTTCTATGATTTTTCAAGACCCCATGACAAGCCTTAACCCCGTAATGACAGTAGAAGAACAGATAGCAGAAGTTATCGAACATCATGAAAGTATTACAAAAGAACAATCTATTAAAAAAGCGCGCGAAATGTTGGAGCTGGTTGGAATTGCCGGCACTAGAGGTAACGAATACCCTCACCAGTTTTCCGGAGGCATGAAACAACGCGTTGTTATCGCAATTGCGCTTGCGTGCAGCCCCAGTCTACTTATAGCAGACGAGCCAACAACCGCTCTGGATGTTACAATACAAGCACAAGTGCTTGAGATGATGAAAAACTTGCGAGAAAAATACAAAACTTCTATGCTTATGATTACTCACGATCTTGGTATTGTTGCTGAAATTTGTGATATGGTTTCTATTGTGTATGCCGGCAGAGTTGTAGAGCATGGCACGTTAGAAGACATTTTTGACAACACCAGGCATCCGTATACAGAAGGGCTGTTTAACTCCCTTCCTAATCTTGCAGACAGAAAGACCAAGCTAAAGCCAATTAAAGGGCTTATGCCTGATCCAAGCAATTTGCCTGCGGGTTGTCCCTTTCACCCCCGTTGTGGTTATGTGTTGGATATTTGCAACAAAGAAAAGCCACAAAAAATCTATAGAACAGATAAGCATTATACTGAATGCCATCTTTATAGCAGCAAAAGCATGGTAGAGGGGAAGGTGATTGGACGATGAGCAAACCACAGCCATTACCACTAATAGAGGCAAAAAATCTAAAAAAATATTTTAAGACAAAGAGAGGTATGTTACATGCAGTTGATGATGTTTCCTTTACTATAGAACGTGGCAAAACTCTAGGTATTGTGGGAGAATCCGGTTGCGGCAAGTCCACTATGGGTCGCACTATCCTTCGTTTGCTTGAACCTACAGCGGGACAGGTGTACTTTGAGGGAGAGGAAATTACAGCTTTTAGCCAATCACAAATGTATAAAAAACGCAAAGATATTCAGATAATTTTTCAAGATCCTTTTTCGTCCCTTAATCCTCGCAAAACGGTAAGTGAGGCCATTAGCGAACCTTTAAAAATCAACAAAATCATAACTAACAAAGAAAAGCGTATGGAAAAAGTTCTGGCGGTGATGGATTTGGTTGGTCTTGCTGAACGTCTTGCCAATACCTATCCCCACGAGCTTGACGGCGGAAGGCGACAGCGTATAGGAATAGCTCGTGCTTTGGCACTGGACCCAAAATTTATTGTTTGTGACGAGCCGGTTTCGGCTCTTGATGTTTCTATACAGGCTCAGATACTAAACTTAATGAAAGAGCTTCAAGAAACCCTGGGGCTCACCTACATGTTCATAACTCATGACCTATCCGTTGTGAATCATTTTTCGGATGAAATTGCGGTTATGTACCTTGGCAGGTTTATAGAAAAAGCCCCTGCGGAAGAATTGTTTGAGAATCCAATACACCCATACACAAAGGCACTGCTTTCTGCTATACCAATGCCCAATTTGCACCACAAAATGCAGCGTATACTTCTTAGTGGAGAGGTAGCCTCGCCAATAGAACCGCCAAGTGCGTGTCGTTTTGCCCCCAGGTGTAACATGTGCATGGAAAAATGCAAAGTTTCCGAACCGGCTTTTGTAGAAGTGTCGCCCGGGCATTATGTTTCTTGTTTTTTGGCAAACGATAAAGCGAGAGAGGGATAAAAACTAAAGGTGCTGCCCCATTATAAGGCAGCACCATATTTTTTTGATTTTAAGATTTAAGATTAAAGATTATTCTAAGAGTTTAATCTAACCAAAAAACCATGTTAAGATAAAGCGGAAAATCGGTTGCGGGATGTTCCGGAACAACAAGATTAGCGTTATGAGCTCTAATTAGCGTGGCAGTATGCAACGGTATCTGGTAACTATTTTGGTTAGCGATAATAACAGCATCCGCAAGCAGGTTGTTTCTTGCGTTATCATCATTTACCTCCGCAGTAGCTCTGTCAATCAAATTGTCTATTTCTGCATTGTCTACACGGCTTCGGTTTGTTGTTCCTATGCTTACACTGTGGAACTGCGTTCGCATAAACCCAAGCAAAGATGATTGTGTAAAACCAAAGATACCGGCTTCAAAGTCGCCACTGTTTAGCAGACCGTTTATAGCCTGTGCATCTTGCATACGAATTGTGACAGGTATACCAACGGCACTCAAATTAGCTTGAATAACTTCGGCCATGGTTGACCTTGGACCTGCATGGGTAACTATTTCAAAGCCAAGGGATGCAGGGTCTATGCCATGTTCTTCCATTAGAGCTATGGATCCCTGTGGGTCAAATGTATGTGCGCCAATCTCTGAGGCACCAATAAACGGCATAGGAGCTTGGCTCCAAGTAGCGTCTATAAACCCATCGTGGGCTGCCCACACCATGGATTCTTTGTCGATAGCCATCGCAATTGCACGGCGTTTTTCCGGTGTGTCAAACTGTGGTAGTGTGTTGTTTAGCCACATAATATTATGCTGTGTGCCGGGAACGTTAACAAGGCTAAAGTTTGGATCGGCATCTATCCTGGCAATATCCGAAGACTGTAACATCACGTTATAGTCAATCTCGCCTGTTTCCAGGGCAACCGTTCTGGCGAACCCGTCGGGAATAATCTGTATTGTAACAGATTCTACTCTGGCCGCGCGCTCTTGGTCAAAATAGTCCTCAAAAGCTGTAAAGAATAAAGAAGAACCTCTTGTCCAATTTTCAAAAACAAAAGGACCGGAACCAACAGGGTTTTCATTAAAATCGTGCCCTGCTTCAATTAAGGACCTAGGCATAATAAAATTTGCACTACTGGCCAGGTCTATAAAAAGCATGGCGTTAGGATAACCTGTGTCAATACGAACGGTGTATCTGTCAACCACCTCAAAATCTGAAAAACTTCTGTGGGAGTTGATAGATTCAGGGTAGGTTCTTGCATATGCAAAAGATGCCACAATGTCTTCGGCTGTCATTTCTTCACCATTGTGGAATCTTATGCCCTCGTGAATTGTAAATTCAAAAACGGTGTCGCTAACGGCCTGCCATTCGGACACAAGATCAGGAACCGGCATAAGGGTTTCTGTGTCGATTCTAAATAGGCCATTGTGTGTCATAGATGTAACGTAAAAAGCAGCTGAAATGATTGCTTGTGGCGGAGAAAGTACAGGAGGTTCGGCTGCAAAGGCTACTACAATACCTCTTCCCAAACCTGCTTCGATTGATGGTGGCTCTAAAACCGGTGCCTGCTGCTGCGGGGTTACTGTGTCTGTCGGTGCAGGTTGGGGGTCTGTACCGCCAATACCGCAAGCAGTAAAAGCAAGCATACCGACCAATACTAGGGTTAAACTTAATTTTTTCTTCATAATGGATCACCTCACATAGTAGTTTGTGGATGGGTAATGGGGCATAGGTCACTCCCGATTTGTTAATTTAATTTCCGTTGAGAATTTAAAAATTCTTATTCGTAATTAAATTAAACTGCTGTATTTCAACATTACCCTGTTGACTATACTATAGCAAAACCGCCACAATAAAGCAATATTGCTACTATACAAAAAAATGAACCATTGTTTGTGATATTGTCATAAATGTTGCACTTGTCTAAATAGACAGACTATTCTTAGAAACCTTTGTGTTGTCTCTACTTGACGATGTGCTATTAACAGTTGGCGGAGAACTGCTCTATGCCGGCAAACTGGGAAAAGATATTACGTTGGAACAAGGAAAACAAGCGGCTCGCCAATGTGCAATAAACGCAGTAGCTGCTCTAAACAGCCAAATTGACTTGGACGATA
>JGI24700J35501_10930223_pt1 | contig 12256 bp, 11 predicted proteins | sample TergutTh196P1_FD_35501 | JGI IMG/M metagenome (IMG submission 35501) | reverse complement strand
TGCGTCCCCGCCCGCCTGACGGCGGTCAGGTAGGGGCGACCGTCCTCGGTCGCCCGTTTTTCCCGTATTGCCCGTTTTTCCCGTTTTCCGTTAGAACCTAAAGCCCGAACCCAAAAACAGCTAACAAATAGAGTAACATATTTGTTAGCTGCTTGTCAAATCGTTAAAAATTATTGTTAAAAATTAAAACTGTGGCACAACTCTACCCTCGTAGCGATTGTTTATAAAATCTCTGATTGTGTCGGTGTTTATTGCGTTTATTAAGGCTTGCACAGCGGATAAATTTTCGTCGCCCGCGCGGACAACAACGTAGTTAGTAAACTGAATAGCCGCCTCGGAATCAACCGATTCGCCCGAGCCGTAAATTGCTCTATCAGTAACGCCACCTGCTAGTGCAAAGTTGCCGTTTATAACAGCAAAATCAACATCGGGTAAAGCTGGCGGCAACATTTCGGCTGCCATTGGAATAATATTCAAATCGTGCGGGTTACTGGCTAAATCGTTGGCAGTAGCGGTAAGCCCTAAACCAGCCGTTAATTCTATCAGCCCTAAAGATTCCAGTAATAGTAATGCCCGTGCCTCGTTGGTTGGATCGTTTGGAATTGCTATGCTTGCCCCTTGCGGGATACTAGCCAAACTGTCCTCTCGGCCTGCGTAAACTTGCAACGGTTCAAAATGAACGCCAAAAACGGGTACTAAAGTTAAGCCATGTTGTGCGTTAAACGAGGTCAAATAAGGAACGTGCTGAAAAAAGTTTGCATCTAAATCGCCAGCATCTAGTGCTAAATTGGGCAATATGAAATCGTCAAATGGTACGATAGTTAGCGTGTAGCCTTGTTCCGCCAATATTGGTGCAACTTGCTCTAATATTTCGGAATGCGGCACAGCGGTAGCACCAACTACAATAGTGCCGTTGTTTCCAGTATTTCCGCCAGCATCATCGCCGCAAGCCGATAAAGTGATTAATCCCAGGGTTAAAACAGCTAAAATAGCAAAAGTAAAATTCCGTTTCATGTAAAATTCCTCCGTTTTCAATTTTTGTGCAATATAAATTGCCATATTTTCCAAGTTTTAAGGTGGATATTTGTGCATATTGTACAAACACCCAAATGCTTTATTGTACCAATTTTTTGTCGATTTTTGCCGCTAACGTGTTGAATAAAAACTGGATAATAGCGACAATAATCACGATAATTATGATTGTAACAATCATAACATCTGTCATGTTTCGTTGGTGGCCGTAGCGTATTGCGATATGCCCTAGTCCGCCAGCACCAATAGCACCTGCCATTGCCGAAAAGCTAATAAGCGTGATAGTTGTAATAGCAAAGCCACGTATTAAAGACGGCACACTTTCAGGAATTATCACTTTTGAAATAATTTGAAAATTAGTAGCGCCCATAGACTTTGCGGCATCTATAACACCTTGGTCTATTTCGTTTATCGATGTTTCTACCAAACGGGAAACAAACGGGGCGGCGGCTATTACCAGCGAAACTATTGCGGCGGACGGGCCAATCATTGTGCCTACTATTGCCCTTGATAACGGGATTAATATGATAATTAGTATAATGTAAGGAATTGACCGCAACGTGTTTACCATCATTCCCAAACCAGAGTTGATAATTTTGTTGGGCATAAGGTTATCCGCGCCAGTAACAACTAGCAAAACGCCAAGCGGCAAGCCAAGCACATACGCCAAACTAACCGAAACAAACGTCATGTAAAATGTTTCGATAATTCCGTCCCATAAAATAAAGCGAAAATCCAAAAAAGTTTGCCATAAATCCAAAAAATTCACCTCCTATTTTTGTGAAAATTTCACAAAAGTCATAAAAAATCATAAAAAGTCATAAAAAATCATAAAATTTCGTCTTCGTCAATGCCTAGCAATAGTTTAGTTATGGGGCTTTGCGGGTTTTTCAGCACTTCGGCAGTGTTGCCCATTTCGGCGATAGTGCCTTCGTCTAGTACAACGGTTTTGTTGCAAATAGATTTTACAACGCCTATCTCGTGCGTGATGATAACTATGGTTATGCCCAGTTTTTTGTTGATTTCTTTTAGTAGTTTAAGGATTTCGCGAGTTGTAAAGCTATCAAGTGCAGATGTGGGTTCGTCGCAGAGTAGTATTTTGGGCTTGGTTGCTAGTGCACGGGCTATTGCCACCCGTTGTTTTTGTCCGCCAGAAAGCTGTACGGGGTAGGCTTTTAGTTTTTCGGATAAATCGACAACTTCGGCTAATTCGGCACAGCGAGCCTTTATATATGGCTTTTTTTCCTTGATTAATTCTAGCGGGAACGCAATGTTTTTTTCCACATTGCGTTGGGCAAGCAAATTAAAGCCCTGAAACACCGTACCTATATTTTTTTTAATGGCGTTGGCATCTTTGGCGGTTATGGTGCTTACGTCGCTATCTAAAATTTTTATTTTGCCGCTGGTGGGTTTTTCTAGCAAGCCCATTAGCTTTAGCATGGTACTTTTGCCAGCACCGCTTTTGCCCACGATGCCGAAAATATCGCCCTCGGCAATCTCCAGCGTAACGCCTAGCAAGGCATCAACTTTATTGCCGTATATTTTTGTAACATTGTCAAGACTTATCACAAATACAGCCCCATTCTGAACATTCTAAATTATAAACTATTGAACACAGATTTTTTATTGCCTAACATTCAAGCAAAACATGACTACATCACTATACTAAAAAAAACCGCATTTGTCAAAAGTGCGATTTTTCCGCCTTTTTTCGCCACTTTTTAGTAAAAATATCCAATAAAATTATCACGAAAACAAAATATATTTATATTCGCCCAAAATATCCTGCATTTTTGTTAATGCTCTTGTATGAATTTGCGAGGTGCGCGACTCCGACACCCCTAAAATTTTACTAATTTCTTTTAACGGAAGTTCCTCAAAATAGTAAAGAGTTACCAATAATTTTTCACGGTCGTTAAGAGCTTCTATTGCTTGCTCTAACATTTTTTTTATTTCCTGGTTGTCGGAATAGCCCTCGGGCGTATCTTCTGGGGAGTACGGGGCTTCAAAATCTATGTCATAGTTTGTTAGGTAATTATCCAACGAGACCAGCGAGTGTACTGACGATTCGTTTGTAAGCTGGTGCAGTTCGTCGACTGATAATTTTAGTGCATCTGCTAATTCTTCGTTGGTTGGCTTGCGGGTTAGTTCGGATTCCAGTTTGGCGGCGGTTTGTTCTAGTTTTTTTTGCTTTTCCCGCAACACCCGTGGAACCCAATCTTGACTGCGTATGCCGTCGATAATAGCGCCACGTATTCGCACAGTGGCGTATGTTTCAAACTTTACCGCTTTTACCATATCAAATTTGTCAATAGCATCAATCAAACCAAAAATCCCGTAACTAATAAGGTCGTCAAAATCCATGTGTTGCCCCAAATGTATTGCAAGCCGCCCCGCAGTATATTTTACCAGCGGAGCATATTTTAATATCAATTTTTCCCTAACCTCTGGGCTTTTTGTATCTTTGTACTGTTGCCATAGTTCTAAATCTTCCATAAATGCACCTCCTGTCAACTGCAAAATTAACTGCAAAACTGTGGGGGACGGGCTGCAAAATCGTGGGGGAACGGGCGACAAAACCGTGGGGGGGGGCGACCGTTTTGCCCGTTTGTCCGTTTTGCCCGTTTGCCCGTTTGCCCGTTTTGCCCGTCCCGATATTTCTATTCCCCCAACCCCGCCAAAATACCATGCAACACAGAATTTGTATTCAGCAAAAGCGGCTCTTGGTGGGGGAAAATGGTTGCCATGCGGTAAACATATAAAACAATGGCGGTTAATAATAGCAAAATAACGCCGTATTTTAGGCGGTTTATCTTTTTTTGGCGGTTTTGGCGGTCTCCTACGAAAGTGTATAGTGCGGCAAATACGGCAAACGCTAAAACTGGCATAAATAGCGGGTGCATAGCAAAACTTTCGCTGAAATTTCCCCCTAAAAACAGCAACGCCGACCGCATAAAACCACACGCAGGACACGGCAAACCAAAAAGTATCATTGTTGGGCTTACGTATCCAAAAAAATAATTTGTTGCAATGTAATAAGCGACTAAAATTGCGGCTATAATGCAATAGTTGCGCAAGTTTTTGGCGTTGCGTTGGATTATTTTGGTTATTTTCGGCATTATGCGGGCTTGTTGGCTTTTATTATGGCGGCTAAATTTTTCAAGCCATCTTCAAAATTAACGCCGTATTTAATGTCCGTTTGGGCGTTGTATGTGCGTTGTATGCTTTCTAGTGTAAACTCTGTTGCTATTTTGGCGGATTCTCCTAGCTGGCAGCCTTGCACTAGTGCGGCGGTTAAAACGCTGGCAAATAAATCGCCCGTGCCGTGATAATAACCAGGAACACGCTCGCCTAGCATAAACGCACCCTTGCCATCGGCAGAATTATAGGCAGAAGCGCCATAATCGCCGTTTTCGTCAAAATAAACGCCTGTTAGCACAACTTTTGTGGTTTTTTTGTCGCTTTTGTCGTTTTTATCGCTTTTGTCGCTTTTACACATTTCTGCTAATTCTTTTGATAATTGCTTTATATAATCTTCTGTGTACGGGCCTGGGTTATAGGGTTTTTCTAGCATAAACAACGCCTCGGTAATGTTTGGCGTTATAACATCGGCTTGTTGGCATAATTTTGCCATTGCTTGCGGAAAATCTTCCGAAAAACCTGCGTATAGTTTGCCGTTATCCGCCATAACAGGGTCTACAATAAGCAAGGTGTCGTCTGTTTTGAAACGTTTGGCTAATTCGGCTACTATGTCCAGTTGCTCGTAAGAGCCTAAATATCCTGTGTAGATTGCGTTAAATGGCGGCAAGTTATCCGCCAAAGTTTGCCAGTGATCGGCTATTGGCAACATATCGGCGGTTAAATCTCGGTAAGTGTAGCCCGTAAAGCCGCCTGTATGTGTGGAAAGCACAGCGGTTGGCAACACCGAAGTCATAATGCCCGCCGCAGATATAACTGGCAACGCCACAGTTAGCGAACAGCGTCCAACACAAGAAATATCGTGTATTGCTAAAACTTGTTTTTGCATAATAAATCCTCCCTATTTTTGTGATTTTGCGTGTGGTTTTAACGTGCAAAAATTTTTGCTTGTATTTTGTCGCAGATTTTATTATACTTTATTTTGACGGTTATGTATATAATTGTGCAAAAATTTACGCAATATGCGATAAATCGCAAATTGCATTTGATTTATGGGAGGGTTTTTTATGATAACAGCAGGAGTAGATGTTGGCACTAGCGGCACAAAAATACTTGCAATGGACGAACACGGCAAGGTGCTAAAAATAGTTATGCGGGATTATCCGCTATATCAAAGCGGCGTGGAATCGGAGCAGCACCCCGATGATTGGTGGGAGCAAACGGCGGACGGCTTGCGGGAATTAACTGCGGCTGTGCCGAACATTGCGGCGGTTTCGTTTAGCGGGCAAATGCACGGCTTGGTTGTGCTAGATGCCGAGGATAAAGTTATCCGCCGTGCAATTTTATGGAACGATCAGCGGACAACCGCACAATGCGATTATCTTAACAATGTTGTTGGCAGGGAAAAATTATTGGAAAACGTGGCAAACATCGCATTAACGGGCTTTACGTTGCCAAAAATTTTGTGGATGAAAGAACACGAGCCAGAATTATTTGCCCGTATAAAAAAAGTAATGCTACCCAAGGATTACATAGCCTACAAGCTTTCTGGGCAGTTTGCGACAGATGAATCCGATGCCTCGGGTACATTATTATTGGACGTGCAAAAACGGGAATGGTCGCAAACTATGCTAGAAATCGCTGGCTTAAAACAAGAGCAGTTGCCAAAATTATACAAATCGAGTGCGGCGGTTGGCAAAGTTACGGCGGCGGCGGCAAAATTAACGGGTCTTTCGGAAGACACGATAGTTGTTATCGGCGGCGGCGACCAAGCAGTTGGTGCAGTTGGCACAGGCACAGTATCTGCGGGAATGTGCTCACTTTCGCTGGGAACAAGCGGCGTTGTTTTTGCGGCAACCGATAAATTTGCGGTTGACCGTGCCGCAAGTGCAGTGCATTCATTTTGCCATGCAAACGGGGCGTATCACATGATGGGCGTTACTTTGGGTGCGGCGGCATCTACCAAATGGTGGATAGAAGATGTGCTTAACGTAACCGATTACAACAGCGAGCAAACAGCGATAAAGCCCGAAAACTTGGGCAATAACTCGGTTTACTATTTGCCATATTTAAGCGGCGAACGTACGCCCATAAACGACCCGTTTGCAAGGGGTGCATTTGTGGGAATGGCAACTTATACTTCTCGTGCGGACATGACTTTGGCTATTTTAGAGGGTGTTGCGTACAGTTTGCGGGATAATCTTGAAGCGATAAAAAAGTTGGGCGTTTCGTTTAGCTCGGCAAGGATAATCGGCGGCGGTGCGAAAAGTGCGTTATGGTGTCAAATAACGGCAAACGTGCTAAATTTACGGGTTGACAAAATAAACAGTGCCGAAGGCCCAGCCTTTGGTGCGGCTATTTTAGCGGCGGTTGGTGCAGGTGCATATCCTACCGTAGAAGAGGCTTGCAGCAAGCTAATAGCAGTAACCCAATCCTACAAACCAGATTCAGCCGCCGTTCAGCGTTACGAAAAACGCTACCCAATCTACAACAAACTATACAAAGATTTAGCGGAAAGTTTTGGTAAAATTTCTGCTGGTTAGGGATAAGAGCAAAACCGTGGGGCGACAGGCAGACTGTATCGGAATGGGTAAACGGGCGAAAATGTAGGGGAAAAACGGGCTACCGAGACGGTCGCCCCTACAACAACGCCACGTAGGGGCGACCGTCCCCTGCCCGTCCGACAGGCGGGTCGGTCGCCCGTCCCCAATCATTCCGCCCGTTTGCCCATTTGGTCGCCCGTTTGCCCATTTTGTCGCCCGTTTGCCCATTCGGTCGCCCGTCCGCCCATTTGGTCGCCCGTTCGATAGACAGATATTTCCGATTTTTTGGATTTTTCGTTTATCCACACAAATCCCAAAAAAAACTTTTTTCAACCTATTGACAAATTTTCAAAAATAGTGTATCGTAAAAAACAGTTACAATAATTTTACCGTTAAAACGGCTTTATGCTAGAATGTCCAGTCGGTAAAGTAAAAACAAAAGTGTAAAAAAGCAAACAAAAACAGAAAAATCGGGAGCAAAAACCATGAGAATCGCCTGTATAACCGCCCTAATAATAATAAATTACGTTTTACAATCCACCGTGTTTATTCGGTTCGCTATCCTCGGTGCAACGCCAGATACCGCTATTATCTTCATTGTTAGCTATGGTATTTTGCGCGGCGATGTTGAAGGTGCTATATTTGGCTTTTTTGCGGGGCTTACCCAGGATTTATTCAGCGGACATTTTATCGGGCTTAACGCTATGCTCGGTATGCTGACGGGCTTTGTGGCTGGCAAGCCTTTTAAGGATTATTTCAAAGATAACTACTTTCTGCCGTTCGGGATTGTCGTTTCTGCCACGCTTGCCTACCAGCTGCTAGTATTTTTCACTAATTTCCTCTTCCGAGGTTGGTTTAACTTTGGCTTTTATTTCGCAACAATTATCATACCACGAACAATTTACACCGCCCTGCTTACAATGCCGCTTTATGGGCTGATGTTCGTGATTAACAGTAAAATTGAAAGTTTTGAAAATAATAGACGTACTTTTTTTAAGGAGTGATTTTTATGAACGAACTTGCACGCGACGCTTTCAAATGGACTGTCGGATTTCTTACTAACCGCATTGTGTGGATGCTTATGCTTACCGCTGTGCTATTCTTTATTTTGGCGGGTGAACTTTTTCACTTGCAAATAGTAATTTCCGATACGTTTACAATCGCTCCGCCGCCCACTTCAACCGTCGAGCAGACTATTCCCGCACCGCGCGGCAATATTTACGACCGTTTCGGCAGGCCGCTTACAACTAACATTACCGCCCACGTTGTTACAATGGACCCCAGCGTTAGCGAGTCCATCTCCAACGAGGCACTTTTGGAACTTACGCGCCTGTTTGAACGCAACGGCGAAACCTTTCTGCAAGAGTTTCCCATGACGAACGAATGGCCTTACGAGTTTACTTTGGGTGGCGGAACGCCTGAAATCCGCCAAGCACGCATTTTTCGCTGGAATGACGATATGACCGTTCCCGACCCTGGCACTACTAGTGCTGCCGATTCTTTCATATTTTTGCGGGAACAGTTCAACATTGACCCCGAACTCTCCAACGAGGACGCACGGCGAATTTTGAACCTGCGCGAACAGCTTTATGTCCGCCGATTTAATCCGCAACTTTTTGACATCGCCTCGGACGTTTCGTTTGCAACGGTTGCGGCTATCGAAGAGCAAAGTGCTTTCTTCTCTGGCGTGGGAATCGACATTCGCACGTTGCGAGAATACCCGCAAGGCATCTACTTTAGCCATATGTTGGGCTACACGGGCAGAGTTACCGATCAAGATTTGCTGGCGTTTCCAGACGAGGGCTATTTTGACGATGATATGATAGGCAAAACTGGGCTAGAACGCTCTATGGAGCGGAACTTGCGCGGCACAATCGGCACACAGCTTGTCGAGATAAATCCGTCCACGGGGCGGCAAGTTGGCACACCGCCCGAAGTTACAAGCCCAATACCAGGCGACAACATTTTTCTTACGATAGATATGGATATGCAGCGGCGTACTTTCAACATTTTGAAAGATTACCTCACAGAAATCAACATTCGCCGCTTGCAAGGCGGCTCGCCGCGCGAGGGGCAAGTTGCACCGCAACAAATTTTCAACAACTTAATAACAGGCGGCTGGATTCCCATTCGTGAAGTAATGGAATCCACCGAGGAAAGTGCGGCGTATGTGCTGCGAACCTTTATTTTGGAGCGTTTCCCCGAGGCAACGTTTAACCGAGAAGATCGTCCGCAAATTGTCCGCATTTTGGTGGACGGCGTGAACGACGGCTATTTAGGCCCAGTTATAATGTTTTCGGCGATGGTCGATTTGGGGATTTTATCCGACCAGGACGACTTTTTGGCACGAGTGCAAAGCGGGGCAACCACGGTTAATAATTTTGTGGTAGAAAAAATGCGGCTTGGTGAGATAACGCCGCAAATGCTGAACCTCGACCCGTCAACTGGTTCGGTTGTTGTCGCAGATGTCGCTACTGGAGCGATTTTGGCGGCGGTTGGCTATCCGTCTTTTGACAACAATATGCTTGCCAACACAATCGATGCGGAATATTACGCACGGGTAAACGGCGACGACCCCACGCACCCGCTTGTCAACCGCCCATTCATGGAGGGTCGCGCACCAGGTTCAACGTTCAAAATGATTTCCGCCGCCGCCGCCTTGGAAACTGGCGCTATTACGCCAACCAGCACAATCTCAACGCGCGGTACGTTTACGCGCGCAGGGTTGCCAGTGGCTCGTTGCTGGAACGCAAACGGGCTTGGTGTGCTAAATGTTGCGGGTGCAATCGGAATTTCGTGCAACTACTTTTTCTATGAAACGGCGATGCGGTCGGGCAGCAACCAGCAACAGCGGATTGAGGTTCTAAACCAATTTATGGAATTTTTCGGCTTAAATCAGCGGACAGGCGTTGAAGTTGGCGAACTTGCCGATACATTCAACCGTTCGGTTGTTCCCAACATAATGTCATCGCCTGGGTTTAAGCAATTTCAGCATTTAAGCCTAAACGAGTTTGCACCGCGCGCACAATGGGATTGGTTTGACGGCGACACGATTCGCACAGCGATTGGGCAATCGTACAACATTTATTCGGCGGCTACAATGGCAAGGTACATCACGCAAATAGCGAACAACGGCGTACGTTTACCGTTTCATTTGGTTGACACCGTAACCGCCGCAAACGGCGAAATTGTTCAGCAAGCTAACCCCGTGCCAGAAAACACAGGCATGGAGCTATCGGAATCCACGTGGCAAGCGATACAACACGGCATGATAATAGCAACCGAGGGCAGAGGAACAGCCACCTCGCATTTTAGGGGCTTTCCAATACGAGTTGCGGCAAAAACAGGCACAGCGGAGCAAGCCCAAACACGCCCAGCACACTCCAGTTTTGGCGGCTTTGCCCCATTCGAGAACCCCGAAATTGCCGTTTACGTAATGGTGCCATTTGGCGACACCAGCGCAATGAGTGCCTCGGCAACTCAAATAGCGCGCGACGTTATCTACGCTTTCCTAATGCCAGAAACCGCAATAGAATTTCCAGTAGCACGTAATGCTATTGTGCAATAAAAATTAGAACTGTGGGGCGGCTCGCCTGTCCCTGCCCGTTCGGTAGGCGGGTGCCCCTAGGTTTTAATGTTTGGGATAATAAGGAGATGAGGGTTTATTGATAACAAACAAAAACAGCGTTGTGCTGAAAGGGCGGAAAGACGAGATTACTATTGCGTTGGACTCGAGAATGCCTTTTCGTGATTTGCAGACGCATTTTCATAAAAAGATATTAGGTGCAAAAAAATTTTTTAACGGTGCAAAATCCAATGTGGTTTTTACTGGCAGAGATTTAACCGAAGAGGAAGAATGGCGGTTAATGGACATTATCACGGCAGAAACTACCTTAGATGTCCCATTTTCACGCAAAAAAGGGCTAAAGACAAACGAAAAACTAAACCCAACAAGCCCAATAAACCCCATAAAACCAACGTTTACGCCAACCGCTCCTGCCGATTTATTACATAATGTTCACGATACAACTTACCACCAGGGCGGACTGCGGTCTGGGCAAGCTATTCGCCACCACGGCTCTGTTGTGGTAATTGGCGATGCCAACCCAGGCAGCGAAATTATTGCAGGTGGACACGTTATTGTCCTCGGTGCGTTAAAAGGGTTTGTTCACGCTGGCTGTGCTGGCAACGAAGAAACTTTCGTCTCTGGGCTAGTCTTTCGCCCCACGCAACTACGCATCGCCAACGCAATAGTCTATATCCCAGAAGAACACAAACGCAAAACGCCCGCCTGTGCCTATATGCAAGACGGTCAAGTGTTTATTGCACCTTTAATAAATTAGAAAAATTAAATAAATAAAAAATTGGGCGACTTAATTTTCCCAAAAAAATAAAAATTTTTGTCCACTTGACAAAACAATAAAAAATGCGGGTCAAGGACGCGCGCGTCCTTGCGGGGTTTGGGGCAGCCTGCCCGTCCGGCAGGCGGGCGCCCCAAGGTCTTAATGTTTGGAGGAAAAAAATGAGTGAAGTTTACGTTATAACGTCTGGAAAGGGCGGAGTGGGTAAAACCACTACTACGGCTAACTTGGGAATTGGGTTGGCAATGGAAAAAAAGCGAGTTGCGTTGGTCGATGCCGATATTGGGCTGCGTAACCTTGATGTTGTTATGGGCTTGGAAAATAGGATTGTTTATGATATTGTTGATGTGGTCGAGGGGACTTGTCGGCTAAAGCAAGCGTACATAAAGGATAAACGATACAGCAATTTATGCTTATTGCCAGCCGCCCAAACTAAGGATAAAACGGCGGTTAATCCCGAACAAATGAAAGAACTTTGCGATGCCTTGCGCGAAGAATTTGATTACATTCTAATCGACTGTCCTGCTGGAATTGAGCAGGGGTTTAAGAACGCCGTGGCGGGTGCGGACAAAGCCATTGTTGTAACAACGCCCGAAGTTTCGGCGGTGCGCGATGCCGACCGCATTATCGGCTTACTAGAGGCATCTGAACTGGGCGATCCGCTACTTATCCTTAACAGAATTAAACCGAACATGATGAAACGTGGCGATATGATGACGTTGGAAGACGTTACCGAAATTTTGGCAATAAACGTTTTGGGCGTTGTGCCAGACGACGAGGCAATTATTATCTCCACCAACAGGGGCGAGCCGTGCGTTATTGACGATGTATCCAAGGCTGGCAGGGCGTTTCGCAATATTACTAGTCGTGTTTTGGATAGCTCTGTGCCGCTAATGGAAATTGAAGCGGACGACGACGGTTTTATGAGCAGGCTGAAAAACCTGTTTAATGGAAAATAGCCGAGAAAGGGGAATTTATGGGAATTTCTAACTTATTAGCAAGCAAGCCACCGCAACCGCGTATCGTGGCAAAAGATAGGCTAAAATTTGCACTAATTTACGACCGCACGGGCTGTTCACCGCAAATTTTGGAGAATATTAAAATCGATATTATCAAGGTTATATCAAATTATTTGTATGTTGACGAAAAAATGATAGATATTCAAATATCGCAGGTTGACAC
>JGI24700J35501_10930224_pt1 | contig 12257 bp, 8 predicted proteins | sample TergutTh196P1_FD_35501 | JGI IMG/M metagenome (IMG submission 35501) | reverse complement strand
TTTTGGTATAATCTAAATTTATATACGTTTCATCACCAACCTCTATGTATGTGTGTTGTGGAATGTGGTCTGTGTTCAGCCATGGTGGACATGTCACACCATAGTATCTTCTTCAAATACTGAGTAATGTGCTTTGGTCAAAGTGAAGTGTTAGAGTGTGGTGAGTTGTCAAATTGAATGTCTGTCCTAAATAGAAACACAAGTCATCTGTCACGAAGCTGTGGGGGGAATTCAGACTTTGCAAAGCACTTTATGCTTTAGCCCTCTCACAGTGGGAACTGGCCTATTAAACACAATCTTGCATTTTTCACACTCTTCAAATGAACTCTATTTGATGTGAAAACTTCCTATCATACAACTCCAGACATGTGTTGTTATATATTGTAGAATGATAAAGGTTTGAAAATCTGCATTTGTTACACCTCACATTCAAGTTCGTGAGGAATTTTGGTGTTTCTGAAACTGGTTCTTGCAGTCTTCAATATGGGTTATTAAGTATTCTTTGGGGTGGTTTTATTGAAACTGTAGAACACAAGTTTGAAGTTGATTAAACTGATTTTGTTGTATCCTGTGCCCCAGGTGTTAATGAATTTATGTTGTTTAAATAGCATTCCAATTAGAGAATTAGAATAATGTGATGAGCGCTTAGTTATTTTTGTCGTAATGAGTGCATGTTCAAAGCATGCATGAACAAAACTTTGTTTCTTACAGGACTGAATTTTGATGATGAAATTGAGAAGACATTTTGAAAACAAGTGATTTGTGTTAGTCTCATATTCTGTCTTCATATTGCAAGTTATTTTGTTTCCAGTGTTACCTTAATAAACAGGATACAGTTTGGCCCAAAAATTAGTGACTTTATTAATACTGTGTGCACTAAAATACAATGTAAATTTCTTTTTGTGTACTGAATTTGTTAAAATTGTTTAATATGTGATGCTAAATGTTCATTGCACAACAGCATTTGCTGCTGACATATACCAGTGTTCATAGGTTTAAACCTAAGCATGTCTCATTATTACAAGACAGTATTTTTGTTTAACTGACATTTGGGCATTCTGTATACTGTACCTTGGTTTACATTACACATTTTCTATTTTTTTTTCCCCCAGTTGTCTCTCTTGTTGTAAAGAATCTGTAGCTCAGATTATGTCATGCAGGTTGTTTCATCACACGTTTCCTTGTTTGTTCTGGTGCCCCCTCCCCATTTTTTTTGTCTGCCTTAAAGTCCCTGTTTTGTGCAAGGGTCATCACACTGCATCAAAAATAGTTTGTTACTTTAATAGAAAGACCAGAGTTTTGCATCAGGAAGTGAAGAATACCATTGCTGGTTGCTGTGATGAAAGCAGCAATCCGTTGAGTGTGCAGAGCAGTTACAGTGCCATTAGGGGAATGGTGGTGTTTTTTTTTAATGCAAGAAAGTTTTTAAAAATCTTAAGAAGCAGAAACCCAAAGTGTTTTTTAAGAAATGTGAAAAAAATGACAGAGTTTTTCTGTGCATGTGACTTGTTCACAATTCATAATATAAATATTGTTATATATAATATAAAATCTAGTGTAGTCTCCAAAATAAAAAAGAACTTTCTCTTCCCCTGTACCATTGCAGATACTAGTATATGACTGCTCTTGTTCATGTGATTAGTGCTGCTGTTGCTGTTAGTGTGCAGAACAAGACTTGCTGTGAAGGTTACATTTGGTAACAGCTTCCAGTGGAAGGATAAATTGCATTGCACAAAACAATAATTAAAAAAAAAGTTTCAGCTGTTAACCTCAAAATGGCTGGATTGAAACCCAAAAATTGTGTGAATATAATATGCTGCTTGTTTTCTTAAGTGTGCGCAAGTTGTATATGTAATGAGTGACTGTGTAGCTGCTGGAGTGTGTATGGGTTTGCATATGTGTGGTTGGAAATTGTGTGTGAATGGGATATACATGTGTGGCGATAGTTCATTTGTAAGTCATTTCTTGTCAGAAATATATAATTTTTTTTCTGGAACCTGGTTTTGAAAGGGTATTATATTTTGTGCTGGTCAGTAGTGTTCCTCCCATTTTTGTAGTCCCTGGATATAAGGAAGAAACTATTAATACTGTCAGTATTGCCTTGTTGGCTGAGTAAAAGAAGTGGTGTAGATGACTGTATTTTTATTTTCTGTATTGTAGCATTCTGGATTTTGTAACCCAGTAGTATTAGATGGCTGCAGACATTTTAAAGGCCCTAGCTGCCTCTGTCTTCAGGGTTAATACTGGTGGAACTAGGATGTGGTTGGGTTATTTAATACTATAAGCTGTATGCCTGTACCTGTATGGTAGTGGCTGCCTGGCCAGCAGGGATGCTTGCAATTTGAAACTTTGCCCTTGACAATTCTATGATCTAACATCCAGTCATAGAATCATGCCAAGATGGTCTGCCGTCTATTGATTCTATTGATTACTTGTAGGAACTTCTTTGCATCCATAATGCTTCAAAAGTAACGTCAGATAGTAGTAAAAAGAAGGACACTGCTCAGAGGGTTAAAAAGTTGAAAGGATCAGGCCAAGGGAATCATTGAAGATTTTTTGATCAGAGTCAGGGAAGTGGGAGAGGGAACCATCTTGGGCCATTGGGAGATGGATCAGGAGGGCCTTTTTCAGGTCCTGTGCACATAGTGCTGAATAAAGTGGAAGTATATTTCTTGTCCCTTTTTTGAATTAGAGGTTTTCATGACTTTTTCAGGTTGAGGACAGTCTTCTCTTTTCATATTATTAAGATGGAGCTTCCCGTCTGTTATATCCCTGATGTTCCAATTCATGTATCTGTATTGTTTTCTGGTCTGGAAATTGGTGTCCAGTATTGGAATGCACTGCCCACAGTTTTCTCTGATTTTTTTTTCTCAATGATGATTGATATGCGTGTTGTGTTTGTTGGCTTAGGTCACAGTGGAATATGTGTCTTGTTTAATGTATGTTGTCTTACACACTTGTATGGGATGATGTGTACAACTGATGTTTCTAGAGCTAGCTGAAGGAATTTGGGGTCTTTCTTTGTTGTCCTTGATGTGGAGGGAGAAAATAGTTTGGAGACTACAAGTGGCACATGGTTTTGGCTATGAATGCTGAGGTGGAAAGCACAGTATGCTCACTTCATATTGGTGCTACTTCATATTTGAATGCAGGTTCGTGTGGGTGGATCTCAAAAGAACCATCAGGTCGTATGTATACATTCATCATCTGAAGCTTTGTCATGGCTGGTTCTGAAACTGTCAGTGTTAATCAAGATGATATTAGTTGAGATGAAGTAAGCCAACAAATTTCCCCATAAACTCAGTGTAAATGTGGGAAGGGTAGTTGCAGACAGTATGTTTTTACTAGGGGACAAAGAAACATCTATACTTAAAAAATTCACAAATTGTATGAAATGTGACAAATATATGACAATTTAAAGGGGACGTATTTTCTCTTAAATTGTAGGTAAACTGTCCAGAAATGCAAGTGGTGGTGCACAAGACTCTGGAGATGACCATGAAGAGAGAAACACAAAGTCTGACAGAAGAAAACCTCTCTTCTTACACCTTCAGAATCTTGTCTAGTTGTTGCTGCTTGTTGCTTCTCTGAATAAATGTCCTGAAACATGTTTATGCCAGCTTTAGTGCGTCCAAGCCCCTTAGACAGTTTTGAAACTGTTACGGGCCTATCCTCAGACTGATGTTCCTTAGCTGCTTAAAATTTACTTTGCTTATGTATTTCAGCAAGATTGTTGAGTGTGAGTACCTGTTTGTGGGAATTCAGCAACTCAGTGACATCTTCATCATTGTACATGCAAATTTGCACGCTAGGCTTAGTGTATTGGTCCCAGGGGGCAAATAATGTAAGTACTGTATTGCATAAGCTAGGGGGAGATTACAGTATGTCAATATTCATGCAGGGTTGGCAGACATCTCAGTTTCTGTAAGGTATTGAATATTACTGTACATGCTGGTTAGGTAATTGAGGAAATGATCCACTTTATTGGTTCATGGGTTCGAATTATGAAAATTTTTTCCTTATACCAATGGTGAGGTGGTGCAGAGGGGCTAGAGAGCTCCTTTCTCAGGGCTGTTCATGGAAAAATTGGTAGCTACAGAAGTTTTGAGTGCACCTGGCACTGCCATCTGGTCATAGAACTGGCTCTTGAAGCTGACTGTCAACTCAGAAGGCATGTCCTGACTTTGACTATTTCCTCTGCCCTGTTTGGTTGTTCTGATTGACCAGTGTGCTTGTTCCCATTGACCCGATTCATTGGCCATCACATATAACTCCTCCATACGCTAGCTTACAACCTCAGCTTTGAATGTGGAGACACTGTATTTCTCTGAAACACTGGTTAATATCTACAAATGTCTGTGGGGTCAGAAATTCACAAACCACACACTTAATTTTCACTACTTTTTAAAACCTAAAATCACATTGTGTATGTTCAGGTTACTGATTTCTTTCATGCTTGGCATAATGTAAGTTCCTGATTTTAATTTTTGTGCATCTCTATACTATTCTTATGAACAACATGAATGAAATTATGTATTGAAAATATACCAAAGTAGAAGCCTATAATTATATTTTTTTGGGGCCATTGCGATCAACATAGCTGCTCCTTTTTGTGAGTGCCTTAAACACATTACCTTATTATTTTCCACTTACGAAGTAAAGGTTGCATAATTGAATAAGATGTTTATGTTACATTCACAAACCTGAGAGGGGGGGAAAATCTTAATTTGTTTAAATGGTACAGTATACTGTAGTGAATGTAACTGATGTGTGTAAAAGCACAGATCTTGTGCTGCATAATTTGGTGCCATCTCTTTCAAATTTGTACTTTGATTTGTCTTGGGAGCTGTTCTTATCTTCCGCTATTTACCATCATTGTGCTCTATACAAATTTTAGCCAGTTTAAGTTCAACGTAATGCAGGGTACTCACTTTTGTTTGTCTGATGGATATGTATAATGAATGATCTGACCTTGAAGCTCTTCCATGGTGGGGAAAAAGCAATCTGGCATCTCCTGGTGCGATATCAGTAGCACAGATATGTGTATGTATTAATACCCATTTACCCTTTCTTTTTTAGGTCACATACAGCAGGAACTTTATGATTATTAAGGGTAATTAAGTTTATATGAGCACGTACCTGTCCCCAGAAAATGGTATTACATTATCTGCTTTGGAATTGTATTACTTTCGTACTGTGACTCCATGTCAGCAAAAGACCTGTTGGTGTAGAATTGGTCAAGAACTTCTTCAGTTCACTTGGCAGCAAAGAATGACTGACTTGGTTTCCAGAATTAATGCTGTGTTTCATCTCATCATGAATGAGAGAGGTTAAGTTGTGTCTGAGCTTGTGTAAAATCCATGCTACAAGGGCATTTGTTGGAGTGGAGGTGTAGATACACTATTGTAATCTCAGCATGAGATGCATGGGCCATTTTACCCCCATGGGAAGGAGCCCACCTGCCCAACACTCGCTGAATAGGAGGGTAAGTGGGGCCCAGATTCAGTCAGGACACTTCAGGGAACATAAAACATCTTTATCTTGCCAGGAATTGCCAGATTTCCTCAGGTTACCCATTTTGTCTGTTTAAATTTTTCTATCTTAACTCATAATCAGGGATTGTGCAGTTGTTCTGGTGCTATTCACTGTTGACATTTTCATAACCTTTGATGTCCTCAGACAGAGAATATTTCCTTATCTAAAGATGGCGCTCATGTCCTCAGGAGATTTTCTTCATTTACCTTGCTTATGTAATAGTTTTAAATAACGCACATACTTAATGTGTGGAATCAAACTGCGCAAGTTGTTACAGAACATTTTGATTATAACCCTCTACATGATTTATTCAGAAGTCCTGTTCATTAATGCTGCTTTGTGTTTTGTATTATTTTGTGGAATGGTGGTGAAGGTGTTATTCCACAAAGTAGCTGTAAAAAAGTACTGAAAATGTGACAGTATTTGGGAGAAAGTGGATTTTTAAGTCCATGTTGATGCATTTACTGCACCATTTTGTGCACATTGCTTTCCCTCATGATTGATGATGCATTGACAACTGTGGTACATCTTCAGGTTCTTACGAAGCATGGTGTGGCAACTACCAATCAAAATTCCAGCTCCTAAATTATTTCTTCTGCCTGATAGCAGTCAAAATGCTCATTGTGTCTCATATTCTCCTTGTTCCATAATGTGAGATGTCTTGTGTGTAGTCAGAGTAATGCCACTCAACTCCTTGGGCTGGGATGTTATTTTTCAGTTGTTCAGTTTTCCTAGTTGCTAGGAAAATTTGGCATTTACCTGGTTCTTGAGAAAATCCATTTCCTCATGACTGCAACCACTTAGCACTGTGCTGTCATGCAGGAGCTACAGTGCCTGGTTGTATAATGCCATCTGAACAGTGTCACAACAACAAATTAAAGGTACGTCAAACACATCAACATTTAGTAAAAGTGATTGGCTGCATGTTTCATCATCAGGCCTTCCAGTTGAATCAAGTCATTAAAACACTGCGCACATTATTGGGATCCCATTAATGTTTACAAACCGTAGGGCTGACATCACGTCTAAATGAGAATTATACAGGTAAAACTTTCATTAGAAAATTGTACTATATAAAAAATGCAAGAGTCTTATTCATGAATTAAATAATGTAGGTATTATGGATAAAACAAGATTGTAGATATGCTGTTATTTGTTAGTCCCACATGCGGAGGTAGACAAGTTGGCTGAGTATCACTTGTTTTTATGTTATCTCGCGAATTTGTCAATTTCAGTAGATTACAATATGGATGATTAACACATCATCAGGATGTCACTGTCAAAAATGAACAGTGTCATTTACTATAGAGAGGTAGGGCCACTTTAGGACTCCTTTGGGTTGCATGTAGTCCTTCACTGATGACTCGGAGCAGCGTAAGAATTTATATACAAAAATATGTTTGATGCAAAATTTGAACTAGACAGCCCCCCCCCCTCAAAAAAAGGACATCTTGGGGTTGCATAGATGGCCTGAAACTGACCCCTGCAGAGAAGGCATGTATGAGCATGCCTCCACCCAGCGACCACAATGTATATTCACTTCTGTTCCCACACTTTCTGAAGTTGCTGTATAGGCATATTACTCTGCTATAAAATTGTTTTATTTGTATGACATTGGTTTTGAGATATTTGATGTTCTCTGACTCTGAAAGAGAGATGTTTGTGGATGTTCCTGTCATTTTATATTAGGATCAGTAACTGCACTTGAATATTGTTTAAACCAAGCGATGTTTATGATTTAATATAGAAATAAACACAAGGTACAAAATAACACTGATTCTTGCACAACACATTATTTTGCCAATATTCTGTGTGCTGGCCTTTATTAAAGCAAAGATTTCAAGAGTGTTGTACTGAGACATCAAAGAAATTTTAAAAATTTTGAATTTTTGTAAGTAAAATGTGGCTAATTCTCTCCGCCAAGTAGTCCACCAGTTAAATGTGATGTAAAGTCACCATTACAGATGTGAATAATATGCATTGAATAATGGAGTTCTGTCAACAACAGGAATACAATTTGTTACATTATGTGTACATTATGTATCTAGAGTGCTCTCATATGAGTAGTAGTGTAGGGTTGATGGCATAGGAGCATGTAGTGGCCACCCACATTATCGGTTTTGAGTGTGATTCCCAAGCAGTTTGTGTCAGATTTTTACATATGTTTACCTCCAACCTCATGCTCTGATGAGTTGAAATTGTTGGATGTGTATTCACATTCCAACCACATACTTTGTAAACTGTAGTTCCACTGTATCATTGTCATGTTTGCACATTGCAGTCCTGTGAATGTGATGAAATTTGCTCATGGGGTGCATTTTGTTAATATGAACACCAAATGAGAAATGAGTATTAAACTAGTATATCCACAGTTATACATCTAGGAAGAAATATGCTGTTGGAAGTCATTGATATTAGTATTATATGTCTCATGTATTTTGCCCTCCTGGGAACACCACAAGAAAAAATTCACTGACAATACAAAATACTGTAAAATATAAGTGCCATTGCAATGTCATATACATTCTATGAATTATTCCTAAACATCAGATATTCATCAACATTTTGAAAGGAGCATGTCCTTAAGTATCTACTTAATGCTACTTTAAATTGTTTCAAATTCCTTACTGACTGTGCATGCCATATGACACCCACTATAACAGGATATTTGGAGTGGGGATAACACAGCTGCAACAGTATTGTTGGAATAGTGCTGTAATGAAGTTAATTTTAGTGGTAGAACACCATGGCAGGCTACAGTGCAGGAAATTGCAATCCAAGATCCCCAACTTAAGACAGAAAATCGGGCGGTATATTGAAGTCAACAATAACAACTTGCAGTGACACGTTACAACTCAACCAGGAAAAGGAAATAGAAGGCATGTATTGGACACTAGTCATGAGGTCAGTCTTGAAATAAATGCAAAGATGATAAAGCGTTTGTTCATGTCTTATCATTATAGAGATAGTTTAATAAAAAAAAGAAGCTGCAAATGGCAATAACGATTATTGTTTTTGGGTTAACAACCCATAAAGATGGGGAAGGTTCAATTCAGATTCATGTGTCTGTCTAGAAGGGTCACAGTTAAGGTGTAAGATGTTTAAATTTGCCTGCTAATATGTATGGGGTGGCACTAGGTCCCTCAAAATATGGAAGAGCATAAAACGAGTGTGGTCCAAAACAGGTGCTGAGGGGATAATATCTGGACGTAAGAGCGTGGAAGCGTGTGCACGCTGGGAAAATCTGCATTATGAATTCCGCAATTGTATTCTTCCATCAAATGCTATTAATGTAAAATGCAGCATACGAAAAAACGAGTTTCAGTTGTAAAGTTGTAATTTGTGTGCTGTAGGACTAATTTGGAACATGCACGCCTCAAGTTTTGTAGGATTAGAAAAAGAAATGTACTCAGCGCTTCAATTACGATTAACAAGGTATAGAATGGGGTAAATCGGTTTGTAAGACGGCTTTTTCGGTATACACGCAATTAAGTTGGTATTCCTGTCGCAAAATGGATCTGTAGTGTGAGACGGTGGAGAAAATATGGCTGGAACTTTTACGTCAAGAAAGAAGAAAGTCACACAAAATGACTTAAGACGTATAATGAATGAACAAAAACGCAAGTTTTCAGAATCAATTAAGAAGATAGATTCTCCTTTAGCAAAATATCCTTTTTAACACATTGGTTTTAGGTTATACATTACCCACTATATTGTTTATTTATGGCTTCGTCTTTACGTACTTTTGTGTTGACAAATATTTGTTTACAAATTATTATTCTGTGAACTTACGGGATCTTGGAGCAAAATAGCGCCGCCATTAAAGCTTCCGCACTTGCGTAAGAGAGACGTACAGGATGTTTAGGTTAGAGTCCACATTGTTGTAGGGCTCTCCAATTATTTCACATTACAGAGCGATTTTTGGCAGTGCACAAGTGCTTCTTGCTAAATAATTACGGTATGTTGTGATGTGGTAAGGTTAGTCCAGTTTAGTGGTATCACTATTGCAATCTGAGTTTTTTACCTGATGAAGACATAATGAACAATTGATCAAATAAATTTCAGAATCTTGCGCTTCACTCCCTTGTCCTGATGCCTATTTTAGTATCCTGCATCCTGTGTGTACACGCTTTTTCATGAATGTATGTCAAGCTGCAAGTGTACTCGCCATTCTCATGAAATTTTGGATGGTAAGGGTAGTTGACTTGCAGAATTGAAGATGGGAAAATTTGTGCCAACGTTTTTGACCATTTTGTTTGGGAATATGTTATTGCAGTCATCTTCTTGATCGAGTTCGTTGAATAAATTTCTTAAATGCAAAAGTAACAGGCATTCTCACAAGTAGTTGTATATTGTGCATGAGTGCTTTATTAATTGCAAATAGCTGGAATTCAGTGTATGTTTTATAGAAACTTTTTTGTTAGAATACATTAACTTTCTGGAGTTGAAAAGTCAATTTTTGTAATATGCTATTCTTGCAAACTTCTGGATTGTAAGGCTGTAAACTTGCATTGTTGAAGGTGGAGAAGGTTTTATAGCCCACTCTGTTTCACAAGACTTTTAATATTGAAGCATAGTGAATCTTTGGCAGATGAATTGAAGTATTTAAAGTGCAAATGTTCACCACCATTAAAACTGTGAATTTGGGAACTTGCTTTACAGTCAACAACAGACAAATATTAACAGTAACGTCTATTCAACTTATGACACTTTTACATTGCACTGAAGTCAACTGTTTAAATTAATTGATTCAAATTTGTATATGGCCATCTGTCTGGCATATTAGGATTTCATGCCTTCTGGGTTTCTGTGCTGATTAGCTGGGTTATTGCGCTCAACATTTTGAAGGAACATACTGCCATCGTCTTTTAAGCATGGAGGAGTTATTCTTCTAGGACCCTCAACCATTCAGGATGAAGTTGGTATTAAACGTTAGGGATCAGTAACCCTTGTAACAACTGAGGGGACCTGAATCTTCAGTATCATTGCTGTGGAAACCTCGTATTCACCAGATATATTGATACACTACTGATTGTATTGCTGAATGCAATTCCAGAAGGTTGTAGGGGGTGTTATGGTAAAATAAATCACCTGAACTACTAAATTTATTTATCAAGATGAATGATTGTAGCTTAATTTAGTATTATCTGATATAGATTGTGGACTCCGACTGTAATAAGGTCATTAATTTTTGTTGCATTATTCACTGAGATGAATAAAAGAAACGGAGCAAGCACGGTAGGTCATGACTGGTTGTGGTACAAGGCCGGTTTCATTCCCACCATTTCTTGTTTGTTTATGCTACAAGGATATGTATCATTCACTGTACATTTCAAGGAATATACCACCAGAGTAAAACCCCTTTCTCTAATTCCTTTACTGTAAAGTGTTTTATTACAAGAAAATGAATGGTATTTGCAGAACAAGTGGCTGCTTCATTTTGTATGCAGTATTTGTCACCATATTGCAGGGCAGGTGCCACATATACTTGTGGAATTTTCAAGTAGGACTTATCAGTTACCATTCCTCCAAGAAAATGGGTACTTATGGTACCAAATGTGGAATCAACATCCCACACAGTTACTTGAAATTGGTTTAAGGAAGTTACAGCAGCAATGTGGAGAACAGTAACATCCCAATACAGATGTGTCTAAGAAATTTTGAAATTTACCTCACCAGTGATATTGGGATAGTTGGTGGAAATGGTAATGTTTTTAATTGGTGTTTGGGAGGTGCCCAGTTTGAGTTTTGCCTGGGATGACGGCTATGCTGACAGGCTGTCTTAGTATAGGCACATGCTAGGGTAGTACACTGTACAGGTCTCGCTTCTTTCCATGTACATTCCAGTTTACTCTTGACTGTCATCTGATCACACCAGTTACAGTTACTGATAGTCTTGTCAAAAGTCAAAATAAATGTAAATAAATAGAACACTTTATTGTTATCACAATATCAGAACTGTTATTGAGGAAGAGTTAATCAAATTACGTCTTGTTTTCAAATGATCTCTAATTAGTCCATGGACCATTCTCAGAATGTAACGTGTAAATTAAGACTGATGTGGCATATGTTATAAAACATTTAACTTCTGCATACTGTCAACAACAAAAAGCGCCATCTACAGACAGCTCTGTCTCTTCTGTTGTGACATAAGTTTTCCAGCCATCGGTGCACCCACCCCTCTTGTGTATTCAGACTTGTCTTGAAAGTCAGTGTTTCATACTATGTTTTGCAGACTGTTTTGTTGCATAACATGCTTTGTACCCATTTTTATGCATGCTTTGCCTAACTTGAATGTGGTTACTTTTGGTTTATGCCTTTCTGATTTATACCCACTTTTCAGGAACACAACTAGAGCATGAAGCAACAATGTAGATGATTGTATTGATTCAAATATAGTGTTTGCTACTTAATTATTTATTTTTCTTTATTCTGAGTCCAAGAGGTGAGTCATATGAAGACCAGGTACATAGCCAGGCATATTGCACATTTTGGACAGTAATAATTGAGTTGTGTTCTTGGATTGGTGACTGAAAATATAACTGTAGTTGGAGGGATACCTCTCTCACTGCCATTGTGTCCAACATATATCCCACATGGGTTGCTCTGGAATTGAACTTTGGAAAGCTGGGCCAAATGGCATAAGCTTTAATATGACCTAGGCTTAGTTTGTCAGTCTAATGAAGATTTAATTTGTCAGGTGTATGTGTGTGTGTGTGTGT
>JGI24700J35501_10930225_pt1 | contig 12258 bp, 7 predicted proteins | sample TergutTh196P1_FD_35501 | JGI IMG/M metagenome (IMG submission 35501) | reverse complement strand
CTAAAACAGTACCCAGTCCAACTCACAACTCCACGCAGTACGCAATGCAGGCATACCAGACGTATGCTGCCGCATAACCACAATGGGTCCTTGACATGCTTTAGTAAATTTTAAACTCAGTAACCTCAACAAGGAAATAAAAAAACTCCCTGAGGATGATCTCATAGGAGATTGAAACATGTCAGAGTGTTTTAAATGTTTTAAGTGCTTTTAATTCTGACTTAGAAGACTAATACATCTTTGTATGAGGCAGTGCATTGGTTGGTATGAATTAAGTTTAGTAATTACCCATTACTTCGCATTATGCATTTTGATTTGATCCACAGGTTGATTATTTGTCCCCAGGCATACAAGATTCATCTTAGTACAAAGAATGGCACCAGAGAATGAAAGTAACAACACTGATGATCAGCTGCTGCATTTAAACAACATTCTTAGTCATTAGCTTATGGACAAAGAGTACTTACATAATTAAAGTTGTATGGAAAATATATGAACTTTGAACACCATCCTGAATATAAAATATGAATTAACTCAAACAATATTTATTATGTATTAAAAATGTAAGAGCTTGTATAAGTGAAAACTGACTTTCAAATCAATAAACAGGTGTTAATTTATACGTCTCATACAAGCGACAATTTGTAATGAAACCTGTCTTGTACATTTGCCACAAGTACATAAAATAACAGATTCCTGCCATTGCCCTGACAGTTCTTCACTAAATATAGGCAGGTATGGCAGACTAGGATATTTTTGTTCTTACTGTCCATTTCAACCTTGCAAGTGCAAAGGCAGTCTGTCCAAAATGCAGATGTATCAGGAGGAAGCTCACTATGGTCAGGTATGGTTGTTAGATCATATTGCTTCCTCGAGTACGTGGATAAAATCCAAAATGAGAACAATTGTTTTGGGTGTGTGGAGTTGTGACATGAGCTCGCTGATGCAAGACTTGAGGTTGTCAGAGAGGTCTTAGTGAGGATCTTGTCTTCTGGGATGTTACATTTAGAACAACATGGTGTCACTTCCCAGGAGGCTGACTCCTGAGCACAATTTTGTTCCAGAAACTGCTGGTTGTGGTTCCCTGATTTGGTGAGTGATACAGATGTGTCTTTATTCAAGGAACATCACAGTTCATAACAGTCGCTGGATACGCCAGTATCTGAGTACAACAGTACCATGAAATAATTATGTAGTTCAGACTTGTAATTCTCTGTGTTACTGTCATCACAACTGTCAGATGAGGCCAGATGTGCATCACTGTCGAGTGTAACCAGATTTTTGGTCGTGGGGGCATCACATTAGGTTTGACATGTTGGAGTTGTACAGGTACCCTTTCATAACCAACACAGATGGTGCTGGGGAAAATGGGAACTGCAGAATCAAAAACAGTCTGAAAAATTTGAGATGCCATACATATGCATAAGTAAGATGAACCCAGCTTCACAGCAGGCAACTTTCAGAAACATGCCTGTACGGAATGTTTTTAATTTTATGCCAATAACAAGATGGACCTCAGTTTTTCAGATGGCAGATTCCCGATTACAGGCATAAGTATGATATGTATGCCTCTCAGTATACACAGGGTGAGAGTTAGGGATGCAAGTCTTCAACAGCAGCCTACTAGCCATGTTCCCTTCTTCAGCTGTGGTGCACTGAAGCAGCAGTCCCCAGAGCATTTCTGTATGTAGAATAAGTTAATGCTGCATGTGGTATTGTCACTGCGAAGTTTTTACGTTAAGAGATGTGAAGCTGGCCTTTCCACATTAAGCATTTTACTAGTGGAATCAGCACTCTTTATCATCAGCCTTAGACTTTGGTCTACACATCCAGTTGTGACATGATACATAAAAGGGAAAATAGAGGAACAGTCATTCACCACTCAATTTTGGCAATTATTTAATGTCAGATTCATTCAATAACTGCCTTAATAATCAGCCTTAGGTTGTGACGATGGCCATTTTGGGTGCATAAGTGCAGTGATAAGAATGTCTCACCTCTAGAACCATCAGAATGCCACGAGGGGCATAGAGGGTAAGAGATACCAACAGATTTCTCTCAGTCTGGCATGATAGCAACCTGCAGCACAGCCTGATCTCAAGAAATGTGTCAGGGAGTTACTCTTCACAATTTCACTGCCAGTTTGAATTCTACTGGCAGGTTCTATACCACTGGTGGGCCACAGCGTAATCCCATACCATGAGTATAACTGTCCATGGCTCTGCACTGTATGTTGTGCATATGTGTGTAGATAAACATGATTTCAAGGGACTTGAGGTTGATTACATCACAGCTCCTGCCAGCAATAATACATCATAACAAATTCAGTCCACCAGTTACTTACAATGTTTGAGATCTGAGGTTTCCACAGCAGTGTAGTTGAGGATTTACATCTTCTCAGATGTGACACTGTGTTGCTGGTGAGTGCTTCTACAGCATTGCAATTGAGGATTCAGGTCTTCTTGGATGTGATGCTATGTTGCTGGGTGAGTGTTTCTACAGTGGTGTAGTTAAGGATACAGGTGTTCTGGGATGTGACGCTGCAGTGCAGTTGAGTATTCAGATGTTCTGAGATGTGATGCTGCATTGCTGGGTGTTTCTACAGCAGTGTAGTTGAGTATTCAGGTGTTCTGCGATGTTATGCATTGCTGGGTGTTTCTACAGTGGTGGAGTTGAGGATGCAGGTCTTCTGGGATGTGATGCTGTTTAGGTGGGTGAGTGCTTTTAAGACGGTATAGTTGAGGATGCAAGAGTTCTGGGATGTGACACTGCAATGCTGGTAGTTTCTACAGTGGTGTAGTTGAGGATTCTGGTCTTCTGGGATGTGACGCTGCGTTGCTGGGTGAATGCTTCTATAGCAATGTAGGTGAGGATTCAGGTGTTCTGGAATGTGATGCTGTGTTGCAGGATGAGTGTTTCCAAACATTTATAAGGAACAGTGCTTTCAGCATGTTGGGAAACACCAACCCAGAGGCACCATGTAACATCCCAAAGACCCAATCCTCAGATACATGACTGTGTCACCTACATCCCTAATGGACCATTACATGACTATTCTTGATAATGCCCCAGGCTTCACACCTAACCTTGCATATACAGACAGTGAGCAGAATCCCTTAATCTTAATTTTCTATCTTTATGTGTGACATCCCATTGTGATATACAAATACAGGACCACCCCTATTCCTCTCTAATTAGTTATTGAGTTCCTCTTATGGTACACAAGATGAAAGTGGCACTAAAACCATGGGGCACCATCACAAAGATAGGAAAGACTGCGGCTAGTGGCACTCAAGTTCTATACATATATGTATTTATGGTAAACATCAGCACAACAGCAATATGGTGAACATAGGGACCACACGGCAAGTGTTAGCATGCAAGAGGACCAGTGAGAAAGAGGAAACAGGTTACTTAAAAATTGTATAGATGATGCAGATACATGGCAGAAGGCAAAATGAGAGAAAGGAAAACTTCAGAGCTGTTTGCATCTCACAGCCAGGGCAAGGAACAACCTGCCTTTACAGGACCATTTTATTGTGGATTTTCTTTGACATACAGAAAATAAGCAATGAAAAAGTGTCATCTATTCTTCAACATATACTGATCAACATTCAGATCACATTTATAATCTCTCACACAACTCTGCATCCCTTCAGGTTGTACTTTTATTTTAGAGCTGCTTAATTTTCAAGTTTAAGCAACTGGGCCCCAGTTATTCCTTGTGTTATTGCTGTTGCTGTTGTAAAACATGAAATTCCCCCTGTGCACACCTTGAAGGCACACAGAGTGAAGGCAGAGCTCCACTTATTCTTCACCTTTGCACTAAATGGGGTTGAGGGGTCAGAACCACACACCAGCTACTTTAACTTTCAGGGAAACAGCCCCCAGTGCCCACAAAAGAAGAGAATGGGTGGGCCCCACAGCCAGCCAGCATACTTTGGAGAAGAAGAATGTCTCTTGCAGCAGTCGGGAATTGAACCACGATTCGTCAGTTATGGACATTTTGCTCATTTTGAAGACCCATCCACAGTTTTCAGAAGACAGAAACATAGTCATTGTCTCTTTTGTGAATGTCTTCATTCTGTTCACTTATGTTTATTCCAAATTAAACTGCCCCCACATTAAAAACCTGCCAGCTTCGAGACACATGAAGTTGAATAAGAGGCCTAGTTTCATTTGTGGGTACCGCAACTAGGTACGGAGCAAGCTGCAAACATGTCCTAAACTTGTACAACTCCCGCATAATGTTACGTTCTAGAATACTTGTTGAAATGTAAAATGGGCCTGTTAAAACCATACGTGATGGAATTAAAATACAGACTGGGTCACATAGGGGCGGGCATTTCGTTTTGCTGCCTTCATAAATGCATTTCAAAAGTCAATAAACGTATGTAAACAGATTGTCGTATATGCTCAGCACACAAATATTTCTCAGGCAGTCACTAAACAGTGCATGACTAATAAGCATACAAGGTCACAATGAGAGACATATGATGTTGGCTGAGAGATAATTATGAAAAAGAACCAAACGCTGTACAAGGACTTTAGCAAAATCAAATGGCCAAAGATTTCATAGTTTGCCTATCATCATCGTCACCCCTAAAAGAGACAGGAGATGATCTTTGCAGAAGAGAATCTACTTCCTAATTGTGAGTCCACGGTTATAAGCTATGTAAGCTGCCTTGCAAGCAATGATCATAAGAGGTGAAAGAAGGACAAATAGCAAACTCACCTTGTGCCAAGTTAAAATACAGGAAGCGTAGCTGATTTGTATTAAACGTACTTCAATACAACTGCAAAATAAAACGCATGTGCATATAAAGCCTCCCAGAATTATGAGATTATGAACTATATGTACGTTGCCGATAGTTTACAGTTCAGAGATGACACGGTAATGTTTTCCATTGGCGTGCAGGCGTTGAACAACGACTCGTATCGTAGCCTACCTTGTTTACGTCACTCAAAGCTTCGAACGGCCGGACAACGAAATACCGGAACTTGTCTCGTGGAACGAACTCCCGCAGCGGGAATGAGGCTGTTAATTACATGCATACATTCCATGGATCCGTTAGTGTGTTATAAAAATAGTAGGATGAGGAACAGTTAATAAATAAACAAAATATACAAATTTACAGTGTAAAAGACTACAAAATATTTTACAAAAGCGGCACTATAAATCATCTTAACACATAAAAAAATGTATCTAGAGAGTAAAAGAGGTGTGTATGTAGATATTTTCTTAAGGCTGCTTTAAATTTTGCCTTGTCATTTTTGAGGACTGTCAAATTTGGTGGTAAACTGTTGAGAATTTTCATACCAGCATAGAATATACTTTTTTTGAAAACAAGATAGGTTGGCGTTTGATCTATGAAGATGATGCTTATTCCGTGTATTAATATTGTGTATAGATAAATTTGTTTGAAAAATTTTGTGATTTTAAATAATGAAGCTCATTAATGAAAGTATATACTGGCATGGAAAAAGTAGAATCTCTAATTGTTTGAGTAGACTTCTCCATGTGGTTCTGAACTGTGCACAAGCCATAATTCTGACAAACTTCTTTTGTAAAATGAAAGTCTTCCCACTCTTGAAATAAACACAGATAATCCATTAGTTATTTCATGGTTACTCAAACTACAACCATTGTTTTCTGGTACGCGGCCTTAGTAAATAAAATAGAAATATAAAAGAGGATAATTTTAAACATAAATAAATCATTATATATATTTTCTAATACTCAACGTTGCTTGCAACACAGTGATCCTCAATGTGAGCCAGGCTTTCGAAATTCAGTTTCTATTTAAGCCAAAAAGAATACATTTGTGGAACAATGAAGTTGTTAAATTTGGTTTTGTGTTACACCAGCAAAAAGTTTAAAAACCCCAGAGGTAATTGATTACCCTCCAGACTGAGCAAGACTTTCCGAAACGCTGTTATCGGTAGATGCATCAATTAGACTTATGTAGCTACATAAGAATTGTCGAAGTAAGAATTGCTGAACCTTTTAACGTATTATAGTTGTACTCCGTAAGATCAGTTGCAAAACCAGTGTTTCCAAATGACTTACAAAGGGAGTGAAAATCGAAACTAATTTCTTCGCTCGGGTGTTGATTCTTCCTCTATTATCTTCCATCACGATTCGATGGAAGAACGATATGATATGCATTGCCAATCAATAGCACTGAATAAGAGCTGCAGCTTTTGTTCATGCCATGTATTCGCAACGGTTTATGCCCAAGCATTCTTTACATCAGCGATGGATGAGTGGTCGGTTTCGTATATTGAACGCTTAGTTCCTGGGGTAAGAACACACTTAATGGGTGGACGAATGTGTGGACCCTTGCATAACAGAATAATCTCTCCCCACAGTTATAGCCCTAGCCTTGACGTTCAACATTCAATGCACAGTTCGACCTATTCCATCCCATTCACAGCACAGGTTAGCATGTCAATGTGTAGGTAATCCGTGACATCGACGTAATGGTCACATGACTATAGAAGTTAGAGGTTTGGGGGGAGGGGGGGGGTGGTTAGAACCCACGGAGCAAAATGGCTGATGACGGTCCGTGGGAGTTAGCTGAAGACGGTTGCTTAAACATAGAAACTGATTCTAGAACTATAATTTATCACCCTAATTTAAATATTATACTTGTCTCAACAATATCGTCGGAAGTTCATGTAGTAGACGTTAATTCAGGGGTGGTTTTACAGAAGAGCAACTTATCAGGTATGTTACACGTTGAGGGTACCAGCAGTCTGGCGAGAAATGTCTTGAGCCGCGGTTGTTTCGTGTATGCTGGTAAAAGTGATGGTGCTTAATGGTAATGTAGAGGTTAGTGGAAGGAGTATATATTGTGATTGTAGTTATATATTCCTAGCAGTGCTGTAGACCTAAACATACGCAGTTGAAGATGGTATGAGTGATTCTGAAACTGTTTACATCATTCAGCATATTTTAGCATTTTCCCCAAATTGTGTAGAAATATGAGTTTGTTGGTGAAGTTTCAGTGAAAGAAGTTTTCAAACGCTCCGGGTAAAATGGCGTTCATCCATTAAACATGTGCTGTGTCTTCGGCTTGGCTGTCTTGTGGTTGAGGAACAACTGCTGTTCATGAGAGTTAATGAGTTAATATTGACAACACCTGTAACATATGTCATTCCCAATGTAAATAGTTTTATGTTGTTATTTTTGCCATATTTTGCATAGCAATTTGTAAAACCCCAGAGCAAGTTTATAAAGTGTTGTAAATGTGGACAGTTTGAAGTGTTCAACCGTCACAGAACTATATGCTCCAGCATTTATATTGATGTGCTGAACTGTTCAATGCTGTGTTCAAACTGGGAAAATTGTCTGAGGTTTGATATTGTCACATTGGTGTTTCTGAAGATTCAGTTCCTCTGGTATGCTAACCCATGTTATCATAACTATTTCTCCATAGCTTCCAAGGTGCCTTGAATCTTGGCAGACATTTTTGTCTTGTGTCAGTTGTGTACATTTTGATAGGCCATGCCAGAGCATTTACCTAGATTGCTTACAGAGGATTGATGTTGATTCTGTATTGGGTTATGATAGCTGCTTTTTTACTCTGTGTTTGTGTTGGGCATTGTTACCAAGGTACATTTGTTCTACATAATGTATCAGGAAGTTTTTTGTTATTGCACTGATACATTTTGGACAGAACCTATGTTTTGTTTGTGAGTTTCATGTGTAGGAAGCAGTTAATTTTTAGTTATCAGAGTATTAGCAGATGCCGTGCAGTAGGGTCAATAAATATATATTTGATAAATATAGTGATATTGCTAGTTTTTAGGTTTAGTTGTATTGTTCTATCCACACTTATTATCAAGCAGGATCATGGATTGTTTCTTCTCTAATATGCAACTCTTTCAGATTTCTATGTTCACTAACATCTGGAAATATTAACATTTCTTTAATCAAAGCAGTATTTATGAATCAATACATAAGTGTAATGACTTTACAAGCCTTCCTTTCTGCGTTGCTTTCATGTCACATGTTACACATTTCTTGCCGTGATATGTCATAGAATGCAGTTGTCAGCATAAATCAACAAAACAGAAAAAGTAATTGACTAAGAGTAGATATGCGTGTCAGTATAAGCAGGCTTTTGGCATTTCAGAATATAGACCAAGGGTAGTCATTGGATTCGTGTGTGTAAAGACCAGGGGTATGTGTTGGCCTTGCATCTGTATAAATGAAGGTTAGGTTTTGGGTTTGTGTGTGTAGAGACAGAGTATTGGCTGTGGATTAGTCTGTAAATGAAACTATTAACCTTTTTACATGTCACTTTACTGTCACTGATATACATTTAAAACACAAACTGTTGCATGTCATTCCATGCCAGTTTACTCTGCTGCATATGGCATAATGACTTAATGAATGACAATCTTTGCTTGAGTCTGTAAACAAGTGTTTGTGTGTACATTGTGGGTGCTGTGAATTTTGGCAGAGCTCACATCAGTTGCTGTTAGTGTATTGTTAATATTCCTTGTAGGTGGGTGTATTGTGTGATGAGATGTAACATGGCATAACTTCCAGTATACACTATTGTGGTATTGGTATGTTCACTCATAAGTATAATTTATGTTTCACATACAACTATCTTTAAAGATGGTTGTGAGTAAAGCGATACATATGGGTATCACTGGGGCAAAAATTCATGCCCATATTTTATGAGGCCCAATCTGTGTGTATAGCTCATGCTGACTTGCATTTTGTGTTGAAAAGGATAATAATGTAATGTCAGTCTTAGACCACTGTCAATCTTGCATGGAGTACTTTTTGAGAAAGCTGTGATTTCATGCTACACCCAAGAAGTCTTACAGATGAGTGGGGCTGTGTCAACACAAGTGGTCTCCCACTGCAACATGCAAGTTTAATGCTTTGTCACTCCTTGTAGAATTTGTGTTGGAGAGAGCGGCATTGGGATGGATTTATCTTCCAATACTTCAGTTTTTCCCTGCCAATTTCATTCTACTAGTGCTCCATACCTCACTTGGTTAGCACCAATGCCACATGATTGCAATAATTCACAGCATCCTTCAGTTGTAGACTTTATAGACCAGTTCTCAAATGTTATGATTTCATGGAATGAGCAGTGTGAGAATGTTATAAGCTGTTTGCTGTGTGTGAGCACTGTGGTGTAGCCAGGAATTGTCACTCTGCAGGAGTGGAGTGATGCTTTAGTTTGTGGTCCTTGTTTTGAATGCTCTTCATTTCAAAGGTAAACTAAAGGAGCTTCATGTCTTGTGGGATGTGAACGTGTGTCTTTGGGTGAGTAGTTCCTGATGTTTTGAAGGCAAAACAGTCCTTCAGAATTCCTGGAATTTCTCGTCTAATGATATGGTGCCACATCCTAGGAGACTTGAACCTTCAACAGCATCATGGCGGCAGTGTCAAGTCCCAAACAGACCAAAAGAGATAAACCAAACAGAACTAATGGATTTGTTGTTTGGTTTCATTTCGAGTTCTTGATAACTGACTTACTCCGTGGAACAGAGTCCCTCAGAAGCTAACAGGGCTAACATCTAGACTGGAATTTCCTCACCGTGTGTGAAATATTATGGCATTTGAAGGTTTGTTGGTGTGTTACCAAGAGTTTCCCATTGGGCACTGTTCTGAAGCAGGTGACTGCAGTCCACAGCCACACATGGCATTAAGTCTGTGTAACATTCTGCAACATATTGGTGCAGTAAAATCTTGATTTTTATGATTAACCCATTGATGCCAGAATTAAATCCCTCTGAGCAACGCTGCCTGCAGGAATTTTCTACTGGGGATTTTAGATTTTAATGCTTTCTCTTAGAAAAAAAATCATATCTCATAGACTTTTCCTTCAAATTTAATGAAATAAAATTTTGCACTCTGCTTATGAATTGGTTAATTCGGGAAAAAATGTTCACCTATTTATATAATAAATTTAGGCCTGTGAATCACATGTATTATTTACAATGTGGTGTAAATAGTTCATTACTCGCATAATTCTGGCTGCTGCATAAGGTCTGTGGCATCTTGGATCACTGTTAGATTATGACACACATTATTTACAAAGAGGGTGATATATTACAAATTTACTTTTGTGTGATATTCCATGAAACAAGGCATCATGCACAGGCCCATGTCACATCTGGTGCACTGTGTGCCCTTTCTTTGGCTGCGAGAAGAACACAGACGGCAGCGCAGTCGGGTTGATGATATCACTGGCCAGTGTTTGTTATGGCGACTTCTGCTGAGGCTTGCTGCTGCTGCTGTTGTTCCTCTTCTTCTTCTTCTTCCTCAAACTAGTTTTCAACATCGCGAGCCTCTGCACCTGATTCCGAGGCGGTGTCAGCAACCGGAATTTCACTGGTGGCTGCCTCCTCAAGTTTTATTTTTTCCCTGACCGTGGCTCTGAAACCTACAATTGTCTGTCTTGTTTACTTTATATATGACTGACCAGAGTTGCAGAAACATTATACCTCTAAAGATACGAACATCTTCTACAGTGACAGCAGAACAGATCTAAAGCTGCGATGTAACTGCATATAAAATTTCGGCTATTCGAGGGTGCCCAAGATGTTTTTAGTAGATTGATGGCTGTGTGTTGCATGTTATATCCCACAACCCCTACAGATTACTCCAGCACTACAAGAGGCATGTCTGTGGACCCTCCTGTAGCTGTAAACATCAATATTTGTGGGTATCTCCGATTTTGAGCATCACAAACATCAGAGTCCACTTACATTGTGAAACGCTGATTTGGTTGTTAGAACTTAGGAAATACCAATAATAATATATAATTACCGCAGAAAGCATATAAAACCTGACACCTTATTTCTAACAAAATACAAATATTTTGAAAGCAAAAAGGAACAGAAGTGACTGATGGAGAGTCTCATTCCATAAAGCACTGGAGCACTCGTGTGCAATTGGTGAAAGAACTGGACTGTCCTGAGAGTGACACAGTAGCAGGAGAGTGGGGAAAGCCAACATACCATCCACATGGTCTCATTCCAGTTAGTTAGAACCAGTAGTGGAAGGTCAAAAACAAAATGGATAATTACAAGAGATCAAAATCACAAACATTAAAGTTCACAAACACTGAGACTGCTATGATTTGAGGTTTAGATGGGTGGTCAGTCCCCCGCATAATCCTCAATCTGAGGGACCACCTGTGAGTGTTTTTATTCAGTGTATTCACCATCTACTACTATACCTAGAGGGCATCTCCACCATCTGCAATCTGAGGATGCACCATAGTGTGGTGATACATAAAATATTTAGTGATCCAGTTGCTTTCACTCAAGCACCACATGTGACCTGTTCTTTTTATTTTCCCCACCTCTGTACTAGATTTTGGAAATGGTCTTTTATTAAACATTCTCATACATTCATTAAGTTGGATTGCAAAAGCTGATACTTGTGATTTTCATTCACAGAAAATGAGGTAAGGAAAAGTGACCTGGTGGAAGAGACTGCTTGGAAACCCAATGTGTAGATGGGAATATAATGTTAAATTGCCTTAACCTTTTAAGTACCTGCATTGTTAAATGTGATTGCACATAGGAAAGCACTCGCATAAATTAATTTTATACGTATAGACAACCAGAAATTTACTGTATTTTGAAGACATGCAGCACAATAACTTTTATTTTCCACAGAATGGGCCCAAAGGGTGAATGTATAAGGTGAAGTACAATAGAAAATTGGCACTGAATGGTTTGTGTTTTTCCGGTATTGTAGCAACAGCAGTATAATTGGCCTGTATGAGTTTGTTCCTTATGTTGGGTTATGTATCATGGGGTCTTTATTTCATCTGACAGCTACTGGTTGCTACTTGCTTAATGTAGTCTACTCAGCTAACTGCCTACGCGTGTGGCGGAGGAGCAGAGGGAAGTGGCAAAACATAGTTGTCAGATAAAATAAAATCTCTGTGTAATGGCAAACAAATTGACTGTGACTGCAACTCACACATGTAATAGCAAAATTAGCAGGTCTTCTAAATTTTCCTTCCTAAAACAAACAGCTTGCTTATTTACATTTCTCTGATATATTATTAGTTTCCTAGTCACGGTGTGTCACAAACACATTTGTACACTGTGAATTATATGTGTATGTGTGTGTGTGTGTGTGTAATGTGTTCAGTTGGGAACTTCCCTTAATGCTTATGTTGTGAACAAAAAAGCACTGTTTTTTTAAGGATGTTCAATTGAAAATTAAATGTACACCATTGTTTTCAATCACACACAACACTTTAC
>JGI24700J35501_10930226_pt1 | contig 12267 bp, 10 predicted proteins | sample TergutTh196P1_FD_35501 | JGI IMG/M metagenome (IMG submission 35501) | reverse complement strand
TTATCGATGTATGTCAGCAATGCGAGAATAAACATTCCGATTGCCATCAGCTCCACAAGTGTGAAGGACATCTGGGCTACTCCTTTCAGAAGTTGCCGTTAAATCAAAGTCCATTGGCATCACTCCTTTTTAAAACTGGACAGGTTTCATGAATTACATCATAAGCACCACCACACTTTCAAAAGATTGCTTTGCCACCGTCTTAACATTCTCTGCTCCCATCATTATACATGAATATCGCCAATGTTTCAAGAACTTTCGGGTTTTTATGACATTGGTTTTTTTATTTTTGAAAAGCAGAGAATGTATTAAATAATCTGTTTCATTGAATAGAACCTACGCTCCAAAACAAGGGTCAAAAACTTTAAAAATAATTGAAAAAAAGCGTTAAAATGGCCCATTTTATTTGACAACAGGGTATAAATGCCGTATAATAGATTAAAAAATGTCAAATCAAGTTGGAGATTGTTATGGAAGAAAAATCAAAAAGTGGCTTTTTTATAAAATGGTTAAACGGGTTAGAGAAAGTCGGGAATAAATTACCTCATCCTTTCATGTTATTTTTTTATTTTACACTGACTGTTATTTTAGCGACTGCTTTGCTCTCTTTGCTAGGTGTTGGTACGTATCATCCGGCAACCGGTGAGCGGATTGAAGTTTTAAACTTACTAAGTGGCGAAGGGATTCATCGGATTTTTTCAACTGTTTTACCGAACTTCACCAATTTTGCACCACTTGGTCAAGTGCTCGTCATTATGTTTGCGATTGGTCTGTTAGATCGCCTTGGTCTTTTAGCGAACATTTTGAAGTCGATTGTTTTGGCAGTTCCTAAAAGATTTATTACACCGATGCTTGTCTTTGTTTCTGTTTTGTCTAGTGTTGCTACAGATGCAGGTTATGTGGTGTTGATCCCATTAGGCGCAGCTTTGTTTGCCAGTATGAAACGTCACCCCATTGCAGGTCTTGCGGCTTCATTTGCGGGTGTTGCGGGTGGATTTGGTGCTAACTTGGTGATCACGCCGGGAGATGCGTTGCTTGGAGGGATTAGTGAAGCTGCTGCGCATGCCATTGATCCCACTTATACGTTCAACATTTTGGGGAACTGGTACTTTATGATTGCGTCTGTTATTTTGCTAACCCTTGTTGGGACTTTTGTAACGGAAAAAATTGTTGAACCACGCCTTGGTGAATACAAAGGAACGGCTGATTTATCTGAAATTGATGAACGTGTCAGTCCTGAAGAGAAGCGTGCCATGAAAGGGGCAGGGGTTGCGTTTTTAATTACTGCTATTTTACTTTCTTTACTGATTGTACCAAGTTGGGGGCCGTTACGTGGAGAAGCTGAAATTGTGGCGAGTCCCTTTTTTACGCATTTGATCGTTGTTTTGTTTTTCTTATTTTTGGTCCCAGGAATTGTCTATGGTAAAATGACGAAACAAATCAAATCCAATGATGATATTGCCAAAAATTTTATTGAAACCATGTCAACCATGTCAGGCTTTGTTGCGTTGGCTTTTATGGCTGGTCAGTTTGTCGGATTGTTTGCGCAATCAAATTTAGGTGCGATTATTGCCATTGCAGGTGGCAATTTCTTGCAAGAGATTGGTTTTACAGGATTTGGCCTTATTCTTTCGTTTGTGATCCTGTCAGCGTTTGTTAACTTATTCATTGGATCAGCTTCTGCTCAATGGCTCATTTTTGCACCTATTTTTGTGCCGATGTTGATGCAATTGGGTTATTCACCTGAATTTACTCAGCTTGCTTATCGTGTGGGTGATTCGATTACCAATCCAATATCGCCACTTTTAACGTATTTTGCATTAATTATTGTTTTTGCTCAAAAATATGATAAGAAAGCAGGGATGGGAACGATTATTTCGACGATGGTCCCTTACAGCATTTTCTTTGGTATTTTTTGGGTCGCACTCTTAGGCATTTGGATGATCTTTGCTTTACCAATCGGACCTGGTGCAATGATCTTTTTGCCTTAACGATTAATGGATCGTTTTCTGATTTGTTTAAAAAGCTTAGGTGTTTATCACACGCCTAAGCTTTTGTGCTGTAAATGTAAAATAAAACTTGCTATTGCTCTTACAATCGGGTATAATAGCAACTAACTTGGAATGGAAGGAGCGATGTGAGATGGTTAACACAAACAAAAATAACATCAGAACAATAGGTTTAGGAGGATTATGGCTGAAGTGATAAACAAGGCACTTTTGCCTAAACCTCCGAAGTAACGTTGGAGGATTTATGATTAACGATGATGATATGTTAAAAATTAAAGTCGTCTAGTCGAGCATTTTCGGTTAGGCTTATTTTGCGTCGAATTGAAAAAGTGAGAGAAATGGTTGCACAAAACAAAGCATTGAACAAAAGTAAGAGGTGATGATAAATGAAAACATTAGAGACAGACCGCCTCATGTTAAGGCTATGGAAAGAGACAGATGTGGCGGATTTATTCGAATATGCCAGCGATCCACAGGTGGGTCCTCATGCGGGGTGGCCAGTTCATGAGAATATGGAGACAAGTCGAATGATTGTCGACCGTTTTATTGAAGATCAAGATGTTTATGCCATTGTATTGAAGTCGCATCATAAAGTGATTGGAAGTCTAGGCGTTCATGATCGCAAGCCAGATCAGGCACCCGAAAATTTAATACAAAAAGAAATCGGTTATGTGCTTAACCCTCATTATTGGGGTCAGGGTTTGATGACAGAGGCAGTAAAGTGTGTGATTAAACATGGGTTTGAGGCATTAGCATTAGATCTCATCTGGTGTGGTTATTATCACTTTAACACGCGTTCTAAGCGCGTGGTAGAAAAATGTGGCTTTCAGTATCAATGGACCATCAGCAAAACATTGCCTTTGCTAGACAATCAAGAAGTTGAGCAACTGTATTACAATATCACAAAAGAAGGATATTTCAGTAATAAAGCTAGGAGCAAGCAAAATGGAAAATGAAAAATTCGATTTAAACTTTAAGCTGATTTTAATCAGCAAAACCATTAGTGTGGTGGGTGGAAATATTTTAGGATTTGCGATGATTTTGTTTTTGGTTGATTTCACCCAATCTGCAGCATTATTTGGTGTCATTTCAGCACTTTCGCAAATTCCCACTTTCTTTTTAACTCCTTTTGCTGGCGTCCTTGCAGATCGGATGGATAAGAAGCGATTAATTGTTTTGTTTGATGTCTTGACGGCTTTGAGCAATTTCTTCTTTTTATGGTTGTTGATGAGTGGAAGATACACCATTTTAAATATTACCGTTCTTCGCATGATTAAAATCAGTATTTTAGTTTTTGCGACAACTGTTTTTAATGCAGCTGTTCCACGCGTTGTTGAAGAAAAACAGCTCGTGGGTGCAAATGGGGCATTGCAGTCCATTGCAGCGATCGGTTTGATTGGCGGGTCAGTGATTGGTGGTATTTTATTTAGTGTGATCGGCATTCAACTGATTACTTTTGCATCAGGTGTCTTGTTCATGGTTTCAGCTGGTTTAAGTGTGTTGATTCACATACCGCATGTTGCATTAAAAGAAGCTGATGGCATGTTTCAAACGGTTAAAAATGATATGGTTGAAAGCTTTCATTTTGTGAAAAATAAAAAGCCGATTATTTTTAAAATCGCTTTGGTCGATTCTTTTATTACCCTGCTATTTCCATCCATTTTCATGGTTGGCTTGCCTTTTATTGTCGGGATCATTTTCGAACAAGAAGTAACCCTTTCATTTGGTATTGCGGCGATCGGTATGCTTGTAGGGGGCATTTGTGCAAACCGTTTAACTCAATATTTGGCGATTAAATATTTGGCGAAATGGCTAGGTGCCATTGGTGGTGCTTGTGCGCTGTTGGCTTTGGCTTTTTCCCCGATTTTACCGACGATTACCTTGTCATTTTGGTTGTTTAATGTGACATTGATGTTGATCTTATTTATCCTCGCTTTAATTGGCAGTAGCCTTCATGCTTTTATTCAACAAGAAGTTCCAGCGCCATTACTTGGAAAAATCAATGCGTTACTTAGCATGATGGGATTAATTGCAGGCCCACTTGGTTTATTTGCGGTCGGATTTTTTATTGAAGTTACGCCATTACCGGTGTTCTTTTTAGGTGTGACGTTGCTGACTTGGATGATGACCCTTATTTGTAGCCGAGTTTTGAAACATTATTTCAAAAACATGGCAAATTAGTCTGATGAAAGGTAAAGACGTGAAGTTAACTTTGCTGTCTTTCAAGAGGAGTATTTAATTATTATGTTTTCAATATTCAAAAAATTAGCATGGTTTTTTAAAGCGCATAAAAAGCGGTATATCATTGCACTGTTAGCCATTGCGATTGTCAACATGTTCGAAATTTTACCACCCCGTTTAATCGGCATGGCCATTGATGACATTCACACAGGGCGACTAACGTCTGGCTTGTTATGGCGCTACATGGCCCTTTTACTTTTAACAACTGTTGGGTCTTATGCTTTCGGTTATATTTGGCGGTATCAACTATTTGGTGGTGGCTTTTTACTCGAAAAAAGCATTCGCTTTAAAATCATGGCTCATTTGCTTCGAATGAAGCCTAAATTTTATCAAAAATTTCGAACAGGCGACATTATGGCAAGGGCGACCAGTGACTTAGAAAGTGTTGAAACAACAGCTGGTTATGGGATTTTAACGTTGTTTGATGCCACCGCTTTTATGGGGGTTATTTTACTGATGATGTTTTTAACCACCAACTGGCAACTTACATTGGCAGCTGTCATTCCGTTACCGATACATGCTTATTTAATGACGAAGCTCGGTGCGATTTATGACAAAAGATATGATGCTTCTCAAGCTGCATTTAGTGAACTGAATGATCATGTGTTAGAATCCATTTCGGGAACGCGTGTGATTCGCGCTTACGTGAGGGAGCGTGCTGAAATCGATCGCTTTGCGAAGCAGACAGAAGATGTTTATGCGAAAAATAAAAAAGTGGAAGCCCTTGATGCGCTTTGGGGACCGGCAACACGCATTTTAGTGGGCCTGAGTTTTTTGATTACCATGACATATGGGGCGTCTTTAATTTTAGAAGGTCAGATGACCGTTGGTGATTTGATTACGTTTAATGTTTACTTAGGCATGCTCATTTGGCCCTTATTTGCCATTGGTGAGCTAATTAACGTGATGCAACGCGGGAAAACATCTCTTGAACGTATTAATGAATTACTCGATGTACCATCAGATGTGACTGATGCAGCAGATGCTGTCACAACGGTTGATTCACCACAAGTCATTGCATTTAAACAATTGAACTTTACTTACCCTGAACGTGCACAACCTGCGTTAAAACAGATCAGCTTTACGATTAAAAAAGGTGAAACCATTGGCATTGTCGGCAAAACAGGCAGTGGGAAAACAACGCTGATCAGGCAATTGTTACGTCAATATCCGATCGAAGCTAAGAAAGTTTTCGTCGATGGCATTCCCCTTGAGCAGGTGAGACAAGAAGAAGTGCTCAGTTGGATGGGTTATGTCCCGCAAGCGCATATGTTATTTTCTAAGTCGGTTAAAGCCAATATTTTATATGGCTTAACAGAAGCAACGGATGATGATTTAAAGCATGTCATTAAGCTGGCAGCTTTGACAGATGATCTTGCGTTTTTCACTGACGGATTAGACACCATTGTTGGCGAAAAAGGCATTTCACTTTCGGGTGGACAAAAACAGCGCATTTCCATTGCGCGGGCGATCGCAGTCAATCCTGAAATTTTAATTTTAGACGATTCTTTATCAGCAGTTGATGCCAAGACAGAGACAAAAATCATCGAAAATATTAAACGAGAACGAGAAGGAAAAACAACCCTTATTACAGCACATCGCATGTCTGCGGTCAAGCATGCTCATCACATCATTGTCATGGATGAAGGGCGCATCATTCAGATCGGAACGCATGAGGCATTAATGGCAGCTGGCGGTTGGTATAAAGAACAGTACGAGCATCAAAATTTGCAACTTGGAGGTGAATAAAGCATGGATCATCCCAAATGGACCCTTTATCTCGAAGACATCATGGTTTTGTTTGGAAAAACTAAAACGAAAGTTGATGCATTGAAAAAGCAAGAGGAAGACATAAATGATAAAAAATAAAACAGCTAAAAAATTATTTCAGTATGCATGGGGTGAAAAGAAGTTAATGAGTGTGGCATTGATCATGTTGTTTGTGTCCATTATCACAGAATTGCTTGCACCGCTGCTGATGATGAACATCATTGATCACCACATCGTTACCCAGACGTTAACAAGTGATACGATGCCAGCCATTGTCCGATTAGCCATCCTTTATTTTGGATTGATTGCGACCAGTGCGATTTTTGCTTATGGACAACGTTATTTTCTCGGTTTATCGGCAGAAAAAATCATTAAAAAAATGCGGCAAGACGTGTTTAGTCATATCCAAACGATGCCGATTAAGTATTTTGATAACTTACCAGCGGGAAAAATTGTCTCTCGCATTACGAATGATACATCTAGTGCGAGAAATCTTTACTTAAACATCTTAACCAACTTTGTAGCAGGTGGACTTCAGATGCTGGGTGTGTTGATTGCTTTGTACGTTCTTGATGTGAGGTTCGCATTGATTTGTACGTTGATTATCCCCATTTTATTTATTTGGATTAAATTTTATCGAAAATTAGCAACAGTTTACAACCAGAAAATCCGATCACGTCTGTCAGATATTAATGGGATGTTAAACGAAAGCATTTCTGGGATGCCCATTATCCAAGCTTTTCGTGGTGAAAAACGAACAAGTGATGAATTTCAAGAAATGAATGAAGATTACTATGAAAATCAACGTAAAATGTTAAACTTAGATGCGGCAACAGGTTGGAACATGCTTTCAGTTTTGCAAAATTTAGCGCTACTTGCCATCGTTTGGTTTTTTGGTGGTCAATTTTTGCAAACCCATACAGCTGTTTCAGTCGGATTGTTATATACCTTTATCGACTATTTGAACCGGTTGTTCAGACCGATTATGGGAATTGTTGGTCAACTTTCAACCCTTGAAGCGTCGATCGTTTCATCAAGTCGTGTCTTTGAATTAATGGCAGAAGAAAACGAGATATTGAGTGAGCAGATTGTCCCCCGCTATGCAGGAAATGTCTTATTTGAACACGTCGATTTTGCTTATGATGAAAACAACCCCGTGCTAAAAGACATCACATTGAGTGCCAAATGTGGTGAAACAGTTGCGTTGGTGGGTCATACAGGATCAGGAAAAAGTTCCATTATGAGTGCATTATTTGGCTTTTATCCGTATCAAAAAGGTCGGATCAGCATTGATGGTAAAGACATTAACGACATACCGAAACAAGAATATCGCCAACATATGGGGATTGTCTTACAAGATGCTTACTTGTTTGCCGGCACCATTGCCAGTAATATTGGGTTAGACAATCCGAACATTTCCCGTGCTAAAATTGAAGCTGCTTTGGAAGCAGTGGGTGCCATGGATTTTATTAACCAATTACCAGGTGGACTGGATGCGCCTGTTTTAGAAAGAGGAAGTACCTTTTCAACCGGACAGCGTCAGTTACTCTCCTTTGCTCGGGCACTCGCTTTTGATCCAGCGATTTTGATTTTAGATGAGGCCACTGCGAATATTGACACGGAAACAGAAGGACTCATTCAAAAGGCACTTTCCGTCCTGAAAAAAGGACGCACGACATTTGTGATTGCGCATCGGTTATCAACCATTCGGGATGCGGATCAAATTTTGGTTTTAGATCGTGGAGAAATTGTGGAGCGTGGGAATCATCAAACATTAATGGCACTCAAAGGAAAATATAATCACATGTATCAACTTCAATTACGAGGAAGTGGGCTGTCATTAAACGGGATTCATTTGGACAGTGGTAAATGAAAGTGAATCAAAGTTGAGGAGGAAATGAAGATGAGAAACGTCAGTTATTCGGTACTGGATTTCGTGCCCATTATTGAAGGTTACGGCGCAAAAGAAGCTTATTTGCAATCAATCGCATTGGCGCAGCATGTTGAACAATTGGGATATGGTCGTTATTGGATTTCAGAACATCATAACATGCCAGGGATTGCCAGTGCAGCGACCCCGCTTGTGATGAGTTACATTGCAGGGGCGACGAAGCACATTCGCATAGGTGCTGGTGGTGTGATGTTACCGAATCATGCGCCTTTGATTGTGGCAGAACAGTTTGGCACCCTTGAAGCGATGTATCCAAGACGGATTGATTTAGGACTTGGTCGAGCGCCTGGGACGGATCGTCAAACGGCCAGGGCTTTAAGAAGAAATCGTCTTACAAATGGCGATGATTTTCCTGAACAGTTAGCAGAATTGCGACATTATTTTAAGTCACCAAGCAGTGGTCAAGCTGTTCGTGCCATTCCCGGAGAAGGTCAAGACATCCCCATTTGGCTACTCGGATCAAGTGATTTTAGTGCACGACTGGCGGCGAAACTGGGCTTACCTTTTGCTTTTGCCAGCCATTTTGCACCTGCTCACCTTTTGCCAGCTTTGAAAATTTATCGAGAGATGTTTCAACCGTCAGAAGTGTTGCAAAAACCGTATGCGATGGCTGCTGTTAACATTTTTGCAGCTGACACGCATGCAGAAGCTGAGAAAATAGCGACCAGTGCGACCTTACAATTTTTAAGTTTAATTCGTAACATGCCAGGAAAATTACCGAAACCGGTTGATCACCTGGCTGGTTATGTGTCAGAGCAAGAGCAAGCCGTCGTTAAAAGTCAATATGAATATACCTTTATCGGAACAGGAACAGCAGTGAAAGCTGATTTGGAACGTTTTATCGAATGGACTGAGGTCGATGAAGTGATGATCGTTTCCTCAGCTTATGACCTTGAAGCAAGAAAACGCACCTACGACATTGTGGCAGAAGTGATCGGAATGAAAGGATAGATCGATGATGAAAAAAGAACAGTTAAAAGAAACATTATCCCCATTAAGTTATTATGTCACGCAAGAAAATGGAACGGAACGACCGTTTGATAATGCGTTTGACGACCATTTTGAGGCTGGCTTGTATGTCGATATCGTCAGTGGGGAACCCCTTTTCACCAGCAAAGAAAAATACAACAGTGGGTGCGGTTGGCCTGCTTTTACAAAGCCTATTGAAAAAAAAGCCATTGAATACAAACGTGATTCATCGCACGGTATGGAACGAACAGAGGTTAGAAGCAAAGCAGCAGACAGCCATTTGGGACATGTTTTTACCGATGGTCCCATTGATGAGGGCGGTCTTCGCTACTGTATTAATTCTGCTGCTTTACGCTTTATTCCTGTTGCAGAACTAGAAGCAGCGGGGTATGAAGCGTATTTACCTTTGTTTGAGTCACAAGATGAAGAATCAAGCGATGAAACATAATAGGTAAACAACCGTTGCATGACCTTTAAATGTAACGACCGATGGCATTTTTGAAAGCCAAACCATCGCGTTAGATGGTTAGGGACTTGACTATTTCTGTTAAGTCAGCTATAATAGGATTATCTTAAATAAAGGAGCTTGATCAATCGTGTGGATTTTCTTCCTCTAATAACAGCTAAAGAGCTGGCTAAATTAAGTAGGCTGTTTTTGGTGAGCTTATTTTTAGCAATTGAGAAGAACAATGAACACGAATGCAAGCATTTTTATCAACGGTTGAAGCCAATCAAAATAATGAAAAAGTGCACTTTTTAAGTTTCTTTTTTGCTGTTTTGTTCGCACATTTTCACCTGACATGCGATTCGTGGACATTGTTCATGGATCGTTTTTTGGGTATAAGGATTGGTGAATAACATGATGGAACGTAAAGAAAGGGCATTAATCATTGGTGTGAACGTTAACAATGATCCCCATTTTGAAGAATCAATAAAAGAATTAAAAAATTTGGCACTGGCTTGTGACCTTGAACCTGTTGGTGAAGTGTTGCAGAACTTACCTAAGGTGCATACCGGGCATTATGTCGGGTCGGGTAAATTAGAAGAAATTAGCCGGTGCATTGACAGTGAAGAAATTGATGTGGTGGTTTTTGAGGATGAATTGACGCCGTCACAGATGAGAAATTTAGGAAAGTTGTTAAGTGTTGAAATATTAGATCGAACCCGTTTGATTTTAGAAATTTTTGCTCGTCGATCTAAAACGAGAGAAGCAAAACTGCAAGTGGAAGTGGCGAACTTGAAGTATATTCTGCCACGATTAAGAGACAGTAATCAAAATTTTAATCGTCAGCGTGGCGGTGGTTTAAAAAACCGTGGTGCTGGGGAAACAAAGTTGGAACTCGATCGTCGTAAACTTGAAATTAAAATTTCGGAAATGGAGAAAGAATTAAAAAGCATTGCACTTAATCGAGAAGTGAGACGTAAAAGAAGACAGCAATCAGGTGTTCCACTTGTCGCATTGGTCGGTTATACGAATGCAGGGAAATCAACGTTAATGAATGCGATGATCAAAAAATATCATGACGTCGAAGACAAGCTTGTTTTTGAAAAAGACATGCTCTTTGCGACGTTAGAAACAGCTGTGCGACACATTCAATTTGGAGATGGAAAGCGAATTTTATTATCTGATACAGTTGGATTTATTCATAAATTGCCGCATCACTTGGTACGTGCTTTTCATTCGACATTGGAAGAAGTAAAAGAAGCGGATTTGCTGTTACATGTGGTCGATTGTTCAAATCCAAATTATGAAAAGCATTTGGCGGTTACGCATGCCACCCTTGACATGTTAGGCGCAACTCACATTGACCAATTGATTGTTTATAACAAAATCGACGTGCTGAATGATGACATCACGTTACCTCATGGAAATGATCATGTGTCTGTGTCTGCTAAAAAAGACGTGGGCTTTTCGCAATTGATTGCGTTGATGATGCAGCAGTTATTTAAAGCGAATCATGAATGTCAACTGTTGATTCCCCACGAAAAAAGTCAACTTATTTCTGATTTGAAAGTCGATGGAACACTTTTGGATATTGTTTATGTAGAAAAAGGCGCATTGGTGACAGCCGAACTCTCAAAGCACGCGATTGAACGTTATCAAGCCTTTATTCATCAGACATAATCAACGTTTTTTGATCATTTTTTTGCTGGGTCTGGAGATATCAAAGGTTAAATGGAAAAAGTTTCAAATCATCTCGAAATTTAACATCAAATGTGGTAAAATGTAGGCGTGATGAAAAAGGAGCGAAAATGATGGCAAAAGATGAAGGAAATGGTTTTGTTTTTGGCAGGGTTGTCGAGAAAATGGGATTCATGCCGCCTATGTGCAAAAAGGCGTTTAGGTGCTCATGATCCAAGTTGGTGTCACAGGTTGGGGTGATCATGATTCATTGTATCCAGAGAAAACAGCAGCTAAACACAAATTAGGGATCTATGGCAAATATTTTTCGATTGTCGAACTTGATGCTTCTTTTTATGCGTTGCAGCCACATCGTCATTATCACAATTGGATCGGGCAGACACCGGATCATTTCTCTTTTGTGATCAAACCACAACAAGCCATCACAGGTCATAAAAAAGGAAAAACGATTGCGCAATTAAAAGATGAAATCAAAGCATTTCGTCAATCGCTCACACCTGTTGTAGAAGCGGAAAAACTCAAAGCGGTCTTGATTCAATTCCCACCTCAATTTTCATGTTTACCTAAAAATGTGGCTTATTTACGTTTTTTAAAAGAACAGATGCAAGACTTTCCTTGTGCGTTGGAATTTCGTCATCAAACATGGTTTAATGAGATTTATGCCCATGAAACATTGGCATTTATGAAACAAGAAGGGTTTATTCACACCATCGTTGATGCGCCACAAGTGGGCATGGGAAGTGTGCCCACTGTTTTAGAAGCGACACATCCTGAGTTAACGCTGATTCGTTTTCATGGTCGAAACATATCAGGATGGAATCCAGAAAATAAAGACAATTGGCGTCAAGTGAGGTATCTGTATCGGTATAAAGAGCAAGAATTGTTAGAATGGGTGACAAACATTCATGTGTTGACGCAGCAATCGCAAAACATTTGTTTGATTTTTAACAATAACTCTGGTGGCGATGCAGCGCCTAATGCCAAAGAAATGATGAAATTATTAGGCCTTAAATATAACGAACAAGTGTCGTCTCAACTCCAATTATTTTAAAGGGTTAAAAAGTCAGTTTGGGAAGCAAGCACCAGGAACTGATTCAAAAATCAATCAAATTGCATCAAATTTAAGTGTAATCGTTTTTATAAAGCGATTATATGAATTAAAAACGTTTTCAACCAGGGGGGGG
>JGI24700J35501_10930227_pt1 | contig 12279 bp, 10 predicted proteins | sample TergutTh196P1_FD_35501 | JGI IMG/M metagenome (IMG submission 35501) | reverse complement strand
TGTAAGTGCTCAAATAATGTTTGGTTTATACATATGTCTAAGCCAGTTTTACATGAATAGCAGCACCTATCAGCACACTTACTCCATAATCATAGCTATTTTTGGTACTTTTTAAGACTTCTGGTAATGTTGTATTGTATCTCTTTATAATTTCCAGGACTGTAGATGGTGACATCATGATTGTCGAACGATACTATCCTCGTCGCCATTCATATGTGATTGTGTGTAACTTTGGAAACCAAACACAAACAAAGGATCTGTCCTTTGCTTATTATGGAGGAGAAGTTATAGCTGACCTGCGAGGGAGAGTCGGAAGCTACTTGACGTTTCATGCTCTAACACTATTTGCTGGAGAGTTCATACTTATAAAACTAGACAAGTAGTATAAATGCTTTTACCCCCCTAAATGTCTGTTTGCCAGTACTCTAATGAAAGAAATAAACATGACAGCCATAGTGCACAGGCAGATGTGCATCTTTTGACAAGTTTTCCAGCATGTAGTTACAGCTTGCCATTATGTGTACTAGCTAATACCACCTGAAAAAAGCAGTAGTAAGATTATCTTTGCTTGTTTTTACTGTTCATATTCGAGAATGTTTCATGTAATCAATAAATATATATGTTGTCAAGCACATCCTCTTTTGTTGTTTGTTGTGTACTGTATACCATAATTACAGTAAAACAATTTAGTTATTTATGTCCTCATCTCAGTTCTCTGTCCCTCAGTTTTTCTTTCAATTTAACCAAATAAACGGCATCTTACAGCAAATTCAAATTGCCTTGAAAAACCAATTTAGTTTATATAAATATACAGTTCCACAAATAAACGGTTTAAATTATATGTTTTATTAATATGAAACAAAAATCTATAGGGTACACAGTGCAGTACAAGAAATGGTGGAAGGCATAGTTGGCGGTCAGTACAATAACAAATCGAAATTGCACTCATGCAGAAATCAGGTGGAGATAGAACTCGGAATATACCTGATACCATTTGGGCGAGAATTTTTTGTCTTCTCTTTACCACCCAAAAACATACAGATTAAAAGTATACAAAACTATAACTCTGCCTGCTGTTTTATATGCAGGTGAAACTTGGTCTTTCACACCACAGGAAAAAACAGATCCTGAAGGTATTCGAGAGTAGGGTAATAAAGACAACATTAGTGAACTGCTGGCAATTGCAGAATCACAAGCATCACCAAGTACCGTTAAAGGTAAAGGTAAAGTTCATCCTAGAACAGGCCACAAAGGCCCAGAGGGAGAGTAGAGGTATAGCTCTACTCTTTCTTTAACCTCGGCACTAGATGGGGTGGGTGGTCAACGCCACGCCCCGGCCGCTTTACCCCCGGGAAAGAGACATGGTACCCATTGTCTCACAGGCTGGGTGGGCCCCAGGGCCGGTCTAGACAGGTGCGTAAAATCTCGCCCCCACCGGGATTCGATCCCCGGACCATCCAGCCCGTAGCGAGTCACTATACCAACTATTTATCCCAGCCCACCCAAGTATTGTTAGGGTCATCATATGAAGAGAATGAGAGAGGCAAGGTAAGTGGTATGTATGGGGGGGATGCGAGGTGCATACAGAGTTTAGGTGGGGAAATGTCTGGTAATAGGCTACTATTTGGAAGACCTAGACATAGATAGGAGGAGAATATTAAAATGGGTCTTAAAGAAACAGGATGGGAGGGCATGGACTGGATTGAATTGGCTCAAGAGAGGGGCAAGTGGCAGACTCTTGTGAACGAGGTAATGAACCTTTGGGGTGCACAATATTTGGGCACATTCCTGTCTAGGTGAGGTATTACTAAAGTCTCAAAACTGACTCTGCTCCATGAACTGTGTTTCTTAGTTAGGTGGAGATTTAAATACAGCTTCATCTAATATATTGTTAGGATTATCAAATCACAGGAAAATCAGTGACAAAAGAGAAAACATCAAACTGCCTTGGAGGCCAAGCATAGATCAGAGAATAATAGCAGAATGGTTAGATAAATAAGGTGTGAGGGTTTGGAATGTATTCAACCAGCTCCCTTGAATTCCAGTGACAGGCTTTTATGAACACAGTAATAAACATTTGTGTCCAGAAAAACAGGACTTTTTGACCCACTGAGTAAATGTACCATCAGTTCACTTATGTTACATATGTCTATTACTATTGGTTTTGTTTTGTACATTTTAAATGTACACAGCAAAGTAATTGCCAAAAAAATTCAGAAATATGCATGTAAACAGACTGTGTCCATTCACACAGCAAAATGGGCTCTCACCCCTTCCAAGAAAATAATATTTTGATATCCAATACAATTCCACTTTAATTGTGTAACATCAAAAATCAGTAAAGTCAACTGGATAATAAAACTGTGTATGAAATAAATTACTGACAACTTATTTTCACTAACATACTTTAGGTGTTTGCCAGTAATGAAAATACAGGACTTCCAAATCCACTGTCTCCAAAAATAGCTTCAATTCAAAATCTGTGTTTAGTCCCGTATGTGATTTGCTGAAGAGATAATAACATATCTTTTAAAAAAAAGTATTTGAAATACAATTTGTATTTTGTGAATGTATTAAATGTAATATGTGGGTCCTGTATGTATTGTGTCAACACAAATGTCTGCACAAATTACCTAACAGTTGCCATTACTGTAAAACTGTTATTTCTCACAAATGGTTTGAATTAATAGACAGCTCTCTTTTCAGACCATGCATTATGCTTTAATGAACACCATTAAAGGAGAAGATTTATTTGTTCAAAATATCTTTAATAAGTAGATTATGTTGAACATGGTAATATATGTACAGTGAAATGATAGGTATTTTACACATGCAACTTTTTCCATTTAGACCCATTTAGACATATTACAAAAAAAATATTAAAAATATGATTACATAACAAAAGGACACTGCACATGCACTTGTGAACACAAAGCGTCAGTAACAAATCTGTGCATCAAAGGAAAGAAAAGGGGTTCATATTTTGTCATAAATATTGTACCAGTATCACAGTAGTTCTTTAGTTCTAACTGCTTACAAATATGGTATATCAATTAGCTGATGTAAATATAACATTTAAATTGTTTGTGGTGACTGTATGCAAATTAAGTCTTTTCAGGAAATCAGTTGTGTATAGACTGAGTTCATATCCACCACTTTGGAGACTATGTGCCCCATCATTGGGAGTTTGACAAGATAAGTATCATGGCCACACACTGTATTTGTACCCACTGTATGCTCTCAGAGTTATGTCCTGCCCAAGCATGGACCACTGTGGTAATTCTGCAAGGAGCCACACCTGGATCCAAAAGCAGATTCTTCATACAAACGTAATGTGAGGCTGCATCACTCATTATGTTAACCCCAGATAATGGAAAAAGAGTCAGTCTCTGGAAATGTGGATGCAAACTCTATCTTCAAACAGCTCATCACCCAAAAAGGCTTCACAGATGCTGCAAAATTTTAATATGATTCCTTTTGATTGTTTCATATAGTTATTTTTACATGACTGACATAAACAGAAGAAATTTACCTCTTATTAGTAAGTGAACAAAACAGACACTTTATGTAGGAAGGTATACAACCAACAATCCCTTCTTAATGCCTCTTAAAACAGAAACAGATCCGACACACAGTATTGTCATACAAAACGTAAGTATGTACTAACATCTAGCTTATTTCACATTAATGTCTATATGGATAAAACCGAGTATCAGCAAAATTATGATTAAAAATATAAACTTGAGCAATTGATTTTTCTTACGATGACATGGGAAAAAATAACATAAAACATCGAAAACAAGATTTACATACATATTTAACATCTATATTAAAAGACTTACTCTAAATCAAGATTATGGGAAACAGAAAATGGCACCCTGAGAATCAGAAGCTTGCAATGCTTCAGGTTTGACAGATGATGTTAATTCAGATAAAAGTTGAGGCATTTTACAACTGAGGGTCATTAATATACAAATAGTGTGTCTCAACATAGGCTTTTCCATTAAATAACAATGGCCTGTCAAATTGGCACATAAGGGTTTAAAGCAGTTCACTGCATGCTACCTACAAATAAGAACCTTGGATTCCATCTTTGATTTAGTTATTATAAATGGTGTAAGCATGCTGATACAGTTCAGTATTGGAGATTGAACTACTGCATACTGATGTGCTATCCAATTCAGCAGCAGAGATGGCAGACAGAAAAAATCAGAGCTGCAAAATTCATTCTTATGGCTTTGATATTTCTATATACAAAATCTGTATAATATAATTAACTTCCATTCATATGCATAAATATATATGCAGCATATCAAGGGAATTTCAACCCACACTCTCCTACAGTTATTTAATTGATACAGAAATCTCTCTAAGAAACAAAAATCACTTTTCAAAATGGAAACCTTTTCAACTTTTGTGTCTTATTGACGAAAGTATTTTTCTGGGTCAGTGTTCAGCCAAGGAAGCTAGTGTAACTTTAACAAATGACACATGACTTTTATTTTGATAATCTGTTTAACAGCTTGTATCTGCATGACAGCCAATCAGGTTTCAAGATCATTTACACTTGATTGCCAAACTGCTAACGCAAAATGGCTTAAGGTCTGATACTGTCATCATTATGTACTTTATACCAACATATCATGAAATTGTAAGAAGACAAAGACTTCTACCATGGCTTACACTGTATGTCCATTGGCATCTTAACTTTGCTGGTGGTCATCAGAATCCTGCCTAGACTGTCTAAAAAATACACACTGTCTTCTCATAGGCAGGGTTTTCAATAACAATGTTTTAAAATTAACAGGACTCTAACTAAAGAATAATCATAATTTATACCAAGTTCCTGCAATTTATATATTTACAAAATCTATTACATTGCCAGCACTCCTTTATTTAGAGCAGCCAATCTCCCAAAGTAGAAAAATTTGGATCAACTTAACGAAAATAAGGGCAAAATGGCAACTCTAATAGTGTAAATTTTGACAGTGTAATATTTCACAGGCACTGTCAAAGTTACCTTCAGAAATAAATGACAGCTTACACACTGCAGAAATTCAGTCAGTGTATTCCATTGGAACATTACATCATAAGCCTGTTTGTATTCCATGAGGTTCTTAAAATTAACAGTACAGTATGGAGTTGCAAGCATCATTCGGAACTGAATGCCCAACTTTTTTTAAAGATTATCAGCTAAGAAACATTTTCTTTGGGTACAGTAGTATTTAGTCTTCCCCATTAATATCAAAAGTTCTGAGATATTCCAAACAATTACAAATTTCTGAGTAACTCCAGTACACTTGAGCCTAAAATAGCAGGACAATTGAGCTTCAAATTATCAATTGAAGATTGACTTCACTGACTTTTGTTAGGAAACAAATCTGGCAAAATCTCTCATATAGTGCTCTAATAGTCTACATTTCATAAAATATCCTTCTGCTTTAAAAATATGCACTGTAACACACACTTGAATGAATGGCAGCTGGATTTATCGGTGGGTTGCTGTGCCTACCATGCCTACAGCAAGGAACACAATGATTGTGTATGAAATAATGTCCAGAAATTTGATTAATATGTCTCAAATAACACAAAGTTCATGAACAGATTACAAAATTGAATTCCTACAGTCCAATAAGTCAGATGTTTCCAGACTACTGTTAACTAAATGCAAAGCCATAAAACAACTGAGGAAAATCATAATTGAGGAACATTAAAAGTGGGTTCTGTTGTACATGTGTTTACATTGCCTACATTTCCTAGGTGAAGATGGTATTATTTCATGTGTTCTGTAAACTATTTGGGACATTAAAAATAATGTCACAAGTACAACTGTATCAATTGATATTTCATGTGAAAAAATGCAATACTGTATGTAAATTCTGCATAGCACTGTAGTATAGTTAACACATTCTTACACTGCATGGTAGTAAAATCTTCTTTGTACTGATTGAACAAATTTTTACTGAATATATCACTCCCCAAACTGTTAGGACTATGCAAGTGGCCTGGTTAATAAAACATTGCAATTCCACTTCACACTCTTACATTTGATTCTAATTTAGTCCTTACATGGTAATTTGAAGAAATTGAGACATATCTCTCTTGTGTTTTCCTATTTCTATTGCCTTTAATGCTTGTATTTTTAATCTGATATCAATATTTTTAATACTGCTAACAGTTACTTCTCAGAGGTGTTACACAACCATTGTATCAATTTCATAGTCAATGTAACACTGTGTCATTACCAACTTAATTTACATCAGTGTGCTTGCCACTGTCAAAACACAAAACAATATTTGACAATATTAATGCTAATACATAACCACAGTCCTAATATTACATGTCAGTGACCACAATAAAACAGTTCAACACTGTGTGAATCTTGCAATCCCATGCTCTTTCCTGTGATGCTATTCATCAACATGAACTATGCAGGATTAGGCTTACGTGCTTGTCCTGAAACCCTCAAGGTGTTATTAGTCTCTCCTATTATACCTTCAGACATCCAAGATCTCTCATACAACAGTCTGTATTCCAGTGCCTGCTTTGGTATTCTCTTTGTCATTAATTTGGTACATCTGAGGGTTGCAGCCAATTAATTTTTTAGTCTCAGGTTTTACTGATAGTATTTGAAACATTTAATTTTTCTTATGTATAGCATTTGTAATCTAGTCTTGTAATACACAGCAAAAGACAGATAAACTGCACTTTGCTATTCCCTGACATTTCATGCCCTCACAATCATGCTTCCAAGTTGCTTTTGCTGTGGTCTTACACACTCATATTTTTATTTCTGATGACATGTTTATCAAAAGTATTTAGACGAATAACAGAAAATTCAACAAATATTTGTTTTTTTTTTTTTAAGTTTATAATTTCCATTAGGGGAGGAAATAGCAAATACTCGCCCTGGGGGCCAAAAAACCCAGCTATGCCACTACACATCTTTTACTTATAATTAGACATATAACCATCACACATCGGCATGTGTTTCAAATTTATATGCTTCAAACTACCAAATGATGGTACTGTTAAAATAACAGTGCCTACTTACACACAAACTGAGTTATTTGATTGTTAGTATTCACTGGCAATACTGTTATCTGATATTTTTACAGTCAAGCTTTTGATGCAGTATGTCATGACACTGCTGTTGTGTTTATGTAAGTGTGATATCCTACAGTTAGTTAATATTAAATAGATGTTTTGTTATAAAAGTATGGTATGAAACTTAAAACAAAAAGTAAACTGCATTAAATTCAAAATCACCTGAATTAATACCATAATAGCCTCAAAGAAATTCCTAATGCACATATGCAAACTGTCACCCATCACATTCATATCATAGTAGTTATTCACATAATCACGTTGAACAAACTGTACTTCCTGTTATAGCCCTGCTCATCTTAAAATTCCAATCCTAGTGCTTGCAGTGTTTTATTAGCTACCTTACTGAGCCATCTTCAGAGAGCAGATCAATGTAACTCAAAGTCTGTACCAAATTTAAATTCCACATCACTAGCCATTAAAACCATGAACAGTAAATCTAGCAAGCAATTAAGAAAACAACCATATAGTTATATGCATTTAAAAGATAACATGCATGTAATCATATGGCTCACACACGCTAACAGCATATCCTCATGGTATGACGACATCTCGATGCTGCTGCTTGCTTGTGCCGATACCTACTCCTAATTTGTTAACATTAACCACAGACTGGCCACTGTTCACTGCTGCAGAACTGTTTATATTGCCATGTGTCATTTTCATGAAGTCCTGGGGATGAGCTGGATGTGTGTGTGTACTTGCAGAAACTTTTCTTTGAGGCTTCGATATCTGAGTAGTAGACAGACCTGACACAGGATACTTGTATTTACTACTAGTATATGAAGAATGTTTGCTTCCTGATGATAATGATTTGTTTGCTAACATCGAAGGTAAAAGCACAGCTTTCTGAGGTTTAACAGTTCCACTACTGTTATCTAGGTTCGCAGAATTACTATCTGAAACTGTTGTTTTGCCTTCCAGGCCCATGAGACCAACTTTGGATCCAGTCTCAACATGCCACGAAACAGGTCTTTCATACCGTCCTTCTGTTGCTCCTCGTTTTCCACCAGGTCCAGGGTGTCGAGGCATAACAAATGCATTTGTCTGTTTAAGAAGAGAACGATCATTGCAGAGAGCAGATATTAGAGGCAAATCCAGATTTTTGCTCTTTTCTCTCAGTGTTCGAATATCCAACATGCCCTCTTCATCACCATTTGCTGCAGGCACCTTTGGAGTCTCCAAAGGCACTGCAGACTGATGTTTTGGTGAGATTTTCTCAGTAACCTGTGGAATATGATATTGGTTGTTAAGATAAAAACTGAAGAGAAGTATCTGGCAGAATGTGAGAAATGGAGATGCATGTGCTTGGTGAAGATGATAAATTATTATTGCCTCCAAATTAGAGATGTGACACATACCAGGATATCTTCATCCTACCTCTTAAATCAGCAAGATTGATAGAAAATAACAAACATAGTACAAATGTGTATTCAGAGGGTATCGTTCCAGAATTCTCATAGTTATATTCCATTCAACTGCATTACAATGTCAAATAATATTCTGCATTATAGTAATTTTTTTCTCAGCCATCAGACTTTAACTATTTTGACACATAGACTAGATTATCAAACATTTTACACAGATTTGTAATGCACAAAAAACAGAGAGGTGGCTTACCTGTTGGTCATATGGTGGAGGAGGTGGAGGTGGTGGTAATCGTCTATACTTGGGTCTTTCCAACATGTTCTGTCCACTAGTAGGCTTCTCATACGAGTTAAGAATGTTGTCATCAGACCGCGCTCTTCCAAATCCACCAAGTGGGGGATGGGAAGTGGAAGAAGGAAGAAGCTTTGTAGCACCAATATGAAGCAGATCAGCAGCACTTGCAGAGAAGGGTGGGACTGGAGGATCATATCGCAGGCTCCTTGTTGATGAGGAGGAATATGAGGTACCAGCTGAGTAGAGAGGGGAAGCAGAGGAGGAGGAGTAGTGACTAGCTGAAAGATAGGAAGATGGTGAGAAACTTGCATACCCAGTCACTGACTCCATTGCTGACAAATTCTGATTAGATGCATACTTAACAGGAGAAGAGGAAACAGCTTGCATACTGGTACTTCCAAATGCAACAGGCAGATACCCACTGGCAACTGCTACATTAGGAGTACTGCGATACATGAAATGGCTCTTAGGACCAGCACAATATGAAGGATATGGTGGCGGCGGATATGCCAGTTGCTGGTAAGGGTACTGCATAGCAGCAGCATGTGCAATAAGAGAGCCCTGTTTTGCATCCATATACTCCTGTTTACTAATGGCTGGATCTTTCATTGGGTAGATGACATAGTCAACGTCAGAGTACATTTGTCTCTGAAACTGCTCTATCTGACTTCTTGTAACCTGACTGGTATACACAGTTGCCAGACTTGGCTGACTCGAGGTGGAGGGAGGAGGGGGAGGTGGCTGCCGTGAGTGATGAACTGGTGGTGGAGGTGGAGGTGAGAATTGGTGCTGGTGATATTGGTGGGGTGCTGGCGGTGTTGGTGGTTGCGATGGGGGTGCAGGTGGTGGTGGTGAAGATGAAGATATAGCAGCTGTGGACCGTATGTATGCAGCTGTTGATTGTGCACTAGCATTGGTTCTAGATGCATGGACATCTAGATAGTTGTTCTTGCCAATGACTGGTACTACTGTTTGTACAGGACTTAGTTTCATCTTGGAACCTGGGTCTGCCAAGCCAGAGTAACTTACAAATGATCCACTGCCAGAATGTTGCTGGGGCACAGCATGAATTCCATGTGGACTTCCAGCATTCTTCATGTGAGCAGGAGGATGTGTTCTGGCATCCCCTGGTGGATAAAGTTGCAACTTCTGACTATTTACTGCTGACACATTTCCATTGCTACATCCGCTGGCAACCTGATATGCTAACGTGGGAGCTGCATAACTTGGTGCAGCTGTAGATGTTACAAGGCTTGTATGTGCTGTTAAGATGTTGATATGAGGTTTTGTGGTGATGAATCGAGCATTGGCTTCTTCAACAGGCAGTGACAGGTTCATCAAAGATGACTGACAATGAGACGGTGCTACCAGGCACACAGACTGTTGAGGTGATAAGGAATGAGACTGTTGGGCTAGAACATGCTGCTGTGTTAAAATAGCTTTCTGTGAGAGTACTGGTTTTTCTACTTGTGACAGAAGATGCAGGTTTTGAGAATGCAAATGATCCAGTGACTTCGGTTGGGAAAGGTGTTGTGAAGTGTATGGAGGTGGTGGAGGTGGGGAGATCACATCTTCCACTTCATCTTCAATGCTAAGAGCAGAAGACACCAAAGCAGCAGGTGTCACGGTGCAAGCAGTTGTCACAGATGCTTTCTCAAAAAGCAAGTAGTTCTTGTCACTGTCCGTTCGTGGTGGTGGCATGGGAGGAGGAGGAAGAGTGACATAGTCACTATCAGAATCCAGTGTGGCACTTACAGTTGCTCTTGATGGATATACCCCACTTGTATGACCACTAGCACTACCACTACCTCTTCCAACAATCAAGTCCGATAATTCTTCTGCTGTAAGTGGACTTCTTGGACCTGCTTCAGAAGGATCACTCCCATCGCCTCGGAAACTTCCTGACCCACTGACCACAGAACCTGCAATACTACCACTCCTTACCCTTAATCTAGTATTAGAGTCTAGTGAAGTTCCCATGATTGAATAAGCACCACTAGTATGGTGACAGCTGTCTGAAGTATTGGCTATACTGTTTGTACTGCACACGGCATAGACACCACTTGTTTCAGATGAGCAGGCATTGGTTTCTACAGTATCAGCAGTAGTGCCACAACTGCTACGAAGAGTGTAAATACCACTGCTTGTGTGTGCACTCTGTACAGAGTAGTCAAGTTCTAGCTCAGGACAAGTGCTCGTAGAGTCAGACACTGCAGAGTTCTGTGCAGTATGGCTGTAACCAAGCTCAAGACTACTGCTGGTGCTGGTACGGCGCCTCACATCCACAGAGTTGTTGCTTGCAGCACCACCATTACTAATAGCAAGTGTGGCACCAGCAACCACAACAGTGGAACATGAACTGGAACACTGGCTACCATCTGTAGTAGCAGGAGTTGCTGCCCCACCAACACCTGTGCTTCCACTTGGGGACTGCTTCTGTGCTGTGATTCCGGTCACAAGTGGTGGAGTAGCACCTTCCAAATCACCAGCACCTGCTTCAATTATAACATGTGCTCTAATCACAATACAATAAACATAATTCAAATTATCTCTAGTGTAACAACATTATAATGGTATTATGTGAAGTGGACAATGTTGCCAACATATCACAGGAACATGCTTCCTCCATCTTTGGTGTTAATTATGCAGATGAATGGAGCATGTTCCTGTGATACGTTGGCAAAATTGCCCACTTCCAAATGCCATCACCCAAAAACAGGGTCAACAAAACAACTGAATTTTCAAAAAACTGTCAAGTCAGTAATGTGGTAAGTTACATGTGTAAGGGAAGAGCATTTCTTGAAAGGTCCCTCAGATAAAGATACATTCTGTTTATGACTGACATTTGCCACTGAAAAAAAAGGTGATATCAAATAGTCTGCAACAGTTTCTTCAGCAACTGGGTTCATACCAGTGGTGGTTTCTCTCCTGTCTACAGAAACTTGATATGACAAATAAATGGTCATTCCATTTGTTCATAATTTTAATTAATAAATGTACCAGTGCATGTTATATTTTCAATTTTGCAAGTTAACTAGGTACATGAGGTCTTTGATCTTCTAGGTTATTACATGGATTGGCAGTTGCTGAGTGAAGTGTTGGGACAGCCTTTCAGTCCAGTTCTCCTTCGACTGTTTGACCCTTGAAGATGGGACCAATAGTATGTCCCGAAATGTCGGAACACGAACGCCAACCAACACTGTGTAACAACCCAGAAGGGCAAAAAACTCAACTTCACCATGGCAGAAGCCTAAATCTTGCATACTTAGCCACATATTTTCAAACTTACATCTGATAAGAAGACAAAACTATATGTAAAAATTAAATTTACAGTGAAACAGCATGATTGTGAATTTGAAGTGATTCTGACTGTGTATCGTCATTAATATGTGGAAATAAAATGCCAACTAGACGCAACAGATGATATTTATTGCAGATTTTACTGCTTGCTCAACATGTTTCGGGCACCATTATGCCCATCATCAGGAGCTCGAGAGTATTATACAGATG
>JGI24700J35501_10930228_pt1 | contig 12281 bp, 15 predicted proteins | sample TergutTh196P1_FD_35501 | JGI IMG/M metagenome (IMG submission 35501) | reverse complement strand
ATCGCTCCTGTGCAACCGCCAACTGCTCCAATTACGCCAACTCCACCACAACCGCCACAACCACCGCAACCAACTCCAATGCCGCCATATCCCGATCCCGAGCGACCAACTGGCGAAGGTACAGCAAGTTCTCCGTTTCAAATAGCCGATTTTGCTGAATTAGATTGGGTTCGCATTCAAATGATAACCGATTTTTCATATCGTTCTAAATATTATCAACTAAACAGCAATATCCAACTTTATCCCGATTGGCAAGGCTTTAGAGCCCCTTTTAATGGAAATTTTAACGGAAATGGTCATCATATTTCTGGTTGGAACTCGGATTTTGGCGGGTTGTTTTCCATTGTAGAGGGAACTATCGAAAATTTGACAGTATACGGAAATGTAAACGTTGACACCGCAAGTACAGCATCTCGAGGCGGTTTTGCCGATTATTTGCGTGGCGGAACATTAGAAAACGTTGGTTTTATCGGCAATGTAACTAATTACGGTGGCACGGCTGGCGGATTAGTCGGCGAATTATCCGAAAACGGCACAATAAGAAACGCCAGTGTTGACGGCAATATACGTGCATTCAACGTTGCCGGCGGAATTGTCGGCAGAGCCACTTCTAGCCACGTTGCACTTGGCAATTTTTACGGAACAGTTTACTCGGAAAATGACGTTGCAGGCGGAATTGTCGGGCATTTAACACAAGATAGCCAAATTACCGCAAGTGCCGCAAACGCTACAATAACCTCCGCAAACAATGGCGCAGGCGGAATTGTCGGTTGGATGGTTGGCTCGCGCGTTATGAGAACGGCATCCGAGGGCAATATTCATGGCGTTTCCGCTGGCGGAATTGTCGGGCAAACAGCCGCATCCGAAGTAACTTTGCAAATTACCGATAGCTATTCGACCGCCAATGTAACTGGCAGTTGGGGAGCAGGCGGAATTGTTGGAACTTTGCAAACGCCAAACGCTCAAGTTCGCAGAGTTTACGCCACTGGCGAAATTCGCGGAACATCTAACGCAGGTGCTATTTTAGGCGTTGTTAGTGGTTCGCATGATAATACTGCGGATGTTTTGCGAAGTGCAGCCGCCGCAAACACCTTTATCCAAGGCAACAACACCATCGTAGGACAAAATGATTCTAATCTTGTTAATCCATCTACCGCTGGTACAGGAGCTTTAGAGGCTTGGTTTATGCGAAACGATTTGCCACAACCGCAAAATTTAATGCAGGTTTCCGATGCCGCAAATGAGGTCAACAACAGTTTAACAACTGGCTTTAACAGTCGCACTTTTTGGGAAAATAGCGAAATGATTGTCGTTCCTGGATTGCCGCCGCTTGCCTGGGGAATGTACCTAGATTTTGACAATGTTTGGGTTTGGAACAACGAAACAAATATTCTGCCAACTTTGCAAGGGTTGACATCACAGCCAAATCCAGTATTTAACCCAAATGTAACGGCTTACGGCTTTACAGAATTTAACGAAACGCCAATTTTCGCAGAATTTCCCAATTTTCCCAACGATAACGATTACATAGAAGAAGAACCCGAAAACACGGACAACATCACAAATAACGATAAAAAAGAATCTGACGAGGAAGAAGAAATCGAAGTTGAAGAAGAAAACGACAATACCGACGAAGATTCCGACCAAACAGACGAAATAGAGGAAAACGAGGAAACGGAAAACTCGGAAGAAATATACGAAACAGACGGATCAGCTGAAACAGACGAAAACGCTGAAATTACAGAGCCTTCAGATTCCGAAGATTCTGAAAATACCGAGGATTTTGAGGATTCCGAAGATTTTGAAATTTCCGAAGAAACAAATGAATCCAACGAAAATGTCAACAGCGAACTTGAAGAACAATTCGAAATCGAAAAAATCGAAGAAATCGAAGAAATCGAAAATGCAAGATTGGCAAATTTATATTTTAGGTTGACTTTGGAAGAAAATCAAGCGTAAAAATGCAAAAGGGCGAACCCAAAAATTCGCCCTTTTTTATTTTCGAAATAATAAAATTGGGAACCGTTGCAAATTTTTTATATTAAATCGCCTTAACAAGAAAGCGGGCGGATAATATCCGCCCCTACAATTTCCCAATATTATAAATCAGTTCCAAATCATTCAAAAATATCCTCCAACAAAAAAATTAAATTTGCCTTAAATTAAAAATTATGATATTATTAAAAACGTGGTGTTTTACATTTACCTTACAAAATCAGCAAACCCACAAAAAATGCAAGTCAAGGACGTGTGCAATTTTTATCGACAGCAACGTTCGAGGTTTTCAAAAAGGAGAGATTTTGTGAAACGGTATTTGTTTGTGGTGGCTTTGTTGGTGGGCGTAACTTTAGGATTTGCTACTTGGATTTTTTCGCCCTTAAAAAATGCGGTTAAAGTGGCGGATTCTAGTTATAATGTGATTGTGCGTTTGTATTTTTATGCACTGTTTGCTTTATTTTTGGCAACTGGCGGTTTGTCTATGTTTGTGCTGTTTCCGCTGTATAAAGTTGCGTTTGCGCCGAAAGCAGCTTATTCAGAATTGCCCATTTTTGCTCTTTGGATGCACATTTTCAAAGTGATGTGGCGTTCGGCAACAAACCAGCAATATCGAGATATGTATCCCAGTAAAATAACCGATCCGCCAAAACTGAACACCGATCGCAATTTAGTTAAAATTAAGCCAACTTGGCAAGGCGATTCGAGCAACTGCGATGCTTGCACTTTCACTTGTTGCGAAAAATTGCAATGTCCGCTGTTTGGCAAAAATGGACGTTGCTTAAGCTACGATTCGCTGTTCTTCAAATATTTTTATTGCGGACGTTATCCCGAAAATCAAGCGCAAATTGATTATTATGATTGTCCCAAATGGGCGTTAAAATAATGGATTTGCTATATTACAACGCCGATAAATTAGAACGTGAAAAAGTGCCAGCAAACGCACTAATGCGGATTATCTACGAAAATCCTGTTGGAAACGCCACTTTGCCGTTTTTGATTAAACGCAAGGCTTTAAGCAAACTTTACGGGGTTTACTGTAAAACAAAATTTTCGGCGCATAATGTTCCAAAATTTATACAGCAGTACAATATCGATATGACAGGCTGTAAATCCGATTATACAAGCTATTCCGACTTTTTTTCACGTGAAAAATTAGTGGATTTTCCCAAAGATGAAGCCAACAAAAAATTTTTTGCACCTTGCGAGGGATTGGTCAGCATTTGCGACAGGATAAACCCGACCAATCTTATAGCGGCGAAAGGTAGCGAGTTTTCGCTTGCCGAGTTGTTTGACGACCAAAATTTAGCCGAAAGCTACCGCAACGGAACAATGGTAAAAATCCGCTTAACGCCCGCAAATTACCACAGAATGCACTTTTTCGATAGCGGCACAATATCTCAATTAAAGCCGATTGACGGACATTTATATTCCGTTAATCCGATAGCAGTCAGCAAAATAGCACGGCTGTATTGTCAAAATAAACGTGTGCTTATTGTGGCAGAAACAGCAAATTTCGGTAAAGTCGCCATTGTTGAAGTTGGTGCAACGTTTGTTGGCTCGATTGTCCACTTGTTCGAGCAGGGCGACAAATTTTCGCACGGAGAACAAGCAAGTTATTTTTTGCCAGGCGGCTCGTTGGTAATACTGTTTTTTCAAGAAAACGCAGTAAAATCTACCGCAAAAATATTGACCAACACAGCAGCAGGTTATGAAACAAAAATTAGTTTGGGCGATTGCTTAGGAACAGCCTAGTGCTACGGAACGGATGATAAAACAATGAAAAAATTTTTTCCAGTGCTACAATTTGTGAATATTCCTAACGGCATTACTACTTTGGGACTATTTTTTGGCATAGTTGCGTGCTATTTTTTGGTGCAAAATAACTTGCGGTTTGCTCTTATTTGTGTGGGATTTTCGCTGTTGACCGATTTATTTGACGGGTTTTTTGCCACAAAATTGCACCAGCAAACCGAATTTGGGCAATATGTGGATTCATTGGTTGACTTTTTCATTTGTTGCATTATTCCCATTTGGGGAATTTACCTTTTTGTGGGAAGTTATCCCGTTTTAGTGATTTTAATTGCATTTTACTGCATTTGCGGACTTTGGCGATTGGCATATTATAATTTGTCGCATCCCAAAGATTATTTTGTGGGCTTGCCTGTACCTGGTGCAATGCTTGTTATTGTTATGGTTTTGTGGTTTTTGGTAAATTACAATTTGTCAACTTGGATTTTGTACATCGCATTGCTATTGACAGGCGTTTTAATGATTTCGGCTGTACAGGTCAAAAAATATGGGATTTGGCAAAAAGCAATATTGTTGTTAGGTTGCTCATTTTTGATAATGCTGATTGTTTCCTAAATTAGCGGATTCCTTCGCCTTTTATTGCAACTAAAATTGTTCTAAAAAAAATTAGACAATCTAGCGGAAAGCCCATATTTTGCAGATAAAAGCCGTCAAATTCGGCTTTTTGCTCGATTGGGATTTCGTCTCTGCCGTTGATTTGTGCCCAACCCGACAAGCCTGGTCTAATGCTGTTGGCTTGATATTTATCTCGCAATTCAATTAAATCGTACTGATTGTACAAAGCAGGTCGCGGCCCAATTATAGACATATCTCCACGTAAAATATTTACTAATTGCGGCAGCTCGTCAAGCGAACTTTTACGCAAAATTTTACCAATTTTTGTAATGTGCGTTTCCGAATCCGCCAGCAAGTGCGTTGCGAGATTTTTCGGTGCGTTTGTGTACATTGTGCGAAATTTGTATATCGTAAAATGTTTTTTATTGAGACCCACTCGCTTTTGGCAAAATAGAATATTTCCTTTAGAATCGGCTTTTATTAACACTGCGATTAGCAAAATTATGGGTAACAAAAATAATAATCCTAGCAATGACAGCGTAAAATCGGCGATTCGTTTGATTGGCAAATAAATTTTTGTACTTTTTTTCATTAAAACACTTCCCAATTATTTTCTTGAAGTTTAACATATTTTTTTTGGAAAGTCAATTTTTTTATAAATTAAAATGTGTTATAATAAAATTTAAGCAATAAATCAATATTAAAAAAGAGGAGCAACCAACTTGGAAACAAAAGATTTTCTAAAAGAAATGGGAAAAATATCCCATATTTCGGGCTTTGAATCGGAACTCGCCAACTTCCTTTCAACGGAATTTGCCAAGCAAAAAAACGTCAATGTTTCGGTTGACAAAGTCGGCAGTTTTATTGCCCACAAAAAAAGTTTAACAACCGCCGAAAATCCGCCAAAAGTAATGCTAATGGCACATATCGATGAAATCGGAATGATAGTATCAAAAGTCCGCAAAAACGGCTTTGTTAAATTTTCGCCAATCGGCGGCATCGACAAGCAAAATATTCTAGCACAAGAGGTAACTATTCATTGCCGTAAAACGGGACAAAAACTATTCGGCGTAATCGGCATAAAACCGCCACATTTGACCAGCGAAAGCGACATGAAAAAGCCGATAAAAATATCCGATATGGCGATAGATACAGGGCTTTCCACCGAGCAAGCCCAAGAAATCATTTCGCCAGGCGATTTAATCACAATCAACACAGATGTCGCCGAACTGCAAAACAACAAGCTAACAGGTCGCGCGCTGGATAACACCGCTGGAATCGCCGTAATGTATCACACTTTGCAGGCGTTGCAACATTTCAACCATTCCGCCGAAATTTATTGCGTGGCGAGCGCCCAAGAAGAAGTTACAGGATTGGGCGGCAAAACGGCTACATACAGTATAAAGCCCGACATTGCAATCATCGTGGACGTTGGTTTTGGCAAGGCAAACGGCTTAGCAGACCACGAATCCATTGAATTGGGCAAAGGCGGTGCAATCACAATCGGTCCGAACACAAACCGCAAGCTACTGGACGAACTCAAAAAAGCCGCTAAAAAGCACGATACGCCCTATCAAGTGGAAGTTACCGCTGGAATGACAGGCACAGATGCGTACGATGTGCAAATCTCGGAAAACGGCGTAATTACGGCGGTTGTTTCGGTGCCGCTAAAATATATGCACTCAACGGTCGAAGTGATAGACGTTGCAGACGTTGAAAATACAGGCAAACTCATAGCAAACTACATAATGAGCTTGCAAAATTTGGAGGGCGAATCATGTTATTGGAAAGATTAACAACCGCTTGCGGACTGCCAGGTTTTGAGGACGAAGTCCGCAACATCATAAAAGAGGAATTAGCGGACTTTGTGGACAGCATAAAAATCGACCGCATGGGAAATTTAATAGCAGTCAAAAACGCCGCCGCAACTGGCAAGCACATAGCACTAAACGCACACATGGACGAAGTCGGCTTGTGCGTGCGATATATCGAAAGCGACGGCAGAATAAGATTCGCCTCGTGGGGAGTTGACCGCCGTTTGCTGCCGTCCATGAGGGTTTTGGTTGGCGAAAAGAAAACGCTCGGCGTTATTGGTGCAAAGCCGATTCATTTGCAAACTGAATCCGAAAGAAATTCCACGGTTGCCATCGATTCGCTGTACATCGACATCGGTTGCGACAAAAAAGAAGAAGTAGAAAAGCTAGTAAACTTGGGAGATTTTGCGGCATTCAACAGCAAATTCACAGAATTTGGCGAAAATCGCATTAAGGCAAAAGCCCTTGACGATAGAGTTGGCTGTGCCACGATAATCGAGGTGCTAAAATCGGACATTCCGCACAAAGTTACTGGAATTTTCTGCGTACAGGAAGAAATTGGAATCCGTGGCTCGGCAGTAGCGGCAAATGGGCTTTCTGCGGATATTTTGATTAACCTAGAAGGCACAATCGGTGCAGATTTGGACGGAATAAAACCGCACGAACACGTTACAACGCAAGGCGGAGGACCAGCAATCTCGATAGCCGACAGAAGTTCGCTGTATTTCCGCAAGCATATCGATGAAATTATCGCTGTTGCCGAAAAAAACAGCATTCCGTGGCAATATCGCCGCTCAGGAATGGGCGGCACAGATGCCCACAATTATCACTTGGCAAAAACGGGAACGCCCTGCATTGGGCTTGCTGTGCCTTGTCGATATATTCATTCGCCAGTTTCTACTATGCACAAAAGCGATTTTGAAAATTTGGTAAAATTGGTTAAAGCATACGTTGCGGAGTTTGGCGGAAAATAGCGAATATCACGCAAAGGGGGAATTTTTATGGATTTGGCTTTTTTGTCAATGGCTGTCAAGGAACGCCACCGAGATTTAACGGACGCACTTTATGAAGAAATTTACCTTGCTCTAAATATGAAACGTCCATATTTGAAAAAGGAAAATTTAGGCTTGGCGTACAGCGGCGAACGTGTGAGTACCTCTATGTGTTTGTTAAGCGCCGATAGCGACATTTCCGCAGAGGGAATAGACGAATTATTCAATGTTACACCAGATATTGCTCTTTTTCACAAAAATTCCTACCGATTGGGCGAACGCACTGTAAACGTAATAGGTTATCCCGATTTAGTAATAGAAGTGTGGTCAACAGGCAATTCCGACAGCGACCGTGCTTTGAAACGCCATTTATACTCAACATCGCCAATAACCGAGCATTGGTATCTAACGCAAACCAGCAACCGCATAGAATGCTGGCTTGGAGCAGAACAGCAAAAAAATAAATCGTTGAAGAAAATTTTGACAACCACAAACGGCTTAACGCTAGATTTGCGAGATTTGGCGTTGTGAAAGGAATGGTGGAATGTCCGCAAAAGCAGAAGAATTGAAGAACGAACTTAAGCAACTTTTGCACGACGACTACATCAAAGAACACGGCGAACCGCCCAAAACGCCGATAACTCTTTCAAAACTTGCATCTGATTTCCTTGAAATTATAGCAGACGATGACGAAGAAATTTGCAAAGAAGCATTCCCAACAATTTTCGCAAGAGAACTTGAACAATACTAAAAAAGGAGCGTGGCAAAATGTCCACCAAAGCAGAAGAACTAAAAAACGAAGTAAAACAAATTAGATATGACAGGCACATGAAAGAACACGGCGTGCCACCAGAAATGCCAATAGTTCTAACGTCATTTATAACTGAACTAATCGATATTTTGGCAGACGATGACGAAGAAATTTGCAAAGAAGCATTTCCAACAATTTTTGCAAGCGAACTTGAAACATCATGAGGTACGCCTTAGACAGCAATATTATCATTGATATGATTAGGCGAAACTCTACCTCTTTTGAGAGGATTGACATTGAAAAATTAGCAGGTACGCAAATCGCAATTCCCTCCATTGTGGATTACGAGGTACAACGAGGGTTTTATCATACTCCATCGTCAAAAAAAGAATGTGCTTACCGCCATATAAAAGATGGTTGCATAATATTGGAAATGAACGCCGAAATACTAGATTTAGCCGCCCAAATATGGGCAAAACTAAAATCAACAGGCGTTACGCTAAGAGGTCAAAGCGGCGAACTCGACTTGCTGATAGCCGCACAATGCCTACATCACGGCTATAACACTATTGTTACAAATAACATCAAAGATTTCGAAAAAATCCCAAACTTGCAAATTGAAAACTGGCTAGAAATCTAGCAAAAAGGAGTGGCAAAATGTCCACCAAAGCGGAAGAACTAAAAAACGAACTTAAGCAACTTCTTTACGACGATTACATCAAAGAACACGGCGAACCGCCCAAAATTCCGATAACTCTCTCAACATTTATAACTGGACTAATTGACCTTGTGGCAGACGACGACGAAGAAATTTGCAAAGAGGCTTTCCCAAGGGTTTTCTCAAGAGAACTTGAACACTACTAAAAAAGGAGCGTGGCAAAATGTCCGCAAGAGCAGAACAACTAAAAAACGAAATCAAGCAGCTTACCTACGATAAACACGTTAAAAAATATGGTGTACCGCCAGAAATGCCAATAGTTCTCACGCCGTTGATAAATGATTTAGTAGATATTTTGGCAGACGATGATGAAGAAATTTGCAAAGAGGCGTTTCCAAGGGTTTTCGCAAGAGAACTTGAAGCATCATGAAGTACGCAATAGACAGTAGCACTATAATTGATATGCTTAGGCAAAGCGTACCTTCCCTGCAGCTTATTCATGCCGAAATAGCGACAGGTGCAAAAATAGCCATTCCGTCAATCGTGGATTACGAGGTGCAAAGGGGATTTTATCACACTCCATCGTCCAAAAAAGAATTTGCTTACAGCCGCCTAAAATCCGATTGCATAGTATTGGAAATGAACGCCGCAATATTAGACCAAGCCGCTCAAATATGGGCAAAACTAAAGTCAACGGGAGTTACTTTAAGCGGCGAACTTGACTTGCTGATTGCCGCACAATGCCTGTATCACGGCTATAACACGATTGTTACAGATAACATCAAGGATTTTGAAAAAATCCCAAACATAAACATTGAAAACTGGCTAGAAATCTAGCCATAAAAAAAGGAGCAACAACTATGAACACAGATTTATTAAAAAAGCTATGTGCCGAAGTAGGCGCATCCAGCCAAGAATCCGCCGTAATGGAACTAATTTTGGCGGAAATTAAGCCGCTAATCGACGACCACAAAATCGACCCTTTGGGAAACCTAATCGCCCACAAAAAAGGCAGCAGCGACAAAAAATTCATGTTAGCAGGACACGCCGACCAAATCGGCTTAATGGTCAACTACATTTCCGAGAAGGGATTTTTGTACTTCAGCACAATCGGCGGCAACAGCCCGAACCAGTGCTTGGGACAACGTTTCATTTTCCCAAATGGGACAATCGGCACAGCCGCCAGCGAGCGGCTCGACAGCCCGAACGATTTAGCATTAAGCAAAATGTACATTGACATCGGTGCAAAAGATGAAGAAGATGCAAAAAAACGTGTAAAAATCGGCGATATTTGCGTGTACTGCACAGAGCCAGTTATCACGGGCGATGCGTTCATGTCCAAGGCGTTGGACGATAGAGTTGGCTGTTTTATTATGATTGAGGCGCTCAAACAGCTGAAATCGCCTGTTTACGATATGTATTTTGTTTTCACAACGCAGGAAGAAGTCGGATTGCGTGGCGCGCGAACGTCCGCATACGGCATTGACCCAGATTATGGGCTTTCCTTTGATGTAACAATTTCGGCAGATACGCCCAAAGCCTTGAAATTCCCGTCCAAAATGTACGGCGGAGCGGCAATAAAAATCAAGGATAACTCGCTGATTTGCCATCCAAAAATTGTCAAGCATTTGGAAGACTGTGCAAAAGCCGCAAATATCAAGCATCAATATGAAATATTGGAGTTCGGCGGCACAGATTCTGGAGCAATTCAAGCAAACAAAAGCGGCGTACCATCTGGCGTTATCTCGGTTGCGACACGCTATGTGCATAGTGCCAACGAAATGTGCGCCCTCTCGGATATTGAGGATTGCATAAAATTGACGGTCAAGGCACTGGAAACGCCAATAGAATAATATAAAAAAGCGGGTCAAGGGCGCGCGCGTCCTTGCGGGTGTGGGCAGCGCCCACGGTTTTATTTTTTGAAAAGGGGGAATTTTCATGCTAGTAGTAACAGTTGACACAATTCCAGGCAAAAACTTTGAGGTTTTAGGCGGAGTTGTGGGAAGTACCGTACAAGCCAAGCACATCGGTCGAGATTTTATGGCAGGGCTGAAAACCATTGTCGGCGGCGAAATTGAGGGCTATACCGAACTTTTAATCGACTCGCGCCGCATTGCCACCGAGCGAATGGTTGCACAAGCCAAAAATCTCAATGCTGATGCAGTTATTGCCGTTCGTTATGCGACTTCTTCCGTAATGGAGGGCTCTTCGGAGGTTATGGTTTACGGGACGGCGATAAAATTCACGCAATAAAAATAAAATGGCAACTTTTGTGGTTGCCCTTTGAATAATGTATTTCAAACTGTAAACAGTATAGATATTTTTATTAGTCGTATTTGCCTGTCGCCAGCTAGAGCAGACAAGCGACGTAGGGGCCTGCCTGTCGGCAGACAGGCGGATATTATCCGTCCGTAAGGCTAAATTGTGAATAATATCCGTCATTACAAAATATTTATCGACTTAAATTACTATATTCATAGCAATCAATTTATACGATAAAAGCGAGCCTTTTTTATAGGCTCGCTTTTGTTGGCAGGGATTTTTAATAGCTATTTTTTGTTATTCTTTTGGTAATGCTACTTACTCAACTGGAGGAGTTTCCTCTGTTGGCGGTGCTACTTCTTCAACTGTAGGAGGAGTTTCTTCAGTTGGCGGTGCTACTTCTTCAACTGGTGGAGGAGTTTCTTCAGTTGGTGGTGCTACTTCTTCGACTGGAGGAGTTTCTTCAGTCGGTGGTGCTACTTCTTCAACTGGAGGAGGAGTTTCTTCAGTCGGTGGTGCTACTTCTTCAACTGGAGGAGGAGTTTCTTCAGTTGGTGGTGCTATTTCTTCAACTGGAGGAGTTTCCTCTGTTGGCGGTGCTACTTCTTCAAGTGGTGGCGAAACTTCTTCAGTTGTATTATCTTCGGTATTGTTTTCTGTTTCGTTAGGATTTTGTTCTTCTGTGTCGATTGGTTCGTTGTTTTCGATTTCGTCATTGTCAACAGCTGGCAACTCTTCAGGTAGAGGAATGAAGTTTGGTAAGTTTGCTGGGGTTATTTCAAAATCAAGTAGTGTAGAAGGATTTCCAAACATTGCAGTTGTCATATAGTTGCCGTATTCAAAGTTGGAGTGCTGTCCAAAGCCAATTCCAATGTGAGTTTCGGTTGTAGTCAATAATTGCTCTCTATGCCCTGCTGTAGAAGCCATCCATTGAGCAACAGTTAATATAGGATTATTATATCCTGACGATATATTTTCGGCGATTCCACTTCCAACCCAGCCTTCTCTTTCTGCCCTTTCAGTTGGAGTAGAGCCATCTAATCCTATATGATTAAAATTATTGTTTTCAGTCGAATCTTCACTATGCAAACGTGCAGCTTGTGCCAAAATAGGGTGCATAATTAGTGCAGAAAGTGGAGGCTCTTGTTCAGCACGAATGCGGTTGATTTCGTCTAAAACAGCTTGCTCATAAGCATCAATGTCAAAAGCTGGCGGCGTTGGCGTTGGCGTTGGAGTTGGCGTAGGTGTAGGAGTTGGCGTAGGTGTTGGAGTTGGCGTTGGTGTAGCTGTAGGAGTTGGCGTTGGCGTTGCAGTTGGTGCAGGTGTAGCAACTGGTGGCTGTGTAGTAACTGGTGGCTGTGTAGTAACTGGTGGCTGTGTAGTAACTGGTGGTTGCGTAGCAACTGGCGGTTGTGTAGCAACTGGTGGCTGTGTAGCAACTG
>JGI24700J35501_10930229_pt1 | contig 12287 bp, 10 predicted proteins | sample TergutTh196P1_FD_35501 | JGI IMG/M metagenome (IMG submission 35501) | reverse complement strand
GCATATAATTGGGATAATTGGGCAGCTTGTGAAAAAGGGGAACACGGTTATCGTGATTGAGCATAATTTGGATATTATTCGGTCGGCGGATTATGTGATAGATTTAGGGCCTGAGAGCGGCAAAGGCGGCGGCGAGATTTTGTATGTTGGCGAGCCTGGTGGATTGCGAGAGTGCGAGAAATCTCTGACAGGGCGGTTTTTGTGAGATTGCGAAATGCAAATTTATTGGGAGGTCAAAAAATGTTCACAAACAATGTTTTTACAGGAAATTTAGCAGAGCCAGATCTTATAGAAGGTCAAACAATGGACGATAAAAAACAAATGTTATTGGAAATAATCCAACCTGCCATGCGAGAAATATTGGCAAGCCCCAACGATTATCCATTGCACACATATGCGGATATTCCGCAAAAGTATCGTGAAAAGTTGAAGAAGATTGACCGCAAATTTATTTTTGACGATTTTGTAGCGGTTCAATCTTTAGGGCCATTTGGCGACGGTTTATCTGGCGATTTTCTTCTGTTTATGGTTGACGGATTATATTTTCGAAATATTTTCACTAAAAAATTTGTGAAATATACCGATATACTCGGATTTTCTGACGACAAGAACGATTGGCTAACGAGAGGTAGCTTTTATATTCATCATAAAAATGGAAAAATGTTTGCTATCACGACAACCGCTTTTGACAAGGATAATGGAAAGCAACGCTTGGAGGATTTGCTAGTAAAACTAACTATCGCACAGTCGGAAACAACGCTTAATTTTCCGCTTTTTCCCTTTCCATACTTTCCACACTTGCCACACAGTTAATTTTTCGTCCTCGGCATTCAATATTTTAATTTTTTGCATTTGCCTATTGACAACGTTTCATTCTAATTTTATAATTATTGTGGAATAAAATTAGAGAGGTTATGTCAATGTTAAAAAAAGAGTATGGTAATGAGAGTATCACAGCCTTAAAAGGTGCTGAACGTGTACGCAAACGTCCGTCAGTTATTTTCGGATCGGACGGACTTACAGGATGTCAACATTCTGTTTTCGAGATAATTTCCAATTCAATAGACGAGGCTCGCGAGGGCTTTGGAAACCGAATTGAGTTGACTCGCCATGAAAACGGTGCTATCACCGTCAAAGATTACGGTCGCGGAATCCCCGTTGACTACAACCCAATCGAGCAATCCTATAACTGGGAACTGCTGTTTTGCGAACTTTACGCAGGCGGCAAGTTTGACAACAACAACGAACAGGAAAATTATTCCTACAGTTTAGGGCTTAATGGGCTTGGTTTGTGTGCCACGCAATACAGCTCCGAATACATGGACGTTACGGTTTTCCGAGATGGCTACAAGTACACTCTGCATTTTGAAAAAGGCGAAAATATCGGTGGACTTAACAAAGAAATCGCTCCGCATCAGCCAACTGGCTCGGAAACCACTTGGCGACCAGACAAAGAAGTTTTTACTGATACAAATATCCCGCTTGACTATTTTTGCGACCTGCTAAAACGGCAATCCGTCATAAATGCTGGTGTGCTGTTTGTGCTAACGGACGAAGAAAGCACCGAAACCTTTGAATTTTACTATAAAAACGGACTTTTGGATTATATAAATGAGTTAGCTGGCGAAAAGCCATTGACAGTGCCACATATTATCTCGCAAGAAACAAAAGGGCGCGATCGTGCCGACAAGCCCGAATATAAGCTAAAAGTGGAAATTGCCTTTTGCTTTTCTAATACAAACAACAGGTTGGAATATTATCATAATTCTAGCTTTTTGGAGTACGGCGGTGCGCCAGATAAAGCTGTAAAATCGGCGTTTGTTTCGGCTATTGATAGCTTTTTGCGTGCCAATAATCATTATAAAAAGGACGAAAAACGAATAATTTTCACAGACATTGAAGATAGTTTAACCTTAATATTGAGTTCATTTTCCACGGTTACAAGCTACGAAAACCAAACAAAAAGGGCAATTACCAACAAATTTATCCAAGAATCCATTACCGATTTCCTAAAAAAGCAGCTAGAGGTTTATTTTACGGAAAACAAAGCTGATGCAAACACGCTAGCGGGGCAAGTTTTGGTAAACAAGCGCAGCCGCGAAACTGCCGAAAAAACGCGAACAACGCTCCGCAAAAAATTGACAGGCACATTGGATTTGAACAATCGAGTAGAAAAATTTGTCAACTGCCGTTCTAAAGATGTAGCCTTGCGCGAGTTGTACATAGTTGAGGGCGATTCAGCGTTAGGCTCGTGCAAACTTGGGCGAAACGCCGAGTTTCAGGCAATAATGCCAGTACGCGGCAAAATTTTGAATTGTCTAAAAGCGGATTACGACAAAATTTTCAACAGCGACATTATAACCGATTTGCTTAAAGTGCTAGGTTGCGGCGTGGAAATCAAAACCAAGCACAACGTGGATTTGAACGTATTTGACATAAGTCAACTAAAATGGAACAGGATAATAATCTGCACGGATGCCGATTATGACGGCTTTCAGATACGCACGTTGATTTTGACCATGATTTACAGGCTTGTCCCAACGTTAATCAAGGAATCCAAAATATTTATAGCAGAATCGCCGTTATACGAGATAAATATTGGTAAAAAGTTACTATTTGCCTATTCCGAAAAGGAAAAAACCGATATTTTAGACAAATTAGCAAAAAGCGAAAAGCCAGGCAAACGAGAAAAAACCGCCAAAATTCAACGCTCCAAAGGGCTAGGCGAAAACGAGCCAGAGATGATGTGGCAAACCACAATGAACCCTGCTACACGCCGCCTTATTAGGGTTGTTCCTGCGGACGTTGACAAAACTCAAGAAATGTTTGAAATTTTGTTAGGCGACAATATCAAAGGCAGAAAAGAGTTTATCGAAGATTTTGGACATATGTATATATAAAAACGCCAGTCAGTAGTTGACTTTATATAGCGTTTTGGGGCTTGTTGTATGGGCGGATATAATCCGCCCGTTATGCCTATCGATTTGCATAAAAATTCTATAAATATTTAATTAAAATAGTGGCAAAATTCATTAAAATAATTTTACAAATATAAAGGTGGGAAAAGTTTCAAAATAAAATTTTTGCAAGAGACACGTGTTGAGATGTGGCTCTTTTGAATATTTTAGCTAATTTTTGGTTAGTCCATTTTTCGTAGAAATTTGCGAAAATTCATGCTCAAATACGCATATTTCAGCCATTTGTTTTTTGCTATTTTTAATAAAAATTTTTAGCGTTCCAATTAAATATAGAAGAATTTCAACTAGAAATCTCGTAATTTTGACGTTCCAGTTAAAATAATGGAACTTCAACTAGAAATCTCATAAAAATCTCTCGCAACGCCATTATGCCCCAAAATAGAAAAACCGCACAACACGCCAAAATTGCAAGATTGAAGATTTTTCAGCGATTATCTTGTCGATTTTCTTTTCGTGTTATTGCCATGTCAAGCCACGCAAAAATCACAAGTAACATAACCATTCCCAGTGCAATAGCCGCCGCCCACAGTAAAATTGCGATTAACTCCAAAATCGTCATGCCAATCGGCTGTATCAAGCAATTTATCAAGAAAATTGCAAATATTATTAAAATGTTGGCTATAATCGTGATTTTAACCAATTTTTTAGTGAATTTGGCGAGTTTTTCGTGGGTTATTTTGGCGAAAATCGGTATTTTTGAAATTGCTATTACTGTTGTTGCTAAAGTTGTTGATGTAATTCCTGTTATTGCTAAAATATCCATGAAATTTTCCTGCTTTCACAGATTTTCGCAAGATTTCGCTTGCTCAATCCGTTTTATTTTGATATAAGAATATTTTAACATGGGCGTTGCAGTTTGTCAAGCGAAAAATCTAGCATCGTTTTATCTGAATCTATAGGAATTTTGTTGTATGGGATTGTTAATTGATTTTCTGTGTAAAATCTGCCGATTGTACTGCAAATTTTATCGTACAACTCGTCATTTTTATTTTGTTACCATAGAATTTCAATGTCAATGTATTTTTATGCACAATAGATAAAAATCCCAAAACATCTCAAAAAAATTGTAACATAAATTTAATATTTTTTCTTGCAAAATATTTTGAGATGTGCTATATTTAATAAGTAATCAAGTTGGGCGATTACTGTTTGTGGCTAAAACGCCTAAAAATACGCCTAAAAATAAGCAAAAACACCATAAATGCGACCTTTTATAGACGAGGAGTTTGATAAAATGACAAACCGCTCTCGAATAATGGCAATTATAGAGCAAGAAACAGGCGGCAAAAGCTATAAATCCCATAAATACAGCCTTGACGATACGGAACGCTCCGCCATTGAATATGGTGAGGACACTCCCAAAATCACGTGGAAGAAGAAAGGCGAAACGAAAGACCACCGCCAACGTGTTTCATTGGTGGAAAAAGCCGCTGAAGTTACACAAGAAAGGCCACTGTTCAGCTACTTTTTGGACGGTTCACGCTACGTATACAAAGTAGACGACATGGACTTTGAAATGACCAACCGAACGCCCATTTATCCCATTGTTGCAGGACAAATCGGCGTGGGCTGTTGCAAACGAGTTGACAAAAAAATGTTCTGTGAGAAATTGGAACGTGAAATTGTTATCGCAATGCCCGATATTGCCCAATCTGAACGCAAACGAGTGGGATTTTTGGTCGCAACTGCAATGAAATTGAATGAAAGCTCCGAGTTGTCAAGAATCCGTGGCAGTGGTTGGAAATTTGAAACAATCTTGAAATACAGCACAAAACATGAGGGCAAAGGCTATAACGACAAAGCCACCGCAAAAATTCAAGAAGAAATGATGAAGAGCGAGCAGAAAATGGTCGCAACGCTTGTAAAAGAGCGGAAACTCAACAAAGATAACTATTTGATAAAAGACGGTTCGTTAGAATACAAGGCGACCGAATACAAGACAAGCAAAGAAGAAGGAAAGCAAAAAAAAGCACGAGAATATCAAAAATTTAAGAATAATTATACATATGTTGTCGGCGTTTCCAAACGATTTGACCCCGAAGTTTGCCATAACGTAAGCGGCAAGCCTGATCCTGGCTTTATTGCGGACTTGGAATTGTATCACCGCACGCCAGTCGCTTCTTTGAAAACTCCAATATTTTGGGCGATGTAGCTTTGGCGATTTGGTACATTCGTATTCGTGATAAAAACAAGACTAGAACGCCATTTGACGGAATAATTAAAGTGGAAAAAATCTTGGTTACGCAAGCGGAAGTTGACAACGGAATTGACAGCGATTTGGTGGATTTAATCTCCGCCCACTTGATAAATGAACGCAATCCAACCGCTTACGGAGCGGATTTGCGGTGGGCGAACCATTTGTATCCGATATATTTAACAGAAAAGCACATAAAATCTCACTATTTGAGCCGAGAAAGTTTCTTACATTTATTTTAGGAGGATAAGAACGCAATGAATAGACTAATTGGGCGAATTTTAGCCACTGAAAAAAATCCGACTACCATGGACAAATTCTGTTTTTGGACGGACAAGGACGAGAAATTAAATGCCTTTGATATAGTGAAAATCAAGCATATTGAGGGTTCTTTTACGTTTGGCGTTGTGGAGAATATTTCACATATAACGGACGCAAGTAGCTTTTTGACCAATTTTATATCTAGCGATTTTGGCGATGTGAACGTTGAAGAGCCGACTTTTAGGGTTGGAATGAATTATATCGAAGCGAAAGTTTCGTTTAATGACAAAAATTTATACACTCCTGTGCATAATAATTCAGAGGTTTATTTGGCGGCTGCGGACGAGATTACTTTTGCACTTGGATTGAATAATGTGAAAAATCCGCTTGTTTGTGGACTTTGAGAGGTGGAAAATATGAACGAAGAATTGTATATTTATAAAAAAGAAATTGACTGGTCGGTATTGCATTTGGGAATAAATATTCCTGTAAATATTCAGAAGATTTTTCACGACAATTTGCAAATAAATTTGAAACGTGGCGAAATTCGAAAAATAAACATCTTGCTGGACGGCGAAAAATATTCCGTCAAAATTTTCAATATATTTTTTGACGAGAAAAAATATCCCACACATAAAGACCTTTTGCAGATTAGATACACTCCAAATAGTGATATTTCCAAACGATTACGAGATATTTTTGCCAACAGTTACAATTATTTGGCTATCGAAAAATCAAAATTAAAAAACAAACGAAAACCCATAAATGTGCCACAAAATCAAAGAGAATATATAGCAATTTACACAACTCCCATTGAAGACGAATTTTACATTGAATGTATAACAAATATCGAAATTTCAAAAGCAAAACAAGAATTTTTGAAAATGTCAGAAAACGATTTAGAAATGTTGCTTGCAAAGGAAGAAAATTCCGAGATAATAATAAAAACTGCTACAACAAAAATCAGAAAACTAGACCGAAGTATAGGAAATGCTCTCAAAGTAGCATACAATTTCAAATGTCAAATTTGCGAAATGGATATTGGCAAACTATACGGTGCAAAAGTTTTAGATACGCATCATATAGAATATTTCTCGGTTTCTATGAACAACAATGCAAGTAATATAATGGTAATTTGTCCCAATCATCACAGCATAATTCACGCAACCAACCCGATATTTGACAAGAAAAATCTGATTTTTCAATATCCTAACGGTTACAACGAAGGCTTAAAACTCAATTTGCATTTGTGATTTATTTATTCCAAAATCCCTCTAATTGGGGGATTTTTTTGTTGCAAAAATTTCGCTCCAACATTGTAAGCCGCATAACTGGCAACTGTGCAACTCACGCCTACGGCAGGACAAACTCGATAGAAACCGCAACCGCCGACTATGGCAGTCTGCCGAGTACGTACAAAAATATCTTGACAAGGCTAAACCAAGGCGATTATTTAATACAAAATCCGATTTTTAGAACGCTTATAAAAATTCATTTTCCGTTGCCGATATATAAGCAATTCAAGGATTAGGAGGCTATTATGAGAAAAATTAACGTAGGCGTTCACACGCTAGAAACTCTGACAACGGGAATGTACAAAGATGCAAAAGTCATTTTCCGAGAATATATACAAAATTCGTGCGATGCCATTGACGAGGCTGTTGAATTGGGCATTTTGCAGAATATACAAGACGGCGAAATTAACATATATTTAGAAAACGACACAATTACCATTGAAGACAACGCCACAGGAATTTTAGCAGAAAATTTCGAAGAAACACTGTACAATATCGGAGACTCCAAAAAGCCGATAGGCAAACGCCGTGGATTTAGAGGAATATGGCATTGGTGTGGTTTTGCTCATTGTGAAACTCTTATTTTCGTTGCCAAGGCAAAGGGCGAAAACGTGGAATCCACAATGACTTGCAATGCCGCCAAAATGCGAGATATGATGCTTGAACACCGCTTGCAAAAAGCCGTGTATACGATAGACGAAGTTTTATCGCAAACCATGGAATTTAGCACAAAACCAGCCAAAATGAACGCTCATTATTTCAAGGTTATTTTAGAAAAAGTTTTAGATGCCGAAAAAGAATTGTGCGATTTGGGGCGTGTTAAGGAATATTTATCGTTTACCGTGCCTGTTGGTTATGCAACGCAATTTCGGAAATTTGGTGATAAAATTGCAAAACACGCCGAAAAACTCGGAACACAGATCGAAGAATACAGCATTAGAGTAAACGGCGAAGAAGTCTTAAAAGACTACCGAACAACGATAAAAGGCGGTCGCAACGGCGATGACACCATTAGCGATGTGGAATTTAGAGATTTCAAGGATAAGCAAAATAACGTAATTGCATGGGCGTGGTTCGGCACGTGTAGCTTCAAGCAACAACTAGGCAATGCAAATATAATGCGTGGAATCCGCTTGCGTTCGCAAAATATTCAAATTGGCGGCGATGACACTTTACAGGAATTGTTCACAGAGGGCAGTGGCAGAGGGCTTTACTATTTCATTGGCGAGATTTTCGCCGTTTCCGACAATCTCATTGTTAATTCTCAAAGAGATTATTTTGAGCAGGGCGAAACGAGAACAAAGCTAGAACGCCTATTATCCGATTTTTTCAATGGGGAATTGCAAAAAATATATTATGCAGGTTCTCATATAAATTCGGCACTCGATAAAATTGAAAAGGAAAAGCAATTATCAGAAGAAATACGCTTGTTGAAGCAGATTGACACGAATATTGCTCCCAAAAAGATGGCGGAATTTGAAAAAGTCAAAAAGAAAGCCGAAACTGCTAGAAATTACCTAGAAAATATAGATAAAACTTCGGACAGCAACGATGATTTGGCGAAATTTATACAACAAATAAAACAGAACAACCTAAATGAACGCACCGAGCGAATTTTGCAAGTTGCGACCGACAAAATACCGCAAATGACAGCAAAAAAAGCCGCAAAAATGCTTGATGCAGAAAAAACGTATTCCGCCATTAGAGAGACAATTTCGGACAAGCAACTCGCCGAAAAAGTCATAGCAAAAATTGAGGAGGTGGCATTATAATGGAACGCAAAATTTTACTTTTAGAGCCGAATTATCGCAATAAGTAGCCACCTATGGGACTTATGAAACTTGCGACTTATTTTCGTGCATGTGGAGATGATGTGAGATTTTTCAAGGGAGATTTGCGTGATTTAGCCGCCAAACTTATTTTCGAGGAATTTTGGCAGGAAGTGCAAGCGACGGAATTTGCCGAATTTGTGAAAGATATGAGAGATTATATAAGGGACGGCAAATTGGCACATTTGACCGCTCTCAAAAAATTTTCCCATATTGACCAATTAAAAATTGCAAGAAATCGTTATAAAATTGGCGATTATCCTAAATTCGATAAAGTTGCAATTACAACATTGTTTACATTTTATTGGAAAAAAACTATTGAAACTATAAACTTTGCCAAGAAATTTTGCGAAAATACCGACAACATACTTGTTGGCGGCATTGCAAGTACAATACTTGCCAAAGAATTTGAACTTGCAACAGGCATAGAACCCATTATAAACAAGAATGATGGGGCATCATTAGATGAACCTGGGCTAATTGACAAAACCAACGACCTCATAATTGACAACTTGTCGTTGGATTATTCAATTTTAGACGAAATAAATTACAAATATCCTGCGAGCAACGCCTATTTTGGCTACATGACAAGAGGTTGTGTCAATCGTTGCGAATTTTGTGCTGTGCCAAAATTAGAGCCAAATTACTGTAACCACATCAGCATTAAAAAGCAAATTGAGGAAACAAAGAAAAATTTCGGAGAAAAAAGAAATTTACTGTTACTTGATAATAATGTTTTTGCCTCTACTAAATTCGACAAAATAATTGACGAAATTAAAGAAATGGGTTTTGGCAAAGACGACAGATACTATCCTGCTAACGAATATGAGATTGCAATTAAAAATATTGAAAAAAATCACAACACGCCCATATATATAGAAAAAATAGTGGGAATGTATGACGAAGTTAGACAAAAACTTACGAAAAATGAGCAAGGAGATTTTTATACAGAATGTGAAAATCTCGGATTGTTGTATGCAAAAAGTGCAACAAGAGAGAATGTTTTGGAGTTAGACAAAATTTTTTCTTCCATGTATGAAAAACACGTTTTTTCTCAAAGATATAAACGTGGGCTTGTGCGATATGTTGATTTTAATCAAGGTGTAGATGCTCGTTTGGTAACAGAGAAAAAAATTAAAAAACTTTCCGAGATAAATATAAGTCCGTTGCGGATTGCCTTTGATTTTTGAGATAAAGACCCATATAAAAAACACAGTAAACCGATGCACGAAGTATATAAAAAAGCCGTTCGTTTAGCGGCAAAATATGGAATCACTAACTTGTCAAATTATTTGTTATACAACACTGACAACGACACGCCAGAAGAATTGTACAAAAGACTGGAATTAAACGTTGAATTATGCGAAGAATTAGGGATTTCAATATATTCGTTCCCAATGAAATATCACCCAATAGACGACCCTAATTTTTTTGACAACCGTGATTTTATTGGCAAAAGTTGGAACAGGAAATATATTAGGGCAATACAGGCAGTGCTTAATTCTACACATGGCAAAATAGGGCGTGGCAAGAATTTTTTCCATGCGGCTTTTGGCGAAAATGTGGAACAGTTCAAAGAAATTTTGATAATGCCCGAAACTTTTATCATTGAACGCTATAAATATGATATTAAAGCACACAAAAAATATCTGAAAAATGGTGGAAAAAGCAAGTTAAAAATTGAAGATACAGATGAATTTAACCACTTAGCTGGAGAATGGCGAAAAAAATATAACAAATTAACCCCTATTCAAAGAGAACAAGCGTTGGAAATTATTCACGGTAATGTATTTTCTGAAGAGATCTTTTCCAATATGAATAAAAAGGTTTTGGAAGTTTTGCAATATTATTTGATAAAACGAGAAGAGAAATAAGATGTCAAAAAATGTATTTTTGATTTGTGTTTAATTTTGTTTTTAAATTTATAAATTATAAAGGAAACAGGAGATAAAGTCTTGAAAACAATGTGTTTAAGCAATGTTGCTAATTTCGTTATCGAAATTAGCAATTTCAATAATGGCTACGATACTATAAAATGACTATTTGACGGCTTTAATTTATCAGTTGATTGTGTCGATAATGAATTTTGGCAAAAATTATTTTCTGAAATTTTTTAAAACTACAATTTTTTAGAAAACGTGTTTCGCAAACATGATTTTATTAAAAACGACAGTGTTATCGTCTTTATTCATTATTTTCACAGTCATACAATCCTACCAAATTCATTCGATAGGCAATTATATTTGTTTGTCTAAAATTATATGCAAATACCTTGAAAAATAGTTGTTTAAAATTTGTAATAAAAAATCCCCGAAATTTTGATAATTTTACACAAAAAATAATGAACGCAATATAAAAGTGCCGCCTATCACGGATAGGCATTTTTCGGATTTTCCCAAAATTTTCTTCGACACCGATTCAGACAGAAAGAGTGTCGTGTAAACATGATTTATCGTTTCTGTAAAATCACAAATTACGCCCATGTTTCGATTGGAAACTTTGAAAGAAACGCAAATGTACACTGCAAATTCGCAAATATACCGCAACCAATTATCTGTCAAATTGGGATTGATAAAATCGTTATCAATCCCTGCGACAAAGATTTTTTTGCAGGACAATATTAAATTTCATAATTCCAATTTTACAAGTTTCGTCAATCAAAATCTTCTTCTCCCTCTTCCAAAAAATCCCCATAATTTATAATAAAATGCAATACCAACGGCAAAATCAAACTACCAGTAACCAACAACAACGACATCTGCATTATCCCAAATATCGCCGTTTCTATAATCCCCTCCAAGCCTTGATATATATGAGCAAACCCAAACAACAGCCCAGCCACCAAGATAACCACCAAAAACGGAATATTGTGAAAAATAGCTTGCAAAAGAAACGCCAAAAACCCCCTAAAAACCAACTCTTCGCAGATTGCCGAACTAAAATTTAACAAGGCAAATTGCTTTTTTTCTCTTTTTTCTAACGCAATTTCTTGCGGAGATTGCTCTGTTGTTGAATCGGTGGGCTTTTTTTCTCTGTTTTTTCTTAGAAACGCAACGAACGGTCGCAAAAAGTAAAGCAACGCCAAGCCACACAAAACAAGGATAACCATCGTAATCCAATTATCATAGTCAAAACTTATCCACCGAAATCCGAGGTCGGCAAAGCTGATATTTCCAATAAAAGCCATTATCAAAACAGCCACCGCAGGCCCCCAAAGAAAAGCAAGGTCATAAAGAAAGCCTATAAATTCCGCCTTTTCCTCGTCCATTTCGGAATTTGGGGATTTTCTCATAAAAAAGTTTTCGTATAGGCACATGAAAACTGTCCAAACTACCAATAATGTCAAAAATACAATATACATCGTAATCTCTCCTTCTCATTTTGTGCTATGCACTATTTTATTTTCCGCCGAGATTTTGCGAGCGGTTTATTTTATTATAATACCACGGCAGTTGCGGCTTGTCAAGCCGTTTTCAAAAATTTTTCAAAAATTTTCAGCCACCGCTATCAATCCAAATATAAGTCCGCACATCGTTCGATTTCTCAATTATTCCGCCATTATTCAAAGCCACCTGAATAGACGCAATATTATCATTTTGCACAGTAATCAAAATGCGGCTTATTCCCATTTTCTTCGTCTCGTCAATCAGCAATTTCAATAAAATTTTGCCATAACCACGATTGCGATATGCAGGAGCAATCGCATAACCTATATGTCCGCCATCTTCTC
>JGI24700J35501_10930230_pt1 | contig 12288 bp, 8 predicted proteins | sample TergutTh196P1_FD_35501 | JGI IMG/M metagenome (IMG submission 35501) | reverse complement strand
CGAGATAAGGATTTTCTTTTTCCAATGAACCATACTGGCTGAAAGCCTCAAACACTTCTTGCATATCCATTTTTGTTAAACTGCTCCGCAAGTTTTTCAAAAAGACATTTTCCTCTGCGGTTAATCTCTTGCTTTCGATTATTTGCACCTTAAAAGCATCGCCTCTAACGTAGTATATGCCGTTATTAACCTCGTCAAGCTCAAATCCTCTACCATTTACAAGATGGTCGAATAATTTCATGGGTTTTGGGGTAACTACAAAGCTAATGGTTATATCTTCCGTGGGGATTTCCTCAAAAGCAGAGTATATCATTGCATAACCTATAACTTTATTGTAATCCCAAATAGAGAGATTGTCCGTTTCGGATTTGTACTCAAAGATGTTATTATTTCTGAATATCCGCCCTATGTTTTTGTCTATATCAACATCTGCCGTCTTTTTGATTATAAGAACGTCCATTTTGAGGGCCTCTTTGCTTAATTGGTGTTCATCTTCAAAGATTAGGACATCTTCATAATCATGTAGCTCTAATTTGAGGGCGGCGAAAAAAGCATCATGCCAATATATCTTATCTTGCTTTCCATTTTCTTTATCTATATCTTGTTGATTATTGTTTTTATCCATAATGCCCTCGCAAATTTTGATAGTGGGATTTTTAACCCCTCTATAATCATTATAAGTTATTTTGTTCGAGTTTTCAAGATGGAATTTTTCCGACATAATAAGTAAGGGTTAACGCCTGTAGCCCATTTATACTTCCCTGAAAACACCGAGGAGTTGTTAGATATAAGTATAGCCCCTGGCTCCCATCGGGAGTCAACCGAAAAACTCAACATATTTTTCACACTATCGTATTAGCCCATTTATCACTCAAAACCCGCCTCAACGCCACCAAAAACTTTACAACTTCCTCACACATAGCCATTAAAAACACTATGTAAATAGACATCCCCATTATTGCACCAAAAAACGCCAATGGCAATCCAACAAGATACATTGTTATCATTTCTAAATAAAAACACCATTTTGTATCACCACCACTACGCAATATACCTACTATCATTATAAAATTACCTATCCTAAACAACATTGTAAATGACGCTATCAGCAATATATTTGTTATATAGATCTCCACATGTGGCGGCAAATTATATATACTCGCAATAGCAGGGGCAAATATAGCCAAAAAACCTCCCATTATAACACTTGTTCCAATGCCAAACCAAAGGCCCCAGCGTGCATACTTTGTTGCCGTTTTGTTTTTGCTAGCTCCCAATGTGTTTGAAACAATAATACTTGTAGAAATAGCCAAACTGTTGCCAAAAACTTGAAACAAACCAACCATAGCCATAGACAACTGTATGGAACCTTGAGCCTCTGTTCCAACTATACCATACGCGATATTATATATACTAAAACCAAAAGCCCAGGTTATTTCATTAAAGACAATGAAAATCCCTATCTTAAAAAAATCCTTCAAAAATTTTACATTAAAGTCAAAATAGTTTTTAATCGGTGCTTTTATCGGCACTTTATATCGCCTTATAAAATATTCTTGTACAAAAAGCTCTATTATTCGTACAAGTAATGTACTTGCAGCCACCCCCGCAAGCCCCATCTCAAACACAAAAATAACAAAATAGTTAAAAACAAGGTTTAAACCTAACGCAATTGCTGTGGTAACCATGGGGATCTTTGTTTCACGCATACTACGCATGGCAGAGTTGCGTGTAATCGTAATAGCGTGAATAAAATAACCAAAGGAAATAATCCGTAAAAAAGCAGCCCCTTGCTCTATCACAAGCGGATCGTCAGAATATATCCCAATAACTTGATACGAAAAGAAAAAGCCTGCCACAAAAAATAAGAGAGCGGCAAGGGTTGTACCCAAAAAGCCAATTCCCATTATTTTATGTATACTCGCTATATCTCCTTTACCAAAATATTGGCCGCTAAACACACCGGAAGCACTTATTATGCCAAAGCTCATAAGTATAAACAAAAAAGTAACCTGATGTGCAAGACCGACAGCCGTAACTTGGGTAACCCCCATTGCCCGACCTATCATTAGGGTGTCCACCATATTTACACTTGCATTTAACACTTCTTGCAATGCCACAGGCGGTGCAACCACAAAAAGCAGACGCAAAAACTTTCTTTGGTCGTCAGTTATTTTCAACATATCGTTTCTCTCTTTCCCTCTTTTCCTAATAATTTCGCACAATTCTACACGATTCTATTAGCCCATTTGTTGCTTAAAACCCTAAAAATACTTACCACAAATTTGAAAATTTCGTCCATATGCACAAAAAACACGACCCAATATATAGGTAAACCAAAATATGCAGCAGTAATAAAAGCGATTGGCACACCAATAAACCACACGGCAATAATGTCTACAATAAAGGTAAAACGAGTATCACCGCCGCTCCTTATAATTCCCGCCAAATTAACAAAGTTTGTGCCGCGCAAAATCATCCCACCGGCGTAAACATATATAAGTCGCAACACGTAATAGCTCACCTGCTCATCTGCATCAAAAAACAGCACAATAATAGGTGCGAAAATGATAAGTAACACAGCCATTACAGAACTTATAGCCATTACACTAACCATACATTTGCGAGAATACCTTATTGCTAGCTCCCTGTTTCCGGAACCCAGGGTATTTGTCATAATTATTTGGGTAAAAACACCGAAGCTCATACCAAAAACCATAAACAACTGCATCATAGACGTTGAAATTTTTATGGCACCTTGGGCATCTGTCCCGGCAAAGGCATAAGCCACATTATAAGCCGTTGTTCCAACAGAAAACACCACAAGCCCCAAAATAATAAAAATACTTACCTTAAAAAATTGCTTAATAAAAGCCATATTATAGGACATGTACTGCTTTAAATTGCCTCTTATGGGAATGTTGAACCGTCGTATAAAATATTGTTGCAAACAAAGCTCTGCAAATCGGGCAAGAACGGTACCCATCGCCACCCACTCCAACGGTGCGGCAAAAACAAAAATTAGTATGTAATTAAATATAAAGTTTAGCGTTAGAGCGGCCGCCGTGGTGAGCATCGGTATTTTTGTTTGCCCTGTGTTACGCATACAGCCGTTGCGTGTAAACGTTATTGCGACAAAAAAATAACACAAGGACAGTGTACGCAAAAACCTAGCACCAACCTCTATAACATAAGGGTCTTGAGAAAATATACTAATAACAAATTGAGGGAAGAAAAAGGAGGGTATAAAAAACACCAATGCAATGCAAAGGGACAGTGTAAGTCCAAGCCCAACAGTTTTTTGTATATTGTGCATTTCCCCTTTGCCAAAATATTGGCCAATAAAAACACCACAACCACTAACCACTCCCCAAAATATCATGACATACATAAAAAACACCTGATTCGATAGAGCTACGGCAGTAACTTCCTGTATACCCATAGCACGACCTATCATTACGGTATCTAATATGTTAACAAGAGAGTTTAGTAGCTCGCTCATAATAACCGGCGGTGCAAGCTGCAACATTCTCTTGTAAAAAATCCGGTTTTCTTTTGATAAGTCTTTAAACATTTTACACCAACCTATTAGCCCATTTGTTAGAAAAAACTCGCCTCAGCCCAAATATTGCCTTAACCAATTCCTCTGTGTACACAAGAGCTACCACCAAATATATGGGAAGTTGCCACAAAACAGCCCCGGCAAAGCTAAGGGGCAAGCCAAAAACGAGAACAGCAACAAGCACCAAAAGAAAAGAAAAGCGAGTATCACCACCGCCACGCAAAATTCCTCCAAGGCATGTAAAGTTTATTGTACGCAGTATCATACCAAAAGAGGCGACAGTTAATATACGTATAACATAAAATTCCACTTGAGGTTCCACCATATAAAACGCCACAATAAGAGGTGAAAACATCAAAAACATACCACCCATAACACTGCTCATAACTATACCAAACAACAGGCATTTGCGGGAATATCTAATGGCAAGCTCTATGTTTCCTGCTCCCAAAGTGTTTGACATAATAATACCTGTGCTAACACCAATGCTTGCAGCCGATAATTGCAAAAGCTGCAACAGAGCCATAGAGATTTGTATTGCCCCTTGGGAATATATATCCATAAACCCATACGCAACCATATACCCGCTAACGGCTACAGAACGCAACAACATCGTAAGCACAATAAAAATGGTAATTTTGAAAAACCTCTTTACATAAGGCAAGTCGTACTCAAAATATCTTTTTATTGGGGCGCGTATCGGTATGTTGTAACGGCGGATAAAAAACTGTTGCAATGTAATCTCGGCAGTACGAGCTATAACAGGCACAAAAGCTATCATATAAAGAGGAGCGCCCAGCACAAAAATGAATATGTAATGAAAAGTAAAACTAAAGCACAAAGCCACACCGGTTGTAATCATCGGGAGCCTGGTGTTTCCCATGGCTCTTATGGCAGAGTTGCGCAAAAAAACTATTGCAAACAAAAAGTAGGATATTACCGCAACTCTAATAAAACCCGCTCCAAGTTCTATAACGTAGGGGTTACGAGTAAAAACCCCCACCAAAACCTGCGGAAAAAACACAGCCATAATAGCCACAGCAACTGTAACAGACATAGTAAATGTAAACCCTATACCCAAAACCTTGTATACACTTTCACCATCCCCCTTGCCGTGATACTGCCCAATAAAAACTGCACAACCACCAACAATCCCCGCAACAAGCAATGTGTAGGACATAAATATCTGGTTGGCAATCCCCACCGCAGTCACTTCGTTAAGCCCCATGGCACGGCCTATCATTATTGTACTCAATATGTTTACAAGAGCGTTTAACATTTCTTGTAGGGCTACAGGGGGAGCCAATCTCATTATTTTTTTAAAAAATACAGAATTCTCTTGGCTAAAAGTCATCTCGTATGCCTTCCCCGAACTCTTCTTCCTCTTCCTCTTCTTCTATTTCGTCTTCATCTCTCATCAAATAGTATCGGTTAAAATACAACACACATATCGTTAGCCCGGCGTATACACTCAAATATCCCGCAAAAAAATTTGTAAACACAAACTGTAAAATGCCGGGCAAACCAAAAGCCCCAACAATAAACATTAAAATTTGCAGAAATATAATGGTTGTTAAAAACACAACAAAAATCACCAAAAAAGTTTTGCCCCAGTTATCTCTTACAAGCCGCCTGCTTTCAAAAATTGAAGTAATACCCCATTTGCCCCTATGTGCCATAACATTTGTATAAAACACAAAACCAACGGCAACACGCAGTAATATAATGAAAAAGATAATTGAACCAATAAAAAATAGAAAGTTAAAAGTTTGCAAATAAATCCCCATTGCAAAAATAGCAGGAAAAGTTATGGGAATCATAATAAGCCCCATTAAAATAGTAGTTAAAACAAATTTGGGAAATAATTTGTAAACTAATATTATATCTTTTCCCGTAAACTCTCTCTGTTGTATAAACTTTAAAACTAAATCGGTAGAAACCAAAAGCATTGTGCCGGAAATGAGAGTACCCGCAAGAAAAGGCATAGAATTAGCTAAAATATGCTCTATAGAACCTTCGTATACCGACCCCAAAATATAAAGTGCTGAAAACTCAAAGCTCAGTGTTATTATGCTAATAATAGTAGAATATACTAAAATCAGGTTCAATTTGGCTTTATAAATATTAAAAGAAATCTCAAAAATTTCTTTTATGTTAAGTTCTCTAGTTTTTATAATATTAAACATAGCTATCTCCGTTTCTTTTTTTATTATACATATTGTACCACTTTTTTTACAAAAAAGCAAAAAAATTGACAACCGCCGTCGGAAGTCATTCAACTCAAGAATCTTTTAGCGATTTTTAAGTTGAATGACTATATACAGCAAATTAACCTTTCAAATTTTAAAAAGCTAATGAAAGGTTAATTTTGCTATAGCAAATTAACTTTTCGTTGTCCCTTTTAAATCGCAAAAGTTAATTTGCTTTCCTTAATTCAGCACCTTGTTATTTTTAAAGTTGGGACAACCGTTAAGGAAAGCACTATAATAAAATATAAATTCAATCAAAAAACACATTCCCCTGTAATACACAGCTACCCATAAACCGCATACCATCCAAAGGTACCCCCAGCAAGTCATACTTATTTATAAAAACCTGCAAATGAACACCGGCGGCATTTATTGTTATTTTGTATATTTCCTCTCCTGTTTCTGTGTTTTGAACCAGGGAACTGGTCTGTATGTTTCCTAATATATCATAGGGAAAACCCCCGCTTTCATCTGTGGGTAAAAATGTAGGCAAAAAATAGCTGTCCACTATAGATAGCAAGTCCTCGCCTTTTAGGCGGGTGCGTATAGCACTTTTGCTTTTTTCATTGTAAGTTGTAGCTACTTTTTGGTGTCCTTCTTTTGAACGCAAAACAATATTGCTATAATAAATATCTTCTGTGTTCTGTTTTGTCGCTTTTGCAGTAGGGAAAATTACCGTAGCCCCTACACAAAGAGCTGCCACCTGCACAATTTTATTTTTCAAACGATTTGCACCCATTTCCAAAAACTCTTTTTCGTTTGCATTGTAGTCAATGGTGTTTTGCAAAGCAAAAATCATTTCGTTGTTGCTTATTGTGTCGGAATATATTATCATGGGGATGTTGTTGTGCAAATGCACATGATACTTTTTTATATGTTCCTCTATATCGCTGTTGGCGCAAGGGAAAATATAATTACAGTGAAACTTCTCCCTTTCATCCAAAACACCGTTTAACCTAAGACCAATACCTGCTCCTACATCTTTATAATATTCCACACAAACTTGGCGATCTTGAATCCCAACGCTGCGTCGCTTGTCAGAAGTGGTCTGAACTAAGTCCTTCAGGTCAGCTATGTCTTCGTCGTCCATATTGCTAAAACCGATAGAACGCATATAAAGGTTCATGGCTAATTTCCTCCAATATATTCTACACCCATATACGGCACTATGGCTTTTGGTAATTTTATGCTGCCGTTTGCTTGTTGGCAATTTTCAAGCACCGCCGCAAACAGGCGATCCACGGCAAGACCGCTGCTATTTAGCGTGTGTACGTTCTGAGCCTTGTCTTTTATATTATCTTTGTACCGTATATTTGCCCGCCTTGCTTGAAAGCCTTCAAAATTGGAGCAACTGGAAATTTCTACATAGCGGTCATAACTTGGCATCCACAACTCTATATCGTAAGTTATTGCAGAAGAAAAACCCAAATCTCCTGTGCAAAGAATCACTACACGGTACGGGATTTCCAGGATTTGCAGGATTTTTTCTGAATCAGCCAGCAAACTTTCCAACTCTTCGTAAGACTGTTCAGGTTTTGTGAATTTTACAAGCTCCACTTTGTGGAACTGATGCTGGCGTATGATACCTCGCGTGTCCCTTCCTGCACTGCCTGCCTCTGATCTAAAACAGGGGCTGTAGGCACAATATTTTATGGGAAGCCTTGCTCCGTCCAGTATCTCGTTTTTGTGGATATTTGTAACAGGCACCTCTGCTGTGGGAATCAGGTAATAGTCTGTATCTTTTAACTTAAACACATCTTCTGCAAATTTTGGTAATGTACCTGTGCCAAAAAGAGAGTTGCTGTTGGCTATAACAGGAGGGAAAATTTCTGTGTAGCCGTTTTCGATATGTGTGTCCAGCATAAGAGATACAAGAGAGCGTTTCAGTTTTGCTCCTAACCCTTTGTAAAAGACAAAACGCGAGCCTGCCACTTTTGCAGCCGATTCAAAGTCTAATATATCTAGCTTTGTGCCTATTTCATAATGAGGTAGCGGCTCAAAATCAAATTTTGTGGGGTTACCAACTGTGCGTATTTCCGTGTTATCCGCATCTGTTTTACCAACAGGCACTCTAGTGTTTGGAGTGTTTGGGATGGAAGCAAGAAGGTCATGTATTTGATGTTCGAGTTCCTTTGCCTTTTGGTCTAACTCTTTTGACTCTGCCCCCATCTCCTTTACCTTTGCCTCGTCGGCTGCTGTGTCTTCACCTTTTTGGCGTTTGGCAGTTATCTCTTTCGATAATGCGTTTTGCCTTGCTTTTATCTCCTGTGTAGTTTGAAGTATGTGTCTGTAATCTGTGTCCAATTGTGTGAATTTTCCTACGCCAAAGTCATGCCCTCTCATAACCAAGCGGTTTTGTATTTCAGATAAATTTGTACGTAACTCTTTTTGGTCTAACATTTTATAAAACTCCTCTCATTAACATGGAAAATATGGAAAATATTTATAGCAATTCCGTTTAAAAGCACGCCGAAAACATTGAAATATCAAAAGCATATCAAAAAACGGAGAATTTGTACATGATTAATTATAACACAACCCGATACAAATTGAAAAGGAAAATTATTATAGCTGATTAAGGTAACCCAAGGCAACCCTTAGTTAATTTTTATTGTAGCAATTTTCTTAAAAAAAGATTATAATAAGCGTGTTGCTTTTCTAGTGTAATAAAAAAGGTGAAACTGTGGGTATGGTGTCAGCCCAAATTATGGGGCCCAGGGGCAGTTCCCAAAGTCATAACAAATAAAGAGGTGAAAAATGACAAGAAACCAAATCAACTCTGTTGAAACGTTGCGCAAGGGTTTAGAGAGAACTAAAAAAGCCCAAAAGGCTTATAGTACATTTACTCAAGAGCAGGTGGACAAGATTTTCAAATCTGCCGCATTGGCTGCCAACCACGCTCGTATACCGCTGGCAAAACTTTCAATATCAGAAACACAAAGGGGTATATTGGAAGACAAAGTTATAAAAAACCACTACGCCGCCGAATATACATACAATGCTTACAAAGATACAAAAACGGTAGGCGTGATAGAAGAAGATAAAGCCATGGGTGTAAAAAAGATAGTGGAACCCATTGGTGTTATTGCGGCTGTTACCCCTGTTACAAATCCTACATCTACAACCATTTTCAAAATTTTGCTTGCACTAAAAACTCGTAATGGTATAGTGCTTGCATCTCACCCTTCTGCAAAAGGCGTTGTTATAGAAACCGCAAAGATAATGTTAGATGCCGCAATAAAAGCGGGAGCACCCGAAAATATTATAGAATGGATAGACGAGCCAACACTTGAGCTGACAACAACTGTTATGGCAGAAAGCGACCTTGTTTTGGCAACCGGAGGACCGGGGATGGTTCGTGCCGCACATTCTAGCGGAACGCCAGCTATTGGTGTTGGCAGTGGCAACACGCCTGTTGTTGTAGATAGCACTGCCGATATAAAAATGACCGTAAGCTCTATTCTTGTGTCCAAAACATTTGACAATGGCATGATATGTGCATCCGAACAAGCCGTTGTTGTTGCAGAGGACATATACGACGATATCAAAAAAGAATTTGAGTACCGCGGCGCTTTTATCCTTAACAAAGAAGAAACAAAAAAAGTGGGAGATTTTATTGTGCAAAATGGCCGTCTAAACGCCGCTATAGTAGGGCAATCTGCTTTCAAAATAGCAGAGATGGCTGGTATAAAAGTACCGGAAGAAACAAAAGTGCTTATCGGTGAAGTAGAAAAGACCGATACAAGTGAGTCTTTTTCATACGAAAAACTTTCTCCCGTTCTTGCATTGTACAAAGCCAAAAATTTTGACGATGCACTGCAAAAAGCATATGAACTAATTCATAACAATGGTTTGGGACACACCGCAGCTATTTATATTGACACAATCAAAGGAGCCGAAAATCTCAAAAAATTTGAAAACAAGATGCCGGCAAGCCGCCTGCTTGTAAACTCACCCGCCGCCCACGGTGGTATTGGGGATCTGTACAACTTTGCTCTAAAACCTTCTTTGACCCTTGGTTGTGGTTCATGGGGGCGCAACTCTGTGTCCGAAAATGTAGGTGTTAAGCACTTGCTAAACACAAAAACCGTTGCCGAAAGGAGAGAAAATATGCTGTGGTTCAGGGTTCCATCAAAAATATACTTTAAACGAGGTTGTACAAATGCGGCTTTGGATGAGTTGCGCAATGTAATACCAAAAAAACGTGTGTTTATCGTTACAGACAACTATCTATTGTCTAGCGGAAGTCTTGCACCGGTTACAGACAAGCTAAACAGTATCGATATTACATACACTGTTTTTAGCGGTGTTAAACCGGATCCGACACTGGATAGTGTTCGCGAGATAGCGGCACAAATGGAAGAGTTTAAACCGGATTGTATAATAGCATTTGGTGGTGGCTCTCCTATAGATGCGGCGAAAATAGCGTGGTTACTGTACGAACATCCGGATTGCGACTTTTTTGATTTGGCCATGCGTTTTATGGATATTCGCAAAAGGGTTGAAACTTTCCCGGCTCTTGGCGAAAAAGCCTATTTTGTAGCTATTCCGACAACCGCAGGTACAGGGGCAGAGGTAACGCCGTTTGCTGTTATAACAGATGGGCAAACCGGTGTAAAATATCCAATAGCCGATTATCAAATAACCCCACACATGGCTATCATAGATGCAAATTTTATGGACCACATGCCAAAAGGCCTAACAGCCGCAACAGGTATAGACGTAATGACACACGCTGTAGAATCATACGTTTCCACGGTAGCAAACAACTATACACAAAGCCTTTCTTTGCAAGCGGTTAAGCTAGTTTTTCAAAATCTCGAAAGAGCTTATAAAAATGGTGCAAACGACCCGCAAGCACGCGAAAATATGGCTGATGCTTCTGCAATTGCAGGCATGGCTTTTGGAAACGGTTTCTTAGGCATTTGCCATTCTACAGCCCACAAGATAGGCGCTACATTTAATATACCACACGGGGTTGCAAACGGTCTGATGCTAGAAGAGGCAATACGCTTCAACATGACCGAGCGACCTGTAAAAATGAGTGCCTTCCCACAATATACGCACCCCACCGCAAAAGAACGCTACGCAGAGATAGCAGATTTTATGGGCTTTGGCGGCAAAACAGCCGATGAAAAAGTGGAAAACTTTATAAAAGAGTGGCGCAAGCTAAAAAAAGCTATAGAAATTCCGGACTCTATAAAAGATTTCGGTGTATCAGAAGCCGATTTTATGGCAAAGTTGGACTACATAGCAGAAAATGCGTTTGACGACCAGTGTACAAGTGCAAACCCACGCTACCCACTGATCAAAGAGCTAAGAGAAATATATCTGACAGCATATTATGGACGTAAATAGACTTCCTGCGAAACCCCGCAAGACAGATTTTGAACGCGAGAACACTTCACCTCGCGTTCAAAATCGTAGCGAACGGAATAGTTTAGCAAGAAGTCTAGTTTTTTAAAAAACCGCCCTAGCTCGGACATTTTTCGCTTGCTTCGCTATCGAGCATACTGTATAATGGGGTTATCTTTCTAATCATAGGATTTTTTTCTATTTTTTCGGTTTTTCTAATATAAAATATCACATAGAGTCACACATCGGGTGTGACATAGAGAGTGACATAGAGCGTTTCAAAGTTCGCATTAGAACGGCTATAATTTGCACCAAAAACCCGCTTATTGCACCATTTCGACCTTTGACCTTCACCCGTTCTGAAATTTTTCCAACGCATGAAAACATGAAGAATAAAGAGTGTTTTTTCTTCATGTTTTGTGTGCTTTTTTATAGAGGCAACCTCCAAAAGCTATGTTTTTCGTGTGATTTTTAAAAAAGTATTTTCGATTTATGAGACCTATATGCCAAATGCTGAAATAATTGCACTTTCGCCGATTCTGTCGCTTGGGGACTGTGTAAATTGGGGGATGTTGCGGAAAAAGTAACCGAGAAAAATAAGAACGGCGAATTTATTGAAACTCTTACAAACTCAGCAGAACATGGAATTATTAGTCAGCGAGATTTTTTTGACAAAGACATTTCTAATGCAAAAAATCTGGACACATACTATGTAGTTCGTCCAGATGACTTTGTTTATAATCCTCGCATCTCTAACAGTGCACCTGTTGGCCCGATAAAGCGGAATTTGTTAGGACGCACAGGTGTAATGTCACCACTATACTACGTTTTTCGCTTGAATAAGCATAATGCCACTTTTGTTGAAAAATATTTTGATACTACTTATTGGCATATTTTTATGCAGATGAACGGTGATAGTGGTGTACGTTCAGATAGATTCAATATCAAAGATAGTTTATTTGAAGAAATACCACTACCATTTCCCTCAATCGCCGAACAAACCGCCATCGGCAATTTCTTCCGCACTCTTGAGGATCTCATTACATTCCAACAGCGTAAGCTGGGTGTGCTGAAAGAGCTAAAGAAAGGGTATCTGCAACAGATGTTTCCGCAGAGCGGGGA
>JGI24700J35501_10930231_pt1 | contig 12289 bp, 5 predicted proteins | sample TergutTh196P1_FD_35501 | JGI IMG/M metagenome (IMG submission 35501) | reverse complement strand
TTTTTTTTTTTTTTTTTGTGTGATGTGGATGAAATTAGCTTTTTCACTAAATTAGTTGTGCTGACAACAAAAATGGCAAGCAAAATATCATAGGACATGCTGATTTTATGTAATGGGAATTTGCCTTGAAAGTCATCAAAATTGATTACAGTAGAATTTGTGTTGAATGGGTAAAGGGTTTTAGAACACAAAGTATATATTTTATGCTAGAAAAATTGTGAGAATGTTGCAGAATATGCACAAATTAATAATTTTTGTAATGTAATGATTAGAAAATAATTATTTTATACCTTCTTTTTTCATATTTTGCACTCAGTCAAATACCATATGAAAAGTAACCACTTAAAAATTGCTAAAATTATATTAAGTTGTCGTTACTTTCTTCTTTTACGGGAAGTTTTATCTTCCCTACAGAGCAACCAGCAGCAATCCCCCATCATAGATGGATCCCATCTTACTTGATACTGTTGCTCCATTCTGGCTATATTGTGATGCAATCATTCACGTTGATCGTCACTTAGAGCTTCTAGGTTCTCAAGAAAGAAGCAGAGGTGTGACACAAAGAGAATCCTTTGTTCTATAAGACCTGGAAAAATTTGCATGCCTCTTTGTGAATATGGATGTTGTTTCTTTAGCTGACAAGTTCCACTGCAGCAGTCTTGATCCAGAAGTTCTGCAGGTTGTTTGGAAAATTGGGTTGTGAACTAGATAATCTAGCTCACTTTGCTGGATCAGATGTGGTTTTTGATCACCCTCGGGAATTTAGCTGGGATTGGAGGATGTAGATGGCACTTCTGGTATTTCTTCTTGATGGAAGGTAAACTCCTCCCAGTTGGAAGGTAACACCACATATATTGAACACCCTTTCTCAGGGCCATGTCCAGGGTGGGAATATTCAGTCTATTATATTTCACACTGGGGAAATGAGTTAGCTAGTTACCAGAAATTCTTACCACTCATACTAAAAGTGAGAGTGTGCAAGTTTGATGAGAGGGAAGTACCAATTTTTTACAATTTTATGGACAATTTATACCAAGAGTTATCCACTTTAAAAAAATTGATGTGATGGAGGCTTTTTAATTATGAGGTTCAGATAGCCTTCCATTGACACATGCAAGGCGGTTGTTTTCATCATTGCTGCCAGACCCTTGTTGACTAGTGTAATTATTTGTAAATATGATTAGAAAAATATTATTACTAATGTGTACTAAGAGTGCTGTATTTCATTATTTTACCCAACCTCTGCAACCAAATTACCTTAGAACAGTCCATTGAGATCTGTCTGTAGTGAAACATCCAGCCATTATCTGTGTATGGAAATGGTTTGGGTAGAAAAGAATGTGAACTAACTTTTCTCATCTTTCTAAAACAAATACTGGAAATGTGTACTCCAGTTTGGAGTTCAGTGCTTATTTATTGTATATACAGTTTTGTGATTGATTGGGCTAACCAAGTGTTGTGCTGCTGCATTACCTGCATTTGTAAGTTCTCTTGCAGATAGAGGTAATGTGCAATAGATTTATTCTGATGCACTTAACCAAACATTTAATTAAGGCAAGAAACAAACAACAGAGTTACTGACCATGTAGATCCGTGAGTAATGTAAATGTGCAACATACTGAGATGTTTCAAATAAACCTTACATAATCTGAACAGGTCTGCATTTTATGTTAAGTACCAGTTTTTACATGTTGAGTCACTTTTTAAGGCATTTGATGAAGTATGATTGCAGCTTCATTGGGACTGAATAGCCTGGGGAATAATTTTATGGTTGAAATTTATGAACAGACACAGAATTGCCTTTCTGCTTTTATTTTTTCCACTGTATGCCATAAATGCATAAAAATGAAGTCTAGAAGCATGGATCATACATGCTTGAGTGCCATTTATAACCCTTATAACAGTCCAAGCTTTGGTTTTGGGATATATTATATTGGGGTTAATGCAAGTCAGGAATTCAGTGAAGTTCCCTTGGTGTAGTTGATACCATTTGTATCTGGGTGTGTTGTAGACATGCAAGACTAATGACAGGAGTTTGCAGTGTGAATATAAATCTACCTGTAAGTGTTTTGAATGCTTTTCGTGCCATTCTTGAGGATTAGTTTCATGTTAGTTTTGAAAATATTTAAATCTTTAAATTTGAATAAAAAATTATTGTTTTTATACTTTTGGAAATGGTAATGTATTTTAGAAGAAAATGTGTGAGATTGAGATTCTGTTTTCATTTCTTATGAGAACTGACAACATAAACTTGTAGACAGGTAGTGAAGTTTCAGAGGAACGTGCTGCTTTCATCATCAGGATAGATGATTGCCAAGAAAATGGAAGCAGCAGGCTCCCCTGAAATGGCGGAACATATCTACCAGACCACATGGCATCACATCCCACAAGACAATACTCTGCAGTATATGAATACTGTGTGCAGCAGCGCAATGACGTGTTTTGTTTGAAGAAACTGAATACAAAGAAGATGCTATAAAACCATTGTCGAGATGCAGTGCATATGATTGTATCTTCATTCTTTTAGTGATCGAGGTCAGGGATTTTGTTGTATTTTACCATATTTGTATTGGTGTACACTTACTGTCTAAAGTTTGCCACACAAATGGCTGTACTTGTATGTGTACTAATTCGATGTCAGTGGGCATCTGCCAACATTTTAGATAAAGGGGCAAAATTTTGAACCTGTATGTGACCAATACTAGACATCACTCTAATATTCACCAAACTGAAGCTTAGTGTAAACAGCTTAATATCAGGAAAAGACATTTCTTGGTAATAGTGAGAAGTTCCAGTCATATCATTTGCACATTAACACTTCATCACGATTGGTTTAAGCTCTTTGCAGAAAGTTATTCATTGCAATCAATGCAGTGCGTTATGGCAGCCAGAACATTTTCCCAGCTGTGCTCAGCACGTATTACAAATTTGTTACACCCATATAATTTTGTAACTGTAATCTTGTAAATGTTTTACCAACGCACAGCATTTGCTGTGTTCTTATCATCATAATGTGACTGCATGAGACTAAATGTCCCTTAAACATTATGGAACACCATGGCTGTGCAGCCACAGTTCGAATCCCACCAGGGACATGGATGTCTGTCTCTGCTGAGTGTTGTGTGTGGTCAGGTAAGAGGTCTCTGCAATGGGTCGATCACTCATCCAGAGGAGTCGTGCTGAGTGTGGTGTGTGATCTCAACACCTGAGCAGTGAGGAGGCCTATGCCCACTAGGGCTGTCAAGCCATGAACAAAAAAAAAAGTATGGCATGACATAATGTTAGATTCAGTCTTATAAAAATGAAAAAAGAATACTCCAGCATATTATACTTAATTGAATTCTTGCTGGTAAACTCTTTGCAGGTTATAAATGCATTAGTCATTGAATAAGACTAGAGAGTACACAGGTGCTAAGTAGTCTTATAAATGTGTACTGTTATTTGAGGTTTGTGTATAGACTGCATATAAGGTCCAGGCAAATTTTATAAATAATTTTTGCAGTGTTTGGTACTACAAGTAGTTGGCACATAATTAAATCTCACCACAATTTAATTTTATGATAACCAGTCAACAAACATTTTTCTACTAATGTTATTAAGAAAAAACTTCAAGTTCAATGTTTTAACTCCTGTTATTCATTAGATTTAACATAAATCAGCTTTCATACCTGACACAAAGCTGCTTGTAGAAAATTGATGACCAGAGTTTATTTTTGAGTGACTTTTGTTGCCTTCTTGTTCACAGTGACTCTAAATTCCCTTAACCCTCCTATTCATTGAATATCCAAGTGTACTGGGACCAGAGCATAAAACCGACTGCATACTCTTTCTTATACAGAGGCATGAAATGTGGGTGGAGCTTTAACTCCATTTGCAACTTAGAGACATGATACTTTGTCAAGGGACAGCTACCTTTCACTGTCTTATGAAGAAAAGACTGGTACCTGGAGAACTTTATGGCTTTTTGGTGTGGCCTATTTTACAGGTTGAGTAATTCACTTATATTTTAACAGCCAGCTGTAAAATTTTTTATTTGTGTGAAGATATTAACCATATACAATGTTTTAAGCAGCTGAAATTGCCACTACTATGGAAGAAGTATCAGATTAATCAAGTGTCTGTGTGTGATAAATTTGTAACAAATTCTGCCAATTGAAGAACTCCCTGCATAACTGCGACATCCATATTTTGAGACTTTACAGATTAATATTAAAGGTGTGAAAGACAGCTATAAAAAATGACTTCCCTGTATTTTAAACCATACATGTGAGATAATCTGGAGCTTCCATGTGGATGTTTAATTGTGATCCTCTTTGATCTTGAGACTTTCATGTGGTGTGGTGAGTCTGTTGCATGTGACAGTATTAGTGTTGAAAGTTTATATTCTTGATGTTCAGAATTTCGAGCTTCTAGAATTGACTACAGATGTTCATATGAAATCTGACTGTTTGATATCCATATTTACATGCAACATTCCACCAAATTTAGTTTGTTCAGAATTTCAAAACAGTGAAACCCACAAACTTGACTGTAATGTAGTTTTCCAAATTTTGGACAAGAACTAGCAGTCACCGTTAGGTTCTGGTTTGTGAATTCATGTGTCCTCAGGAGAACCAAATATCATTTCTTTCCTTCTTGTCTGTCTCCTTTCTTTCTCACTTTCTTTTTTATTTTCATATGTGTGTGTGTGTGTATTAAGGATTATCAGACTGAGTGTGATGAGGCCTGCATGGTATTTATTTTTAGTAAATAAATTAGTGTAAACTTGAGTTCTCTTTTAGACCATTTAGATCAAGCCCCATCTTTGTATTGCTGTGTGTTTTCCTGTTGCCTTATATTGCGCCACTCACTTTTATTTTGTACCGAGCTATAGAATGCATGAAGCTTCTCCTCACATTTTCTACATGACTTCACAGTTGGTACATATTGGCATAGAGTACTTTTACCCATGTGAAAGTATATGTTTATTTGGCAGATGTAAATGAAATTCAGAAGCATTAAAACTACAATGAATTTATTGAAAATTGGCAGTGTCAAGATGATAGATGACGTTTACATCTGAATAGCAATGAGTTACATTCTACATAAGATGGAGAATTAAGAACCTCATTTAAAAGGAAAGAGGTGGGAAAATATGTGTAAGCAAGAGACACCTAACTTAATGGTACTTAGTGTTAACACCTTTTTAGTTTAATGTTTAATTAATTCAGAAATTATTTACTGGAAATAAAAATGAGACAAATACAGTATGTGCTGGTTTATCCAATACTGGATGATCCAGAAAGCTCTGCTAACAAGAATTTTACCTAGGGCCATTAAATTTCACTATTTCATCTACAAACAGCACTTGGCATCAGTTCTGTATGTTCAGAAAAGAAAAGGATCAAGGAAGACTATTTTTACAGGTAAAATTTACATAAGCAAACAGTTAAGATAGAAACAGCTTGTTGACATTTATGAGGAACTTAGGTGAGCCAAAATTAAACTAACAGATCTTGCTGTTTTGTTCTGCTGCTTTATGTGAAGAGAATGATGATTATGATGCATATTCCCTCACTCTTCCACAACAAACCTAAAAGTAAATTAAGGGATCAGACTCCTGACTAATATTCAACAGGTCACATACCACAGACTAGTTCTCTTGATTGAAGTCTTTTTGTTTCCCTGAGTCCTGTTAAAATTATGCAATATAGTATCTCAGATTAGGGCTTAATTTCATTTCATCCCCAGCCATGCCAGTTACGGACAATCCTATTGTTTGACATTCTATATGACAATGAGCTACTAATAGCATTGTTAAATCAACCACGCATAAATCAATTTATAATAATAATAACAACAGAGAGTAAGCCATACCAAGACCTTGCAATGAAAGTAAAAACATATGGAAGCAGAGTTGTTCCATTTATAGTATCAGCCACAGGAATTTTACCCATACCTCTCTCCTCTAGTCTACAAAAGCCTGACCTACATTCACATACATATGTACAGCTATAAAAGTCTGTTTTTCTCAAAACGTGAAATTTTTCGAAGATTCTTAACTACCATTGTATAACCACCATGCAGTATGTTGTCCTAGACTGATACAAGCAATAGAATGCCATAAACACAGGATGTAACAATAATAATAATAATGCCTGATAACATGGGTGACAATGGTGATGACGTAAATATATTTTCTTATTTGTGGGATTTGAAAGATTAGAATGTCTGTTGTTAAAGTGTACCATCTCACTGCATGCCTCTCTGAAAAATGAAGGTAACTTAGTGTAACTTAAAGTAAATGTATTGGTGAGAGACTTTTTTTGGACGAACAGTTTTTACTAATGCTTTATTTACAACAAGAACATCACATTGTCATTGGCAGAAGTTATCTGTGTTTAGCATCGTGTGAGAGGTGGCACTAATATGGTCAGTTGAGGTTATGAGAAACACAGGAAAACAACAGATTTTACTCATGATAAGTAATGTTCCAATCAGGATATGAATCAGATGCAGTGTATATAAAATCAGGAACAGGTTGTACTGTACAATGACATCTGGTCAGTAATATGGTGAGTAACAAGGCAATAAAATTAGAACTTAATTAAAAATCATGTTGTAAATGTTGTGGATATTTGATGGTAATTTTATTGAAACCTGTTAACCTAGATGATGTTATAATCACCTGTGCGTAAAATGTTCGTGAAATGTTTGTTTTATCGTAGAGCATATTGTTAAAATTTATTTTGGGTTCCTAGCATTTTGCTTCCAGCAGTGCTTTTGTATATGATTCCACATTGTCTGATTATACCTGTGTGTGATAGTACCACACCTGTGATGCGTATTTACTTCTGCTTAACATTTATTACATCTTTAATTATAAATATATTATGCATTATGATTTTGATAGCTGCCTATTTTGGAAGTGCAATACTGGTGTTTCACTGTGAAAGCATATGCTATTATATATGATTTAAATAAGTTCAACTTTAGTCTGCCTACAGATTATCACATAAGACTGTGCATTACTGGGAACTCCAGTCTGTTGTTGAGGTAGCCTTACACCTGGTCCATTTTGCTGTATTCACAGGGACACTATAGTATAAACTGCATTAAACACACCAGCCAGTAATATCCAGCAAATTTCATGCACAGTGGTGGTGTTTATGAACTACTACTGAATGCATTGTTGAGAAATGTGGAAGAAGTAAAGCATGATAAACATGATGCTTATTGAACACATTGTTCTTATGTGTGTGTAGCATTACAGTGAATATGCCATAAGTTCAGGGGAGAACTACATATATATTATAGGAAAGTTTCAAATAACAGTACACTTGAGAAATGCACTGCCAGAATTGAAATATGTTGTGATGTAGTCAAGAACACATTCTGAAGAAAATACTGGTTCCTTGATGTTGTAATCATGAACTGACACATGAAATCTTAAAGAGTATCTTATATTTCTTCCATCTGTAGGGTTTAGATACTTTTTAACCAGCTTTAAAACATCATTTGTTCAGTGTAGATGTTTGGTACACCAGCATGACTGTATTTTGCATAATTGTGTAATATATTATCATTATTTTAGTGTTGATATGGTGTAATTTTTGTGTTTTACGTATCTTTTTAACATGTCTACATTTTGTACTTTTATATTTTCCTGCAAATTATATCTGTTTGGCCACCCATTTTTTTATACAAGAAAATCAAATGTTATGTAGAGCATGATCACAGTGAAGTGGTCAACATTTTTCTGTAATTATGTGTCTTACCTTTACTAGTTCATAAGTACAGCATATTTCCATAATTTATTTAGATAAGAAAGAAGCCATTTTGGTTGTTGCTGCAGTATGAATTATTAATTTTTTCATAGTAATTAATCCTGATGCAGAACTTCTGTGTCACTGTATTATTATATTATGTACAGTATCACTAATGCAACAATGGGAAGTGAAAGGCCAAAATCACAGGAATTTACACTGGTGTTTCTGCTCATATGTGGAGGATGTATATCACACATGCTGAAACTTTCTAATGTAAGACAACTTATCTTAATATTACTGTATTTTGAAACCTCAAATGATTTGTGTTATAGTTCAGGATTTGTTTTATATGGTAACTTTATTTTGTTCCTATAAACATTGTTTTCTTTCCATCATTTAATGGCCTTTGTGTATATCATATCATTGTGATGATTTTTTTTTTCATTGTGGTTGTATTTATTTATACATATGCCAGTAACAGTTTATATATGTCATTTGTGAATATTATACAAAAAATAGTCTCAAGAGAGAACTATTCTTTTTTTATAGTTCTGATCAATATACTCCATTAATGTACAAATAGTATCTTACTCTCTTCTCTTTTTTAGTCATGGGGAATTCCATATTTGTTGGCTAGAACCTGAAAGTTAGATAACCTTCGCTTCTGCTACTTGTAGCAAATGCATATATTTGTTCATTATTCCTTAATGGTTATATGCTTGCCAAATGCCCCCATGTAACAGGATTGCAGGAATGGATAGTGTTCCCTGAATATATTTTATAAAAAAAATCAGTTAAGCAACATACCTGCTTAGAACAGACATCATCCTTTTTACCTACCCATATCCTTACTTGATTTTATTAAGCAAATATCCTCATTGTACCAGAATTTGTTATAGTTAATTTTTAAACTGAAGATAAAAAGTTTTCTGGAATCTCATTCCATGTCAGTTGGTGAACAGGTATAGCATTAGGAAGAGTCTTCTTGGACTGCGTAACTGTGATGACAGTGGTTCCACCCTCCTCCTTAACACTGGTAACTCTTTAGTAGTGTACATGGCATAACATCCCAGAAAACTTGTATCTTCATCAACACTGCTGTGAGTACCTCCAATCTTACAACTTTTAAATTGCGTATGATTTTCAGAGAAAGATATTGCATAATTGTAAGGCTTCTAAATTCATTTTAAGTTACTGAGGAAAAAGTTCTTTTTAACCTGTGCATTACACCATATGCTTGGTGTTTCTGTTTTCGACAGTGCGAGGGCAGCACCTCCAGGCTCCAACGCAAGACTCGTATTGCCACATTCACAGCTTCAGCAACTCCAAAGATGTTGAAACATGTGAGTTAAATTTGCTGCTGTGTTTTTTGTCACACCAGGCATGTCAGTCATTCTTACATGTGTATGTGTATGTTACAGTCTCCATATGTTATTATTGTGTAACATTAGATTTTGCTTATTTGGACTAATTGGTCCATTAAATATGTGGCACCTGAGTTAAACCCATATTCCCAAAACACAGATACATACTGTTGAACTTGACCTTGAACATAAGTATAACCAGTGGTTCCCAAACTGTATCACTTCTTGAACCCCATCCTTAAAAATCAGAATACATGGATGATGATCTGATACTATTTCTGTAGCTTGTTCTCCAGTATTTCTCTGTCATATGCCCAATTGCTCTATCCACCTCATCTGAAGAGACTAGCTACTCATCAAAATAGTGCAATTGACACATACCATGAAAAGAATTTCTCCACCCCCTCAAAAAAGAAGTTGGAGTATCACATTCATTTTGGATTGGCCTTAAACATAGTTGCACTCAAAAAAATCCCAGTACCTGTTGGATGTTTGTGAACAGCAGTGCATTAACCACTAATATACTATAATTTACCACAGTATAAGACAACTGTCCTTCAAAATCTTAAATTCTGAGGACCATACTTACACATAAAGTGTTTAACTTTAAGGCAAACCCTAATTTCCAGATGATGAAGCAGGGTAAAATTCTTATCCTGTATTGAGGTAGATATGGTGTACCAAGTTTTAAAACAGGCTGTATGTGGTAGAGAATCCACTTTTGTCAGTGAGGTAAAAATGCTGGATGTTTATTTTTGAGCAGTGCGTGTGCCAGCCCTTTTAATTTCTTATTGTCTAATGTACATATTTCTATTGGATGTCAGTTTTACTATGTTAGTGCTGAATATTACCCAGTTGAACAGGCAAATAATGGACATGCAACAAGTCTTGAAACTATTGTGCAGCCTCCCAAAAGAAGTATAGCTTATTAGGTATCTTCATGTTATGTTATAGAAGACAATGCATTTCTTAGTGCAAGGACATATGGCAGGAGCCCACTCATCAGACAGCTAGGACTTATTTTTTTTTAAACAGACATGCCGTTGTATTTTTGTAACTTAATATGTCAAAGAATAATTCAATTATCAAGCTAATGTTTTTGGTGTCATGAAAATAATAGAATAAAAATACATGTGTAGGTCAAGATACCCACTTATATTTAAGAAATTCCATACAAATATGAATGTGACTAAGCTAATTTTAATACGATAAAATTGATAAACGGTTCGATTACCTGTCATTTTTAAATCACACAAAATTAGATATTCTTTAAACAAAACAAAAAATGTTTTTATAATAACTACATTTGTAAGAGATGTTTACAGTACATATAATTCAAAACATGTTAAATGAATTCTTACATGGCAACAGATTCTAATAACATATCATTTTTATAATGAAGAGATCCAAATCATGAAAGCAAATGTTGATTTATAGTAGTATATTAGTCTATAAACATAACAATTTTTACCATAAAATGTCAGTTATCAGTAATTATTTATTAGTTATTAGCACAGTTTACTTTATGATAAAAATTGTTGTGTTTGTAGAATGACTAATATACTACAATATTGATATAACACAATGGGATGGGTCCTATCAAAAAAAAAATGTTGATTTGCCTTCCTTTTATATATATTTTGTAATTGGTTGTCTGATGGCAGCCTCTTAAGTTGAAACGTAATGGCGAATTGTAGAAAGAGAATTTGTTTTTTTATAATACAGGAATAGTTGTGTTCACTGAATTATTCTGTGATATAATAAGCCAACAACTGTGTGATATGTGAGGGTCTTATGATTTCAGATTTGAAAATTACAATCTTTTGGAATGGGAAGCCATGTCCCTCCCTATCTGTCAAACTACAGAGTGTCTCATCCCAGAAGGCCATAATCTTTAGTCTCTATTAAAATTTATGTGTTTTCTTCTGTTCAGCAAGACTGATCATCCTTTGAGAATTCAAAGAGCATCAACAGAGAAATATGTACAGAAAAGCAGTGAATAAGCACTGGAATATTTGACTGATTAACAATAACTTAGTCCCTGACCTTCAATGCTCTAGTATTCATATTATACACTGCACATGATTGCATCAGTGCATGTCTGCATACACTGTGATTAATACATGCACTGTTATTAATGAAGGGGTGTGAATATTATTGCACACAAACACAGCAAGATATGATACAGACATATTGATATTTATATTGAAGAGATTCAAAGATACAAATTTGTGACTTGGAAAACTATGCTGCTAATGTGGATGTCAGTGGGACCAAAGTGCCTACATAACGTGGGTTGAAACATCATAAACCATGGTTTGATGATAAATTTGAAATATTATTAGATGTGATAGCCCACATCACAATGGTTGCAGAATCCAAGCCAAATTAACAGAGGAAGTCTGAACATTGTGCATGAACTAGTGGACATTGTAGGTCAAAGGAAACAGGAATATTTGAAAGACATATAAAATGATCTTGGAGCAAACCATAAGACCAAATATGTCAAAGACTCATTTAGAGCAATAAATTAATTTAACCTTCATTGTTGTGAGTGGTCTTTGGCTGGTCTCTAAAAAGTACTGGCAAATGGCCTAGTACGATAAATGCTGGTCTCTGTGTGGGAATCTAAATGCCCAAGATAAGTGAGAAAACTGGCCAGCACAATATGCACTTGGCATTAGAATCCATCAGCTAGAAGGTATGAACACTTACCATTCTAGAATTACCTTGGAGCATAGTGCTGTGCTTGCAGACTCCCACAATATTGTAAATAATTTTTTGAATTCTCTGTGCCTGTAAATGGGGCAAATGATGTTAGGTACACTAAAATACACACAGCACAGCCATTAGAACTTGAGCCTGTATCTGTTCAGTATGTAACTGTTATTAAAAAGTTGAAAAGCTGTAAATCTTCAGGCATCAATCAAATTCCAGCAGAACTATTCCAAGCAGGTGGTAAAGGTCCATGAACATAATAATTCTATTTGGAATAAGAAAAAAATTGCCATAGCAAATGAAGAAAGCAACAATATTGTTGTAACTATAAAATGGCTGTGGTAATTGTCATTATTATTAAATAATATATGCGTCATATATAAAGTCCAACCAGATGCGACTGTTTTTTCTCTGTTTTATTATGTAATACTCTACATGTTTCGGGCTTCGCCCATCTTC